>ERZ869929.512-NODE-512-length-22366-cov-81.585272_pt1 | contig 22366 bp, 22 predicted proteins | sample MGYA00579312_ERZ869929 | MGnify/ENA primary metagenome ERZ869929 (study PRJEB32216, sample SAMN09231818) | wastewater metagenome | place: USA: Maryland | collected 2016-08-09 | study: EMG produced TPA metagenomics assembly of the PRJNA472060 data set (Reclaimed... | reverse complement strand
AAACGATAGTTGCCGAGGGTGTGCCAGTTGTCGTAGATGGACCAGCGACGTTGAACACACTTCCTTGGCAGGGCAGCCGTGAGTTCTTCCAGACACGCAGAAGCGGCTAGGGCGATGATGGCGCTGGGATGCTCGGACAAGCGGTGCAACCTTGCTTCGTGGTTCCCAAAGCAGAACACGTCTGGGTGAAGGTCTTTCAGGAAACTAGCCGCTGACTCGAAGTCTTGCCCGATGTCGTCGCCCTCGTCTTTGTCGCCTTTGCCATACTCAGCGCCAGCACGGAACGCAGCCGTGTCGTAGGCATCGCCAAGGTGGATAACGGTGTGCGGCTTGAACTTCTGACGGAACGACACAACAGCTTCCAACGCTGGAGACAAAGCTTTCCCGCCGTGTGAGCAACCAACGGCCAGGAATCGTTTCATTTTCGGGATCTTATCCGGCGTCGTCGCTCTCGGGCAAGCTGGAAATGGGTGCTTTCAAATCCTCCAGCGTCACTTCTACCCGTCTACACTGCCACGTCTTGCGCTTACCACGCTCGCCAACCTTACGCCAGCCATGCACTTCGATCCTGCGAGTGGGGGATTGGAGCCATACCAAGGCACCGGGGCACGCGGCAATCTTGGACAAGCGAGCGGATACATTGGAGCCGGACGTGGTTTGGACTGTGAGCGTTTCGTTTTCCTTGACGCATAACACGTCAGCGTACCCGAAGAGGTCATGCCTGCGGTGGACCCAATGATTCCAATACTCAACAACCTCGCAAAACCAACCTTCTGCCCGCATGAGCTTAAGGCTACGTTGGGTCGGGCTCATTCAACTCCTTTGATTTACGAACCAGTGAAGGCTCGGTCATGGTTTCGGTTGTGCATCCAGCAACAAGCTCTTTCACCTTTGTATCCAACGCCTTACCTTTCAAACATTGCTTGGTTCTAACAAGCTCTCCAAGTTCCTTTTTCGAGATGGAACAGCGGTCTTGAAACTCTTGGACAGAGCAAAACTCTTGACTGCGAGCGAACACGGTTCCCAAGTCCGTGATCTTCTCGCGCTTTTGAGGCTTGGACAATCCCCAGTCGCCTACGGTTTGGCCAAGAGACACACGGCGCTTGGTTTCGTCGTGGATGGCCTCATTCGCCCACTGGCGCAATTGATAGCCCTCCATAAGCATTGCCAGCTTGTCATCGGACAAACTCCGCGCAGCCTCCACTACTGCGGCTTTAGCCACGGTGGAATCCACCAGACCAAGTTGCTTGGGGGCGACGACGGCGACTCCTTGGAGTTCTGGGCAGACAGCTTTCGCTCGGCAATATCGGCAATGATCTCCGGGATAACGTCGGGCATCGGCTTTATTGATGCTGTCGATGAGGTCCCAAGTTTCGAGTTGGGCTTGGAGGATAGCTTTTGGGTCATAGACAGCGATGGAGATTTGCGGTGACTGAAACGGGCCGACAATGGCAACCCAAACCTTCTGTGGCGAGCGTTCGTATGCGAAAGCGGCGACCAACCCCTTCAACTGTGCGTTGCTTGGAGCCGGGTCAACCTCCAGTCTGCCAGTCTTGTAGTCGATGATGCAGGCGCGGAGTTCGTTAGACTCTGTCCACCATGTGAGGATTTTATCCGGTTTTCCGGATGCCAACTTGCTGTCTCGGTCAAAGTCTCGGTTTCCAATCCAGCGGCGGATCTCTGGGTAGCAGACTGCATTCTTGGGAATCTCAACCGTTTCGAACACTCGTTTGACAAGTTCGTTGATCTTTTCCGCTGCCTCCTGTTCCTCGCCCGTAAAATCGGGGCCGGGTTCAAATCCAGCAAGGAAGTCGTGAATCCGCGTTCCAGACTTGGTCCAATCTTCCTCCGGTAGTGGTGGGCACTCCTTTTCCAGATTGAAAGAGCCGGGACAAGCGGCGTACCTGTCGAAGTTGCTGCACGATGGCAGCCCAAGGCGTTCGTCTTGGTTGTTCATTTTACGCCTTTCCATTCAAGAGTGCTAAACCAAGTTCGAATTTGCGAAGCTGCCTATCGTATGCCGATTGCGTGGCGTACGAACCCCTTTGTTTCTTCACGCAGTCAACTGCAAATTCCAATGATGGCTTGTCGTACCTTTGAGGTTTTTGAAAGGCATCGTGCAACCGGGCTGTATCGCCTTCAATCTCCCACCAAAAACTATCGCTTTTAAGTTCACTCATACAACGCCCAGTCGGAGTTTCAGCGCCTTCTTGTCCTTGAGCAACGTCTCGCAGAGTTCATCGGGCATATCGGCAAAGGACTCGAAAGCCGAGGCTTCCTTGACTATTTGAGCGAAGGCGTCGAAGTAGGTTTTGCATTCAATCACCGAGAATTGTTCAAGCTGCGCGTTGGGAGGCTGAGTAATGGTAAGAGTCTTGGCTGAATGTGGCTTTTCGATCTTGTCCACAACCCCAACAAACTGCGCCGGTTCAATCTTCGGGCCAGGAAAAGCTTCCTCAATTGTGGTAGCCCCGTCCTTAAGCGAAGTCCCAAGCCCGATCAGCGTTTCCAGATGCTCCAACGTGATGTCCTCCACCTTACGAGCACCAACCGCGTGAAGGATGTTGGGCTCTGTGGCTCCCATGGCCTTCAGACGCTCCACAACCTTCGTGCGGCGGACTCCAAGCGACTTCACGTCACCAATGGCAACCCGCTTGGCTTCCTCGTACACAGGCGTAATCAGAGCCTTGGGAACGATCTTGAACACGGCGTCACGAAAGGCAATTGCCGTGCATGAATTCGTGGCGAGCGTGATGTCGTCATCGTCGATGGTTTCCTTGGACTTCTTTTTCACAATGCGACGGCGCTTCTCGATTGAAATAGCAGAGTTCTTCAGAGCGTCGTAAGCCTGAGCTTGAACGATAACATGAGGCGATTCACCGGAAGTTACGGTGGACACAATGCGAGCCTGAACCCGCAGATGCTCGTAGCAAGCGACGGCAATCTCGGCGAGGCGAACAGATGGACCTTGGATTGTCTTACCACCACGGGGGAGGGTAAAGAAACAGGACTGTGCGGTTTCCTCGTCAAGCGTGGCAAAGGAAAGCATCTCCTGCTTTACGCGGGACAGTGAGCGTCCGTACTTGCGAGCGGTGGCAACCTGAACGTCGATAGAAGCACGTTCGATTGAGTCTGAGTGTGACGGCGGGACAACTTCCAATTCTGATAGTTCTTCTGACATAGTGGGGTGTTTTTCTTGGGATGAGTTACTCACTCTGGGAATCTGCGGAATGCGCTGCGTAATCTCGGGGATCAGGTTCAAGACCGAGACTTACCGCAGTGGAGTGCGACATCAGAACGTCGGCAGCGGTGTCATTCCCGTTGCGATACTTGCGAACGATCTGAGTAGCAAGGCGAAGGTCCGAAACGCTGGGGTTAACGATGGTGTACGGCTTCAGATAGGGTTGGTTTTGCATTTGAATTCCTGTTTTTCTAGTTTTGCTAACTGTTTTCGAAGGGAAGAAATCTTGTTGTGTTTCATCTGCTCAAACTTCTGGCGAGCCGAATCCAAGGAGCGATGCCATTCCCTGCCTTCGCCGTGGAAATACACTGAAAAGCTCCAACCAAGATGCGGGTTTTCAGTGGGAACCACCTTGATCATATTTGGATAGTCCAGGGTTGGTTCTTGCGCTTCGACTTCAAGAACTCCGGACGAAAGGGCGTACTTTGTGATCCAGGCTTTCATCTGCTCAAGATTTGCACGAAGCGGGGTGTGGTTCAAGAGTTTTCAGCCGCGCACAAACATTTTTCCTCTTGAGTTTCAGGATGCCCCGTGTTTCGATCAGCGGCAGAAAACTATGACAGGCTTAGGAAATGGCGTGTATCAGGATGGACCGGGCACCTTCTACGTGCGTCCGGTGAACCAAGGGAAACGAACATGGCGCAAGCTGGCGTCCATCACCTCGAGGGATGCGAAAGTTGAGGCTTCGGAGGTTATGAGGGCTGTAAAAATGGCAGACCTTGGCATCGGCAAGAATCCACTCTCACCACCACCTCCCACGGTTCTGGAACTGGTTAGCAGCTACCTCGCGCACCACTGCCCGAGCAAGCGGCTGGAGGAACGGGACATGAAGTTCTGCGAGTTCCAAGCCAAGCGGTTGGAGTGGATCGCAAAGTGGTGGGGCAGCAAACGTGCCGATACCGTGCGGCTGGCGATGGTGCATGAGTACCGGGACTGGCGGAAGCCTCAGATTGCGAACGGCAAGGGGCACCGCATGATCGACATGGAGTTGCAATGCCTTAGCAACGTGCTGAACTACGCTGTTGCAACCGGCAGGCTGGACACCAACTTCCTGCTGCATAGGCCACGATTCCAAGCTGCCTCAGAAGTATCCCATTGTCGGGATGCGATGCCCAGGGATGGGGATGAACTGAACTGGTGGGCGGAACTATTCTTTTCCAAGCCTGAGACTGAGGTTTTGGGATGGCAACTACTGCTGGAGGCGATGACGGGGTGTAGGACAAGCGAAGTCCTAGCTCTCCGGTGGACTGAAACGCCGGGGGAGGCGGGATACACTTGGGGCAATCGCATTGATTTGGCTCGCTTGAAAGGTGGAGTAAACCCATGGGCAATCATGCACGAAGACTTGGAGTCGGTTTACGAGCAATTCGCGGGATGGGGGGTAAAGCGATACCCCGAAAGCGACTTCTGGCTTCCTAATCGCCTCGGAGACGGTCCGGTGTCCCGCTATGCCCTCACGTCCCATCTGGCGCGTGAAACAGCCTCCAGGGGCCTTCCCAAGCGCACCAGCCACGGTTTGCGGGCATACTTCGTCACCAAAATGCGCCGGGATGGGTATTCTGATGCCGATGTGGCGGCAATGATCGGCGATTCCACCGTGAGCTTGATCCAGACGACCTACGGCAAGCCAAGACCGGGGGAGCCGAAGCTTTCGTTCAGACGGTCAAACGGAACTGCGAGCTGGGAGGAATTCAAACCATGAAAGACCGACTATTGATCTTCGTCCTCATGTGGTTTTTCCCGTGGGGCGCGGCGTCTCTTGCGTTGTGGATGCTGGGATATGCCGGACTTGGCGCATTGCTTGGCGTCACGTCAGCTATCGGAATCGCATTCGTGTTGGCAATGGCTAAAGCGGCGAAGGATAACTGATATGCTGGGAGTTCAAGTCGAAACCGCAAAAGTCTACAGGGCAAACGGTCGGCGATTCTTCACCAAGAAGGCGGCGTGCCGGGCGCTTGCAAAGCAAATTATCAATGAGCGGTGCGAGTGCGAGCAAGATCACCGATGGGGAGACGGTTCATGCGACATAACTCCCGGCATAACGTGCTGGTATCATAAAGACCCTGATCGACTTGAAAAAATCATTCGGAGAATGGTGAGGATAATTATGCGCGCCCAAAAGCCAATCACTCCGTCCCACGGCGAGTCTTGCGACGCTCAAGCGTAATGCCTTGGGCTTGCAAGTCCCGTAGGAATTGGGTCATGCCAATGTCTCGGCCCTTTTGATAAACCTCGTCCTTCAGGTATTCGATCTTCTTGCCGTCCGGAAGCGCGTGGAATGCTGGAAGATCCATCAGCCGTTCAACCCTTTGCCTGCGAGCTTGCCCAACCCGTGTTGCAAGTTGCTGGTATAGGTCATAGGACAACGGCTCTGACTGCTGCCCTTTGATGGTTAGGATGCGCTCAGGCAGTGACGGGAATACGGCTGAGTCTCCAGTCTTGCGCCAGAGATTGTAGAGCGTCACCGCAACGGCATCGTCTGGAATCTCGCGGGACTTGGTGATGTCGAAGAAGTTATAGACCCACGGGTTGGCTCCTTTTGGAGTCTGCGCCACGGGACGCCCCCAAAGATCCACCTTGACCGGCAAATCCTTGGTGTTCTTGCCAAACCCAACGTTGAACCCAAGAGCGTTGGCGCGTTCGTTGAGCTTGTTGCCAATTGCCTGGATCGCGTTGTCATCCCGGAACTCTGGCTTGGATTCTCGGATGGCCCTGGAAATCGCCGGGATTGTGTTGGGCATGGGGAATGCGGAAATCGTTTCCACCATGCTTTGCAACCATTTCTCGCCACCATCGGCAGACGTGAACGACTTAACGAACTGCGACACGCCTTGCAGGAACGACTGATTCACCGTCCACTGTGCCAATACAGCCGGGGCAGTGGTAGCAATCTCAGATCCCAAGCTTGTCTCGCCTGTGCGCTTCTTCTCAACCTGACGACGGGCGTAGGAAGTTAGGTAGGCTATGCCGCCAAGCATCCCCAAGCGGCGCATGTCGCGAACGTCGTCACCGGGTTTGGGTGTTCCGTCTTCTCCAGCTATGGCCCGCTTGAGACCAGTGATGTTGATGTGTCCAGCAGGCAGAACGTCTTCGGCTCCAAGCCGTGTCTTCTGCGCCTCGTCTTCCGCGTCCAAAGGCGGAGAGATGACACCCTTGCTGAACATCCAGTCAGCAGCGGCTATGCCCATCGTCCCAACAATCACCTTGGCGATGGATAGGTTAGCCTCTCGCCGGTTTCCTTTGGCGGCAGCATAGACAGCCTTAGCCAACCCGGCTGGGGTGTAGGAAATCAATTCTGCCGCAACGTTGATCGGTGTCTTTTGGAAAGGCACCATGATCTTGGACAACACATACAGCCCTGGAACCTTGCGAAGAACGTTGTTCACACCAGCAACAGCCTCAGTCGCAAGGTTGTTCTGCTGGTAGACCGACCTTGAGGCGTCAAACTCCACCTGTTTCAGATCCTTCTTGGACAGGAAGAGTTCTGGACGCTTCGTTGCCCGCATTGCCTCTTCTGGAGTTCTTCCTGAACGGATAGCAGCCTCGTAGACCAACCGGGCTCGCTCGGGAAACCTGAAAGCAGCGTCCATTGCCCCAAGCCCACGGAGCATCACGTCTGCCGGGATTCCAAACGTGCCCTCGATAAACAGCTTGGTCGAATCCGCGAGAGGCACCTTGCCGTCTTTGGTCGGAAGATCGGTTTGCTTGCGATAGATGCTGAACAGATCACGCCACGCACGGATGGCATTCAGCTTTGTGCCTCCGTACTGACCAGCCTCGATATGCGCTGTGTCTGATCCGCGCAACAGGATCTCCTTGGATACGCCAGCCGCCTCTTTGAGGGCCGAGAGTCGTGCGGCAGATCCACCGACAGGAGTCCATACGATACTGCGAGGCTTGCCTGTGACGGCGGATTCCACGGCATCCAACACGGAAGCTGCGGCGTTTACGGGAACTTCGTAGAACAACTTGCCAGCATTACCGACGACGTTTGCTACTTGGCTGATCGGCGTAATCAGATTGCCCTGACCAATGGCGACGATGGTATCTGAAAAGTTCTTTGGTGCCTTCCGTGCGATTGCGTAATCCAGATCGTGCGTTGCCTGTTCAGACTTTGCGGAAGCGTCAGCGACAGCATCCCATGTCTCCTTGCTGGGAGACGCAAGGTAAGCTTGGTCAGCCTTCTTGCGGTTGGTCTCAGCGTCGATTGCCGTCTTGGAAAGCCCGGTAATGCGTTCCTTCTCAGCCGGTGGCATCGGGTCGTAGCCCTTTGCCTGAAGCATCTTGTCCGTGATCGTGGTAATGTGCTGAGGCACAGCAGACACCAGCAGTTTATACTGGTTGATAAGCTGGCCCATTTGCGTCCCCTTGGCCGCAAGCTGTAGCAACATCTCCTCACCGCCCTTGGTGTCGCCAGCCGTGAAAGCCCGCTTCACCAATTCAAGCCCAGAAAGAGTAGACGTGTTGCTGTCCGGATTAGTCACGTCTCCAGCGAGTTCAATGGGAGACTTCGTAGACGCAGCAACGGCCTCGTCTTGAACAACCTGCGGGTCATACGTGGAACGCGGGTTCTTCAACACCGACTTGCGAACGTCTTCAGGAACGCTCTTTGCAGAGCCAACACGGGCAGAAAACTTCCGCATCTTCTCGCCCTTGGTTGAAGGATTGGCAGCTTCCTCAGCCTTGCCCTTGGCTGTTGCAAAACCAATGGCCTCCTTGAGAGCATCCGCAGCCTGCTTGCCACCGGGTATTAGCGCCATTTCGTAGGTGGGGGGCGTTTCAGTCTGCGTAGCCCCTGTTTCACCTGTTAACACTTCTTCTTTTTGCCATTGGACTTCTTCAAGTGGTTTATCACTCCCTTTGCGGGTTGGTTGTTCTGGTGCATTCCTCAGAAGCGTTGGCGCCTCTGCCGAAAATGAAACTTTCCCTCCACCTTCGTCGATTCGCTTGCCAACAACCGACGTGTCGATGGGCTGCGACTCCCCGTAATCAACCCGGAGTTGATCCATCGTGTCGCTCCGTCCAGATTCAGTCTGAATACCAGACATCTTCTGACGCATGGCATCAGCCGTGAGCGGAGTCGCCGGAACAATGCCACCCGGCATCTTGACCGTTGGCTTGGACGCCAATCGCGAGACTGCCTCCGTGGTCAACGGCAGACTCGGAACTGCAATCTCCTGCATCCTGCCAATAGGATCAGCCATCGGAGCGTCCGCAAGCATCCTTGCCGCGTCTATGGACGGGGATTCGAACCTGCGAGCTTCAGGAACACGGCTTGGGTTCATTCCACGGGCGATGTCCGGGATGCCGAAGGCCGCTTGGCTTGCCCAATGGACCTTCAGGAGTCGATTGCGTTCCTCTGGTGTTGCGTTCTGATACTCGTCACTGGAAACAAGATCACCCAACAGCAATGATTGAATCGGAACCTGACCAACTCCAGTTTCGATAGCTTGCTGCACGGCTGGATTCGCAAGTGCTGTTCCACCACGATTCGCCAAAGCCCCGGCTACAGCACCGCCAGCCTTCATGCCAGCAGCCCCCAGGACCGGCAAGGCCGCGCCGATAGCCCCAGCCTTCACAGTCTGACCGACATCACCGCCCGACGCCTCAAACGCCGACGCAGCCATTGGCACAGCAGCGGCAGCAACAGCAGGCACACCAGCCCCAGCCGTCAAGATGGTAGCCCCAACCACAGGCAGCGATTGAGCCAGCCCAGCCACGGAAGACTTGAAGATGCTGCCTTCAACGTTCTTCTGCATGTCCTCCGGTATTGGCTCACCACGGATGCCGGCCATCGTCGCAGGAACGGTTCCCGGTTCGTGCGGAACCATTGCGTCAGTAGCTATACCACGCAGGACAGCCCCAGCGCGACCAAGCGAAACAGCACCCACCACGGGAGCAACTGTGTCTACAGCGCCGATGAATCGGTCAGCCTTATCAATCTCGGCTTGGGCTTCCTGAAACTGAAGCCCCAGAACTTCCTTCTTTACCGTCCTGTCAATAACGTCGTCCGGGGTTTCGTCGGGAAACCTGAGAGTGCCTAGACCGGGGACATTGGCGACCTTGGGCATGATTACTTTTGGATGCGCCTGCCGTTGGCATCGTAATCGTACACCTTGGTTGCAGAAGAAGCACCAGCAGCACCAACGGATGTTGGGTTTGTGGCTGACGTGTTGAACGGAGTGGATGCGAGTGGGTCAACAGGAACACGCAACGGACGCCCCTTGTAGCTATACAATCCCGGAACAGGTTTCCCGGAAGCATCCGGAATGGGTTCAGCCACACCCATAGCGTCATCCGTCAACGGAACAAGCGCCCCACCTTCGCTAATGGCAAACCGCTTTCCAGTCTTGGGATCTTCCCACACTGGAGGTTCAAAAGATCCTGAATCCTTGGCGTCCTGAAGCATCAACCGCGTGTCCTCTCGCTCCCGTGCAATCGTTAGACGGGCCTCCGTCTCAGCCTTCCATTGCCGTTCTTTAGCCCGTGCCTGTTCCGCGTTGTCAAAGTTCCTTTCCACGGACTCAGCTTCGGGACTCCCAAAAAGCTCCGGGTGTTTCGAGATGTATTCGTGATACCCAGCGCGAGACATCCAATTCCAACCAGACATCGCAGCCTCTTCTTGGATCGCCGCCAATCCGGCAATGCTTTCCTTTTTGCGAGTCTCGTTGATCAACTTAAGGCTCTTAAGCTGAGAATCAATCTTCTCACCTTCAGCCCTAGCCGCCATCATGGTTTGATTCGCCTCACGCAACGGAGCCTCTTCAGCCCATTGCTCCTGCTGCGCTCGCAGGCTGGTTGCACGGAAATACGAATCCATCATGCTCTTGGCAAGCTGCCCGCCAAGCGCCTGTTCCTTGCGGCGACCTTCTGAAATGGACTCGTAAGGGATTGGTGAGTCGAATAGAATGCTCATGTTAGTAGCCCCCGAACGTGTAGCTTGTTCTGCCAGCCCCGCCAGCTTTAGCACCAGCCCCACCCATTCCGCCGCCACCACCACCAAGGCTTCCAGCAGCAGACACGGCAATCTGCTGGATGAACGAGTCAGCTTGGTTCAGAGCATTGCCCCAGATTGTGCCCATAGAACCTTCCGCCTCCTGCTGGTTCTTCATCCACTGGTTGTTCATGGACGCTTCTGTGTTCATCCACGTGTTCTTAATCTGTTGTTCTGGGCTGATGAACATGGACGTAACGTCAAACTGCGGCGCACTAAGCGTAGACCTTGCAACCTGCAACCAGCGCGTTGCATTGTCCATACCCCGCTGCGTCATGTCCAGCGAAGTGAGACCAAGATCCCGCGTCCGAAGAGCACCGGCACGCTGTGAACCGGAGTACCCGCCAGCGAAAGCTCGCGATGCTGAGTCCCGTGAAACTGCCGCCGACACGTCCTCCGGAATCTCGCCACGAACCTGCGAGTCGATGTTCTTGGAGATGTTCTTCAGCAGCTTGTCAGCGTCCGGAACAATCTCCCGCAACCGTGCCATCAGTTGTTCCTGACTAAACTTGTCCGACTCCTTGGCGAGTTCCTGAATCGAACCGAGAGCACCCTTGTTGGCTTGGGCTGCCTTTACAATTTCATCTTGCGTGTTGATCGGGTTGAACTCCGGGATTTCCGGTTGCTCCTTAAGCATGTCCCCGAATGCGGCTAGAAATGGCATAAGATATTGTTTCCTTTAGGACATGGACATGATTTCACCAGCACCCCAAGTCTCAAATTCTCCGTTCACTGGAATCCCAGCGCCTTTGCCGAGATAGTGTGCTGCCTCGCGGTCCAACAGTTGAAACGCCTCCCGCTTGTGCTCTTCGTATGCACCCAGGTTTCCATCATCCCGTTTCTTAACCCCGTGCATCATCTCCTTGAGCGCAGGCAGGTTTCCAATCAACAGGAAATCGTTGTCATTATACAGTGTCGTGATTTCCCGCTTAACCATGCACGTAATAGTGCGTTCCGTTGTTGAGTCTGTGCCAATACCAGCAACCAAAGTCCGCCTGTAGCGCGGTCGCGTCTCGTCAGCTTCGTAGAGCCCAATGCGCCGTTGCGTGCCTGCAAGATCGTCCCTTTCATACAGGTAAATCTCTGACTTGGTTATCGGCTTGATAATGTCCGTCACCGAAGAGAAGTAGTTTGCGGACGTGACGGGTGCCGCAGCCAATTGAGGAATCGCGATAATCTCCCCGTCCACCCACGTTGAACCCACAGGCGACTTTATCCAGTTTCCAGACGCATCGTATCCCAGCACCGTCATGGTCAACCCAGCGTCCTCTGCAACAGACGAATACACCTTCAGCTTCTTCTGGTTCCCAGACGTGTTGATGTCCTCAAAGATGCACGCTGTACCACGGTCAATGATCCTATCATCGCACCCACCGCAAGAGCTTCGAATCCCATAGCCAGAACCAAGGAATTCAAACCACTCGTTCTGCGGCTTGAACGGTTGGCAATCGACAGCTAGCGACGCAATATGAGCCACCTGCCTTGGCCACGTAATTTGACCACTGGTAACGCGGACTTCGTACCGCTGATAGCACTCCCACCACATCTCCGGACCCATCACCAAACGCTGGTGCGCGTCGTTCAGCAGCGCCAACAGACGAGTGTCGCAAGAGGCGTATCCGATTGCCCTCGGAATCGTGCTATTCTTAACGTCTAGGACGGTGAGTCTCATAGGTTACACGTATGCCGTGACGCGAATCTTCCAATTCGCCGGAGTGAATGTATCGTCTACAGCATCGCCAGTTGTTTTGTGGGTCAAGACTCCAAGGTTGTTTGCATCTCCGTCTTTAGGTTGGATGATGTTGATTGTCCCGCCAGTCACTTGAATCACGTATCCAACATTGAAATCAGAAGCGCCAACGTCCCAGACTACGGCGCTAATATCAATCTCGTCACCAGCGGAATATCCAGTCTCACCAGTTTGGCAAACCAATCGGATGTTGTAGCTGCCAATGGAGGCAAGCCCCGTGGAAACAGTGGTAATAGCCCCGTCTCCAGTCGTGATTGCAACAGGAGTTCCGTCGTACCGTGAAGCCGCAGCTGCTGGAGGCGTGCCAAGCGTCGTCAGAAGCTCAAAGACATCCGACGTGGCGTCGTAACCAACCATGATCAACTGCCCAGCCGCAAGCTCTCCAGATGCCAGCGCAACCGTGTTCGCCTTGTAGACTGCCTTAGCACCCAAGCTGTCTACTGTTAACGTTACTGCCCCAGTGTTGGCGTTGTTGACCCGGATTACAAAGATGCGCCCAGTAAGGAACCCAGAGTTGTTGATCGTTTCTCCGGTTGTGATCGTGAGGATGTTGGCAGCCCCAGTGTCCACGAAATAAACCCCGGTTGGAGGGGCTGGAACCATGCGCCATGCCCCACCTTCGTACCGACGAACACTCCTGACGTAAGGGATTGAAGCAGAAGTCTCAATCCAGATTACACCAGTGTCAGCCGGGGCAGTCGATTGAGCCAAGAATCCAGCCACGGACGGAATCGTGACGGATTGCGTTGCATTGATAGCAGTTGCCAATGCCGCCCAGTCAGCAGGGCAGTAACCCGACGCCAAACCTGACGAGTCGATTGGATAGGTGATGTCTGGCATAGATTATTGGCAAGTGTGGCAGTCGGCGTCTAGTTCAACGCATGCGTTATCGTATTCCGGCGTATCTGGTTGGTCAATGACATCCGCCGAGATCCTCAACCGTTTAAGCGACGCCTTGGCCGTTGTCCGAATGCGGATTTGAAAGTCGTAACCCTCTCGGCGTGGAACGCAGTTGGTTGAATCCTCTAAATCCGGTGCGATGGGAAGCCCAACACGGCTCTTTGCGACTGGTCCACCAAGGATAGGCGGCGTGCATTCTAGCGCCGTAACGCACTCGCCAGCCGTAGCCACGTACCTACCCCACGGCGCCCAGCATCCAACCCCATTGCGCTTCCACCACACGTCAATGTTTCCTCCAACCGTAAGCCCATCCCACCACGATTCGAACGTCTTCAACCGCTTTAAGTCCAACGGGAATCCAAACTGGAACGATTTGGAATCGGTCCCCCAAGAGAACGTCTCAGAACCTTCCCCGTCCTTTAGAAGCTCGTACACCCCAAGCCCGTCATCTGCGTTGGACCCGATGATGATGCACCGTGGCCCTTTCTTGCACTCAATCGTCAACACCCGGAGGATTTGGAAGTCCGGCTCCCAGATACCATCCCACGCAGGCGGGATCTTTCCACGCATCCCAGAGATAAGGTCGAAGTCCAAGACAGCCATCCGGTTGAAATAACAACCACGCTCGGAATACTGAGGCTCAATCGTCATCAGCATCCGGTTGTCGAAGTTGGCAGCCGACGCGAACTTGAGCAATCTGCTGGCGTCATTCTTGATATGCGCCTCAACCTCACGCGAAATCGGAGTGTTGCCCCATCCCCCAAAGTCGCGGCGAGCGAAGTAGAACGAACGGATTCCGTCCTGAGAACGATAGAACAAGTCCCCGTTCACAGGGACGATGGATTCGTGAGACGTTGCCCCAAAGTTCAACAACGAGAACCGCTGCAATGGTTGGCGCAAAGCAGCCCACGTAGTCCTGTCCACCGGGGCATCGAACTCAAACACGCCCTTGTTCGTGAATACCATCAGGCTCCCCTCGCCAGACACCGTGTCTTGCTTGGATGCGAAAGAGAATCCGGTTATCTCCCCAGTTTGCCACGGCACAGCGAACGCCCCGCCTTCGTTCAGATAGTCGTTCTCCGTGAAATGCAGAATGCTTTCCACACCGCGAGAAGGATCGGAGTTGATCAGATCCCCGCCGTAATAGTTCCTGCCCTGAGCAACCCACAGCCTCCCGATGCCATACGCCATTCGCGTACCAATCGGAATCTGGTTCACGGCAGCCTCGCTCAAGTTTACCCCGTCCCAAATCCAAGGTCTAGACCGACCGTCCTGAACTACTAGGTACTTGTCCGCCTGCACGAACCACGCCTGTTCCGACGACGCATTGTGCGGATACGCAGCCGTAGTGATGTCCGCCAGCGATGGAGCGTATTGATCCAGCGGCAATCTCCACAGCCGACCGCCAATCGCCATGAACAGATGACCATTTCCGTCTTCGTCCGTGTACCCTCCAGCCCCTTGGAACCTGTTGGACTGCCAGAACGTGATGTCTGAGTTACTGCGGCCGTAATCAAGCTGAACAATGTTGGGACGAGGCTTGGGGAACCCACCCCTGAACGTCGTGTTGGTGGCATATGCGACTTGGGTTTCGTCCAGAGTCGTAGGCGCACGTCCGCCATCCATACCTGACTCGAAACTCAGGTTCCCATCACGAACAGTTCTGGGTGAATTTTCCATTAGTCTTCTTCCACTGGTATAAACATTCTACGGAACTCTTCCAGTCCTCTAACCGTCGTTTCGCCTTTCTTGTCCACGTAAACAACACCGCTGGTTTGAATGGCGCAACCAATGCGTATGTTGCATTCCGAAACAATCGTCACCTCGATTGGCAAATGAATGAGTTTCCATTTTTTAGGCATATCCTGTTTCACTTTATTGTCATGAACTCTATCGTTTCACATTCAAATCACCACGCAATTCTTCAACGGAATTTGCCATTTGCTGTGTAGCTTTTGCAGACTCCACCAACGCTGAAGTGATTGCCTCAGTTTGCTTGTCTTTCCTCCAGTTCAGCCACGCTGAATACAGTGTGGCGACAATAGTCGTAACCATAGAAAGCCAAACTATGTCCTTTTCTCTAGCAATGTCCGCCACTTTGACAATGTCTGATACTCCTGGGACCTGAGAAACCGCTACCAGCGATGTTGAAAACATGGCCAAAGCCCAAAGCGAAAAGCCAACCGATGATGCAATCTGAGTTTTATGGGTATTGGACATAGGATGATAGATTATTGCTTGTAGATGTATTGAACGCCTCCGTTGGCTCGCACCAACAGAAAGATCGGAGGCCCCGGAAGGGCTGGCACCACACGATCAAACCACGGCCCAACGCCAGCGGGGCCAATGGCTCGGACTCTGAAATTGTAAGTCGATGTGGCATCAACTGGAATGGTAGCAGAGTTTGTCGTCACCATAACGCTGGCATAGTCCACAACGTTAGTTGGCTTATATCCAATCTCGTACTGGAACACTAACTGGTTGGTTGGGTTGGCGGTCCACTGAACCAGAACTTTGCTCGCGTCACGTTGGAACGTTGCGTTCACAACAACCGTCACGGGTTGGCCAGTTGGTGCGGTGTAGTTGACTTCATTTGAAGGCAAGCTTTCAAGCCCGTCACGCAATGCCGTCACCGTGAAAAAATACGGCGTTCCGGGAACAAGATCGTCCATCCAAAATTGATTCGTACTGCCAGCGTTGAATTGTTCTGTTGGTGTTCCACTGGCAACACCGCGATAGACTCGATATGTATGGTCTCCCGTATCACCAACGGAATATGTCCACTCAAGCCCAACACGGGCCGATACGGCAGCCTGTGAGGTAAAACCGATAGCCGCCAACAGTGCGATTAGATATTTGGTTTTCATGCTGTTTGCTGAATTCGGTGCATTGCGGTTACAGTGTTAGAAACTCCTGTGACAAATGCCAGATCAGGCATGTAAAGCCACTTATTATCTTTATCTCCTACCAAACGGTAGAATGGCCCTTCAGAGATGCCAGAGCCAATCTTCGTATGTTTGGCCACACGAATGTATTTCTTGTCATTTACGGTTAGACGGTATGGTTGTTTCATGGCCTGATTTCTTCAATGAATGCTACGAGTGCTTTAGATATTGCCCGCACTGCGTTGCTCACCTGCGCGGCGGTGAGTGTTCCGGATGAGTCACGGATCAGGATAAGGTCCTCGACGGCTTTGCGAATGGCCGTTTCGCGGTCTCGCTTTGGTTGTGTGGCTGCGGCTTCCTTTGCGGCTTGATAGGCTGCCATCTCCGCGGCATGGGTTGCCTTCCATTGGTCAACCTGCGCTTGCGTGACCAGCCTCCACGGTGGCGGATATCGCGCCGGAAGATTTGTCGCAGCGCCGATTGGCTGGACCTTGACGGGCCAGTTTGTCGGCATACCAGCCGGTGAGGACGGGTCATCGCGAGCCAAGAGGACGGCGAAGTTTTCCGCCGAGGCTGTCGCGATTGTCAGAACAAGCAGGAAAATGGTTTTCATTTTTAGTTCTTAAGGCTTCGGTCTACACCAAATCCTCCAAGATAGATGAGGTTTGTTGTCATCGGAGTTCCTGAATATGTGGCCACCACACCCGCCGCAGTATATCTGCCAGCCCCTGTTGGAATGTTGTTGGTTAGCGAATCCGTCCAAGCAATTACTTTGTTCGTGTAGACATTGAAGACAACATTCGTTGCGCCGGTTCCAATCACCACTTCCAAGTCAACCATGTTAGTATTGCTCATGGTTGGAGTGAAAGCCGTCGTCGTGGTTGTTCGGCTGCTGTTGTTGGCTGTAACTCCTGAAATCAAACCTCCGGATAACTCTAGATATGCACCGTCTACGGCGCCTCCGGAAGCACCACCAGTAAACACATCTACAAAACCAGCCCTGACAATACTTAGGTTTGTTTGTGCGATATACAGCCGCGTCACAGCGTACTCATTACCCGACAAAAGATAGGCAGAATCTGTGAGCCTGTAAACGTATCCAGAATTGGTTGTGGTGCTACTTGAAATTAGAATACGTTGGTAGGGATCTTCTACAACATTTGCGAACACGTCATAGACAGCGGTCCCACTAGCTATAGCTGACCCAACCAGAGGATAAAAAGTTGATCCTGCGTTAATTTGCCCGAACACACCATCCGCATAAAATCCGCCAAAAGCTGGAAGGAAGGTTCGCCTGCTGTTAAAAAGCTGAACGGTAAGGTTCGTAATCGTCCCACTCGCAATCGGATTACCGTTCCAGTTGGTGTCGCTGCCGGAGTCGCCACCTGCATTTTGCAAAACAAATGCGGTGGTCGCAACAGTTGTGTTGGATGTGCCAAGTGTCTGAGTTCCGGCGATAACATTCCCGTTTAATTCAACATCAGCCTCAAACACTACCTTATTGTTAAATCCACTATTTGGAAACGTGATGATGTCCGTTGGCCCAACAAGATCACTCGGATCAATCACCATGAACTCTTCTGCCGCCGACAAGTCGTTCGTTGCAAATGAGTGAAGCGCAAGTTTACCGTTATACGCTCGCAGTCCCATAACCTCATAGCCGTCTGTTAACATGCGGGAAGTCTCAGACATGAACAATCTCACATCGCTGCTTTGATCCATTGACAAGTCGCCGGTCAGCGCATTAGAAACACCAGCAAATAGCGGAAGAAATCCTCCGGCGTAGTAACCCGCAGGATAATTATTAGTAGTCGACAACAGGATATTTGTCCCAGACTGCGTAACCAACAAGCCAAATCCATTGGTTGTAATGTTAGCGCGAGACATGTCAGATCCTCCATTGACTGTAACAACAGAGCCAGTGCCGCTGCCGCCGCCCGTTCCAATAGTCGCAAGGATCGCATTCAATCCCGGAATCATGTTGGTGGTGACCTGTTTCCATGCGTAGTCACCAGCAAGGAAGTTTGTGGACAGCGGAGTGCCACTAGCGGACAGCTTGTCTATGGTGATGTTGGCGGCTACAACCTTGTTGGATGTAACCGTGCCGTCATCCAGTGCAATCGAAGTTCCAGAACCAGAAACAGTCACAGCGCCGAAGTCCCGGTCAACCAAAGCGAACGATGCGTTGGTGCCAGACAGCGTTACACCAATCCCGGTTGTGTCAGCAAGATTGACCCGCGTGTTGTCTGCGCCACCGTCTACCGTTACGATGGTTCCGCTTCCCCCAACGCCCGTGCTGTCGTCTTCCCACGTGATGGTGCCGCCCGTGTTCCACTTTGGCACCTGACCGTTGGAAGGCGTATCAGATGCCAGAACGCCCACAAGCCGTGTTGCAGCCGTGCCGTCGTAAAACAGCAATGCGCCACGCCCTGCTGCCCAAGCATCGTTGTCCCCAGCAACCTCGCCGAATGCGTCCACCGTAGGCGCAGCAGCGTTTGGAACCTCAAACGAAGTCTTCCCGCCAAGGTCAATCGTGGCCGGCAAACTGACGATAACGCCTGCTGTCTCAGAACCAGAACCGGATGCGTCCACCTCGTTGGCAGTGCCCGCTATGGTCGCAATATAGTTCCCAGTGGTGTCTGTTCCAAGGGTTACAGAGTTGGCATTGATTGCCACTGATGTACCGCTGGAAGACGTGGTGATGTCGCCCCAATCACGGTCAGTCAGGTTGGCCGTCACGTTGGTTCCTGAGACGCCGAAGTTGATCCCGGTGGTATCTGTGAAGTTTGCTGCGACCAATGTGCCGCCACTGTCCACGCTGACAGGAGTCCCGTTTGTCGCCCCGGAAGAGATTCCGGAAATTGTGGTCTTTCCAGTTCCACCGTCATCGTAGGAAATCGCAATGTTGGAACCGGCTACGAGTGATGCACCGATCAAATCCTCAACCGCTTCCGTCACCAGATACGCCTGAATGTTGGTCCCAGAAACGTTGTAGAAGATGTCCGACGTGGCTTGGAAATATGCGTTGGTAAGTTCTCCGCTGGAAGCAGCAGCCACATAGGACGGTGTGGTTGCAGACGCGACATTGGTTGCATAACCAACCACGTGCCCGTTGGCGTTCGTGTACCACATCAGCCTACCAACGTCCGAAGACAGGTTGTTTGTGAACATGATCGGCTGGAACAACACGCCGTTTACGAATGCGTTCGTCCCAAGCCCACCACCGCCACCGCCTCCACCCGTGCCGTCATACCAATACGAAATCTTGTACCAGTTCCCGCCGTTTGTAGCCGCGAAGTATCGGGCGTTGTCCGCCGTGTTGGTGTCACCGTGCAGCCACGCAAAGACGCCACCTCCACCATCTCCAATCACGTTGTCACCGCGAACCAGCAACATCATGTTCGTGATGCCGACACGCCCATACAGGGCATTCGTCAGAGGCACAGTCTGGACAAGAGGGATTGGACCGGCAGGGTTGAACACCTGCGCCAAAGAGCACACAGACGAAAACACAAAAACCAGTAATCCAAGGATGCTGGATGTTATTTGTCTGTTCATGGTGGTAGCGGAATTCACTGCCTGTTAAAAATCAATTACCGTGATTCGGAGTGTGCCTGATGGGAGATCCACGGTAGCTCCAGATGCGTTCAACAATGTCACGGCAACCTCATTGGCGTTTCCCGTTGCGACAGCGGATATCACAAATTGATTAGTTCCTATTGACGACAGAGACGCAAGGATTTGGTCATTCGACGATACTGCGGCTAATCCGGTTGAAAGAACTTGCTCGGAAACTCCATTGGCTAGTGATCCGGGGTTCCACGCAAACGTGGTGGATTGAATATTCTGAATTAGGGCATTGCCTGCGCTTCCAATCCTAAGTCCAGATCCAGATGTCCCGTTGCCTACAATGATATACGATCCAAGAAGTTGAAGGAACAAAGGCGCATTGGCTCCAGCATTGTCTGTGACGTAGAGGTAATTAGGTCCAATATTGTTGCGACTTGTGGCATTCGTCTGCCCGTATATCAAATTTACCCTTCCGCTCGGATAAACTTGGTCGTGACCTCGGAATATCGTTGTGCGTCCACTCGAATTGGAGTTCCCCGCTGTAATGGTCATTCTACCATCCTCATGCACCAAAAATCTATCTAGACCAGTTGATGAATAGCGAAACGGATATCCTCCGTTGGCGCCGAACGATAAATCTGAATTGGTCGGGCTGATATGAATTCCCGTCCAACTCGCAGCATTGGTCGGGTGCTGAGCGATAACAGGACGAAGAACCAGCATTGTGTCTGGTAGCGCCACATTGGTTGAATCGTAAGGTTGCCCACCCGTAAAGGACCCGCCCTTAAACCTGACAGGGCGGCTCATATTTTGGTTTTCGTCTGTGAAGCGTGCGTCGCCGTAAGCCCTGACTTCACCCTCCAGGTCATATCCACCCAACAGCAAAAGGTCTGGATATTGAGATGCCGATTTCCGGGCCGGATACCACGTTGCCCCAGATTTCGCAATATCTCTCGCCCGCAGATATCCAAGGCTGAATGGAGTGCCTTTATCTCCACGGGCAGATTGGAACCCAGCCCAGATCAAATAGTTTGTTGAGCCTGGATTAAATCCGAGATTTGCCATCGAAATACTACCGATATTTACACCACTACCTGAATTACCTGAAATGAACGAAAATGGATTCTGAATCCCATATACCTGCTCGAAATGCACATCGCTTAACTCGTTAAGCTCACAGCGCAACGCCAAGGCGCAATCGTCGTCCACGATGCAGTGCTCGATATCGAGTCCTTTAATAGTTACCCACCCGTATCCGAGATCGACTGGCGACTCAGCGCAATACCTGGCGGTAACCTCCAGTGTGCCAACCCCATCCGTGATTGTTCCAGGGTCTGTCTCGTCCCTTCCTGAAACCACCAATCCTGTAATGTTCGTGATGAATATAAGACCATTCAGACTGGATGGGGATAGACCGGAAATCCGGACCATCATGTTAGTATTTATACGAGTCGGCAGCGCGCTAAGAGTAAACGATACATTGTTGGTATTGTTGGTTGTGGACGCGATATTAACAAGTGATGTCTCTAGTCCATCCAGCGCATTCTGGACATAGATGTTATCGAAACTGCTAACCGTGTTTTGCCGATCAAATCGAATACCTGCGCGAGAAAAAGAATAACAGTAAATGTCCCTCCAAGAATTCTGGAACTGGAAATCCGTCGTGGTGTCCTTGATGCAATAGGCTGCTTTTCTGATAGACAAGTTCTCAAATATTGAGGCAACCACAGCATTGATTTGCAGTCCCACAGAGCTAGTCGCTAGTGGACCCTGCATGACTTCATACTCCAATGCCAGGTTCCTGACCTCAAGCTTGGTTCCGCTTAAGCTCAATATTGGCATGTTTGTGCCAGTGAACAGGATCTTCGAGTTGTTGAACGCCGACGCGTTAGCCGTCTCACCGATAATCGCTATCCTTTGGCTTGCGACTGTCAATGTATTTGAAACTCGGTAGACTCCACCAGGAATCCTTAGCGTAAATGTCCCATTGCTTCTGGCAGACGATGCGGAATCAATTGCAGATTGAAACGCTGCCGTTGAGTCCAGAAGACCATTGCGGTCCGCGCCGAAAGCCAGCACATCGCCATCCCACTCATGGATATACCTTCCAACAGTGGATGAAGCTTTAAGCCTAAGCGCATTTGTTGCCAGCGTGTTTGTAGGGTCCCATCGAAACAGTTTAGGAGAGCCCCAATCGCCTTGCGCAGAGTATCCTAAAACTTCAACAACCTCGTTCGTAAACGGGGGACGAGTTCCCAACTGTGACACAAGCGGAAGAGTAAGCCGAATCCTGTTTTGCGAGAAAGCAGGAACAGACAACAGCAAAAAGATTGAGAGTGTAATCCTAAACATGGTGTCGCCTGTGAAAACGAATTCCCGCAGCGTCAATCAAAACATTAGAGCCGTCGTCAGCACTTGTGCTTGTCGGCTCCCGCGTGAACCATCCTGACGTTCCAAAATCGTCGGCCCCAACGCTAATCAGTTCAGCGGATATAATCGCAAGCCGAACATCCGCCGAAGTGTCGTACTCACCGAATGCCACAACCACAGTAATAGACGTGGCAGGAACGGGCGTGTAGCCGCTGACCTGCAATGCTGGAGTGCTGATCGGATTGCAGAACCCATCCCGTGTAATCAAAGGCTGCGTAACAGTGGCACCTGAAGATGCGTGTGTTAGCACATACCCATTGACCATGTTGCAGCCAACGTCCTTGAACGTCCTGTTGTAGACGCCTGTGCTTCCATCCGGCCAAAGAATTGTTCCAGACTGGATAACGCCTGTATCGTCATAGACAGCCGTAATCATCTGGTACGCGCCACCAACAGCCCAAATCAGAAGGTTGTTAAGATCAAACTCTCCTCCAGACGGCTCGCCTTCATCATCAGAAACGACAACCGTTTCCGTGCAACAATTCCCCCAGACGTTTGGAAGCCACCTCGGCATAGGAAAGAGTGATGTGGGATTGGTGAATTACGAAGGGGCTGAATGGCTTAACCCCACAGAAAAGCCACCCAGCCCCCAAGCC
>ERZ869929.511-NODE-511-length-22530-cov-4.163026_pt1 | contig 22530 bp, 33 predicted proteins | sample MGYA00579312_ERZ869929 | MGnify/ENA primary metagenome ERZ869929 (study PRJEB32216, sample SAMN09231818) | wastewater metagenome | place: USA: Maryland | collected 2016-08-09 | study: EMG produced TPA metagenomics assembly of the PRJNA472060 data set (Reclaimed... | reverse complement strand
CATTTCGATTATGTGGTAGAGAACGGCGGAGACGCATTAGCCATATCTGATCACGGCAACATGAATTCATCAAGTGCCGCATTTCAGAAAGCAAAAGACCTAAACAAAAAAGGTATAAGTTTTCGCTACATACCAGCCGTCGAAGCTTATTACCATCCTTCACTTAAGGATTGGAAGAGGCAAAAAGAACAGATAGAATCTGATAAGAGAGATGCAAAAGAAGCTGTTGTAGAATCCTCAGATAAAGAAGATTCGTCGGGCGAAAACGAGGAAGATTCTAAGTCTGGAAAGAGCTGGCAGGACCCGCGCAATCGTAGACATCATTTGGTCCTTCTTCCCAAAAGTGAGAAGGGCGTAAAGAATCTATTTCGTCTTGTGTCTAAGTCAAATAGGGATGGCTTCTATCGTTACCCTCGTGTCGACTTAGAAATGCTCAAAGAGTTTGGCGAAGATATTATGGCATCGAGTGCCTGTATCGCAGGCGCAGTTGGTTACCATGTATTCAAAGAGTTCGGTGATGTAGCCCAACAGGATTTGCATGCCGACTTGCTTGATGACGCTTCAAAAATGAAGAATATTCAAAGTAGTCTGTCTGAACATTTCGGACAATTGGCAGAGTCTCTCGGCGGTGAAGAAAATGTGCTTTTAGAAGTGCAGTACAATAAGCTTCCGATGCAACATTTGGTGAACCGAGCCATTTTAGAGTTCGCCAAAAACAATAGCGGCTACAAGCTCCTGTCGGCAGCAGATTCGCATTATCCAAGGCCAGAGATGTGGAGGAAGCGAGAACTCTACAAGCTCATTGGAAGGCAAATGCGTGGCAGCAAAGATGGTTTGAATCCTAATGCTCTTCCTAAGGGAATTGAGGATCTAAAGTGTGAGCTATATCCAAAAAACGCTGAGCAGATCTGGAAGTCTTACCTTGATACTAAGGGCGAACACAAGTTCTATGACGATCAAATCATTGCCGATTCCATAGAGCGAACGTGGGACATCGCACACAATGTCATAGGGAGCTTAAGTCCTGACACCGCTATTAAACTTCCGAACTTTGGAACAGAGAATGACGTAGAACCATTCCAGTTGCTTTTAGACAAGTGTAAGGAAGGTTTACGGTATCGTGGTCTTCAAAAGGACAGTAGATACATTGAACGACTCAAGACAGAACTGAGGGTCATAAGGGAACTAGATTTCACGCAGTACTTTTTGGTGCTTAAGTCGGTGTATGAATCTATCGGGGACAGGGTTTTGGCAGGTCCTGGTCGTGGCAGCGCGGCAGGATCATTGGTAAATTATCTGTTGCAAATAACGGATGTTGATCCTGTTACGAATGACTTGATCTTCGAAAGATTCCTCTCGTTGGCTAGAAGCAAGAATGACATCCCTGATATCGATTGTGATATCAGCGATAGAGACGAGTTCATACAAATCCTTCGTGATCGTTTTGGTTCCAAAACCGTTGTACCTATTAGTAACTTTAATCAATTACAACTAAAGTCGCTTGTAAAAGATATATCCAAGTTACATGAAGTGCCATTTGATGAAGTGAACAATCTTACCAAGAAGTTGGATGCTGATGTTCGTCCTCATATGAACACAGACGACTTAAAAGGTGCATTGCAGCTCACGTATCAAGCGTGCATGGATTACTCATCTGAATTTAAAACGTTCATGGAAAAGTATCCTGATGTTGCTAACGATGTGCAAGCTTTATATCAACAACCTAAGGCAGTAGGTCGTCATGCAGGTGGCGTAATTCTATTAGAGGATCCAGATTCTGCAATGCCATTGATTTCTGTGCGTGGCGAATTACAGACTCCTTGGTCGGAAGGAATGTCAAATAAAAATTTGAGTTTCATGGGCGCGGTCAAGTACGATTTTTTAGGACTAGAAACATTGCGTATGTTTACGAGAGCAATTGCACTTATTCTGCAACGCAAAGAGGGTATATCGAATCCGACACCAAAACAAGTGAACGATTGGTATCGTGAATATCTTACGCCTAGCAAGATCGATCCACGCGACCAAGTAGTGTTTAAAAATGTGTTTCACGAAGGTAAATGGCCGGGAATATTCCAGTTTACACAAAATGGTGCACAAGAATTCGTTCAAAGAATGCAACCTACATCTGTTATCGACATAGCAACGGCCACCGCCATATACCGCCCAGGACCACTGGAAGCCAATGTAGACAAACTTTACATAGAAAGTATTCGTACCGATACTCACAAGGATTATGGTCATCCAATCGTAAATGAAGTGCTTAAACCAACTCGCGGATTCGTAATTTACCAGGAAAGTATCCAAAAAATTGCGATGGATTTAGCAGGATTCTCCTCAGAGGACTCAGATAGATTACGTAAAGCAATATTGAAACGCACAACAAAAGATTCTAGTAAGGCTCGTACGATCACTGACGAGTTACACGACAAGTTCATCGATGGTTCTGTCGCAAATGGATATCCGAAACATAAAGCAGAAGAACTCTATAACGATATGGAATCATTCGCAAAATACGGATTCAACCGTGCCCACGCGGTTTGTTATTCATTTCTTTCATACCAATGTGCCTGGCTACTCACATACTATCCTTCGGAATGGCTGTGTGCATATGCCGAGTCCATGTCTAACACTCCCGAAAATCGTTCCCGCATGATGGCGGAATTGAACGCACTGGGCTACAAGATAGCACCTGTCGACATCAACAACTCCGGCCACCAATGGACCATTAGCGACAACGGAAAAGTGTTCTATCCTGGCTTCTCCACCATTAAAGGGGTTGGCTCAATTGCAGTCGACGAGATCTTGGCCAACAAACCTTATGTTGATGCAACAGATCTTATGTGGGACGAAAATAGGGACTGGAAGTTCCACAAGTTCAATAAGCGAGCACTTAGTGCTCTGATTAAGTGTTGTGCTTTCGAGTCTATGGGTATCGTAGGCGAAGGTAAGACATTCTCAAGTTATGCGCACATGCATAAAGTACTTGTTGACAACACGAGTCTTTTGAAAAAGAAACTGAAGAAGATCCCAGACGCAAATTACAAGGAATGGTTGCGACTCTTAGACGAAAAGGAAGATGAATGGTCTGTTGAGGAACGTATCAAGAACCTTGAGGAACTCATAGGGCACTTTGACGTTTCGATGCTTATCGACGACGATATGAAAGAGAAGCTTGCCAAGCATAATTTGCGCAGTCTTGCCGAATGGAACAAGAATGGTCTCTACTGGTTTGTTTCTCGCGGCGCAGAACAAAAAACTACCAAAACCGGCAAGACATATTGTATCATACAGGGAATGGATGCAAATGCTGTGGCATATAAGATAACCTGTTGGAATTGCGACAAGGAACAGATACCTCGCAACAAAATTTGTATCGCCAAAATCAATAAGGACGACTGGGGCTACAAAACAGACATTGTAAATCTACGCGTGGTTGGTTCCTGATGTCACACGATTGGAAAAGCAAGTTTCCATTAGAGAACATTAGAGATCAGCAGAGGACTGCAATCGATTTCGTTCTGGAAGCATTCGATACAAAGAAGTACGCTATTCTCGAAGCTCCAACAGGCTCAGGTAAAAGCATCATTGGCATTACTGTGGGTAGATATCTACAGGATCATTACTCGTTCACCGATGCGAATTACGATAAGGGCTCTTATGTGTTGACCACGCAAAAGATGTTGCAGGAGCAGTACACAAAGGATTTCTCCCCGCCTAAGGGCGAACTTGTGTCTCTCAAGAGTGCATCCAACTTCGATTGCGGCTTTCATAAGGATAGGACTTGTGCAGACTCTAGAAAAGCTTTGAATCTCATGGGTCAATTGGCATTTAAAACCAAATGGTTCAAAGAGTGCATGAATAATTGCCCGTACTTGCAATGCAAAAAAGACTTTATGGAAGGGTATGAAGGCGTAACAAACTATTCATACTTTTTGACCGCAACATCCGGCAAGAATTCAAAGTTCAAAAAGAGAAATCTTCTCATATGTGACGAGTCGCACACTGTAGCCGATGAAGTATGCAAGTTCATATCGGTGGACTTCACAAAGAACTTTGCAGAGAACTATCTCAAGTTGAAAGTTCCGAAGTTCAAGACGGATACACAAATTTTCGAATGGATATCGACTGAATACAAGAAGTCGCTGCAGTTGTATCATGCCGAGCTTCAAGAAGCGTTGTTCAACAGTTTAGAGCTATCAGAAGAGATAGATGCAAAGGTTTCCAAGAGATTCGACACTGTGGATAAGCACCTATCGAAGTTGCATTCTCTCATTACAAACTATAACAATGAACGCTGGCTCGTGACGAATGCAGATGGTAAAATGAGCTTCAAGCCGTTGGATGCATCGCTCTACACAGATAAGACGTTGTTTCGCTTCGGCGAAAAGTGTCTGCTTATGTCGGCTACGATTTTGGACAAGGAAATCTATTGCAATGAGCTTGGTCTAAATCAAGATGATGTTTCATTCTTGTCATTAGAATCGACTTTTCCCAAGGAGAACAGGAAGATACTGTACTATCCGCTCGGCAAGATGTCTGCCAATTCACTTGCGACTACGATGCCCAAAATGTCTAGCGGTGTAGATGAAATTATGGATTCGCACAAGGAAGAAAAGGGCATAATTCATTGTGCGAATTTTTCTGTCGGCAAAGCAATATACGAAGCATCCAAATGTAAGGACAGACTTCTGCTGCAAAACGAAGCGAACAAGGAGCAGATACTGAAGAAACATTTCTCTAAAGAATCTACGAATACTGTTCTGATAAGTCCTTCGATGTGCGAGGGTATAGATTTGAAGGATGATCTGTCTAGATTTCAGATCATTGTGAAGCTACCATTTCCGTACCTTGGCGACAAGTATGTCAAGGCAAAGTTCGAACGACAACCTAAGTGGTACCAGTACGTTACGTTGCGTTCCTTTGTACAGAGTACAGGTAGAAGTGTACGGCATGAAAAAGACTGGGCCACGACGTATGTCCTCGATGAATGCTTCAGTTACTTCTACAAGATGAACAAGAGTTACTTTCCGAAGTACATCTCAGAGTGTCTGGAGAATGTGTAATGTCTATCGAAGATGAATTGTACGCAGACGAAAGCGTAAAAGCACGCGCAGAACAAGAAGATCCGATAGTAATGTACTTTATTGTTCGGAAGGATTTGAATATGTCTGTCGGCAAGACAGCAGCACAAGTTGGCCATGGCTCGCAGATGATTCTTTTGGAATACATGAAACTCAAAGATAGCATGGAACCAATTTCTGATGAGCAATGCAAAGTTTTTCAACAATGGCTTTCTGGTTCGTTTCGCAAAGTTGTTTTAGGCGCAGATGACAAAAGATGGAACAAGCTCAAAGCATATTTTGATCCAATGACATGCTCGACAAAGACGGTTATAGTTCGTGATGCAGGATTGACGGAAGTTGACCCAGGCAGCGAAACGGTACTTGCGGTTTGGCCTATGAAAAGAAGTACGGCTCCACAAGTTATCAAAAAGTTGCAAGCACTAAAATGAAAAGCTAGAAAATAAACTATACTATCATTTATTATTGAATGATAGTTCACATTGGACGTAAATCGTATCACGAATTCAATTGTGATGTTTGCAATATGTTTGTTAGCAAAAGATATTTTCCATCAACGAGAAGAGCTTCTTTTAATGTATGCGGAAAGAAGTGTATGGGCTTTTTAATGACCGGTGATCGAAATCCGTTCTATGGAAAGAAGCATGACAAAAAAACACTTGAAAAAATGTCAATCAAGTCAAAAAAAGCATGGGAAAATGATTCATTTAGAAATGAACAAATCGAACGGAACAAAAAGACAAATTGCGGCTCAGGTAACCCATTTTATGGCAAAAAACATACGGAACAAGCAAAAAAACGTATGTCTGATTCAAAATCAAAATTAATTAGTTCCGGAAAACTTCGGTGTGGCCCTAGAGGATTTAAAGGTTATCATATCTCTAAGATTGGCAAATTAGAAATGTATGATAGCTCTTATGAGCTTTTATACATGAAATTTCTAGATGATGATCCAAACATTAAATGTTGGACGAAAACTCACAATATTGTAATCTCAATTATGTGGAATAATAAACCTAGAAAGTATATTCCTGATTTTCTTGTTGTAGATTCGAATGAGCAAATTAGCATTCGCGAAACAAAAGGATATGAAAATCAAGAAAAATTGGCTGCTAAGATAGAATATGCTAAGAAATTTTGTGTATTAAAAGATGTAACATATATTTTTGTTGATGCAAATGAAATCAATCAAATTTGTAAACGAAAATATGGATTTGGCATAACAGAATTTAGAAAAAGGAATTGTGAAAAATGAATTGTTTAGTTACTGGTGGTGCCGGATTTTTGGGATCTCACCTTATCGACCGGCTTATCGACGAAGGTCATACTGTCTATGCAGTAGACGATTTATCCAATGGGGAACTGGAATTTGTCAATCCAAAATGTAATTTCATTCTATCGGATTACAGTGCAGATGCAGTTCTAAATCTCGTCAAAAAGAAGCAATTCGACGTAGTGTTCCATTTGGCTGCAAAGCCTCGTGTATCGTATTCTGTTGATTACCCGGCAGAGACAACTGACATCAACGTAAATCGATTCGTGAAGCTCCTGGAAGCTTGCAGGGGCAACGTAAAGAGGTTCATCAATACTTCGAGTTCGTCTGTATACGGTGGAGCATCTGTGCTTCCGACACCGGAATCGTATCCATTTGACCCAAAGTCGCCATATGCTCTCCAGAAAGCGATTACGGAGCACTACTGTACACTGTTTTCTGATTTGTACGGATTAGATACCGCAAGTGTTCGACCTTTCAATGTATTTGGTCCTCGCCAAAAGGGAGATGGACCTTACGGAACTGCAGTATCGAATTGGCTCAAGAATATCAAAGAGGGACAACCACTTCGATCTGACGGAGACGGCTCGCAAAGTAGGGACCTAAACCACGTCGCCAATGTGGTAGATGTATTCTATCGCGTGATGACGTATCCGAATCGTCTAAATGGTGCCGGAATCAATGCAGGAACAGGATATTCAGTAACGAATAACGAGGTTCTTACCAAATTGAAGACGAAGTTTCCTGGTCTAAAAGTTACAAATGCTCCTGTTCGAGCAGGGGACGTAAAACATACAAAAGCAGACATGACGGCAGCCAATAAGCTGCTAGGACATAAAACTTTGGTAGAATTTTGGGATGGCCTTGAATTGACCATAAAATCTGTCATGAATAAGTGAACAGGAGACAAATTCCATGAAATACGTTTTTTTCATATTATTGATTATCGGATGTTCATCTGAGGTGGTTCAGCCGGTCCCTGACGATGCAGGAGACGCTTCTATTGCAGATGTTGAGGAAAGACAGACTTATCCGACGCCATCCAAATCCGAGAATACGCATGAAAGTGGATGTATTTCTGTAATTTACATTGCCGGAGAAAAATATGTATTTCCTTGTGCTGGACGAGATTTTCCTCATGGACCAATTTACGAAAACAAATGATCTAGGTCAAACTATTTAGAACTGTGAAATTGCCCAAACTTAACGAACAAATTTTGCTTAAAGCCTTAGAAGAGGCTTGGAATCGTAGGAAAGATCTGTTCCTGGAGACCCTAGAGCCTGTAGCAAAGGTATCGGGGCAAACCAAGAATGTGTTGGCTCCAGAGCTTAGACTTCGAGATACAAGCGGTTCCGTTTGGATTATCAAAGAGCTTAGCAATGACGGCGCCAAATTGGCAAGTGCCGATGGAAGCGAAGAAAAAGTTGTGAGCTTTGTTGAACTAGAGAAGTCATACGAGTTGGATTAACATGGAAATCGACGATAAAATTTTAGAAACAATCGCCATAAATGCGGCAAATCACGCCAAGGGACAGGTTCGTATCCAAAAGGAAGCCTATGTCGTTCAACCTAAATCGTACAAGCAGCTAACGGACGCATCATCCAAAAAGACTAAAGAGGCTCATAAGTCTCTGTACGAAGGATATGCAAAAAAGCTCACTGAGGTGTCCAGCAAAATTGATAGTGCTACAGACGCCGATACTATTCGAAGCCTTAAGATTGAGGAAAGCTTCCTGCTCAATGCAGTCTATCTACACGAGCTTTTCTTTTCGAACTGCTTCAACTCGACGTCAGAACTATACCAGGAGACACTGTCCTTCATAAGGCTCCAGAGAGATTGGGGCACTTTTGACAAGTGGATGGACGAATTCCAAAAATGTGCCGCAGCTTCCAGGAATGGTTGGGTTGTTTGTGCGTATAATACCTACCTCAAGAAGCTCCAGAACGTTTGTATCGACAGTCACAACGTGAACGTTCCGCTTGGAACAATACCGATCATTGTCATTGACACCTGGGAACATTCTTACTTTGCAGATTTTGGCATTGACAAAGAGGCTTATGTCGTTGCAATGATGCGCGAAATTGACTGGGATGTCGTCGAAGAACGCATGTCAAAAATTGACCAAGTCAACGAGGTTCTTACACGATGAGCAAAATTTCAATGGGACAATTAAGGAAAATCATCTTTGAAGAGATAGAATTGCTCAACGAAGACGAAGATGACGTTAAGGCTTTGCCAAAAGAGTCTGATGCCTCCAAATACAATAGCGATTCATTGGACAGTGCAATCGATGCACATATCCTAAAGAGTATGGACAACGGCGCAGACGATATTGCAGATACAATTGCCAATTCTGTGCACAATTTTGATAAGCTGTTCGATTTTGAAGGAATCATCATACGACGAGCACTCAATAAAGTGTCAGAGACAGATAAGGAGCTTGCTGCAGACGTGCTACAGTGCCTTAAGGAACTTTACGGTCTTGATGTAAATGGAGCTATAGACTCCGATGACGAATTCGACAAATCTGTTGCACCATTAGGCGGAACCAGCTCGTCATCGGCAGGATCTGCGTGAAGAAGTCTGGCTTCCTATCAGATACTAAGGAAGTGCATCTCTCAATAGAGAAAGACATTTATGTCGGTCTTAAGATGCTTCTCTTCGAATCGGATCTAAGTTTGCAAGAGACATTTAGGAGCTTCGCAGCGATGTGTAGCAAACGAAGTCCAGACGCGATAAAGATAATCGAACAGATAAAAGTCGCCAAACAGAGCAAAAGAATCAATGACTTGCTAGGCAGAACCGATCTAGAAAAGAACAACGAAATCTCAGCCATATACGACTTTTTAGAAGCTGAATCTAAGTCTGCGGAAGGTACAGAAGAATGAAATTTTTGAAAGAATACGTAGCTAAACAGATTGAAAATTCAAAAACAATGAGCAATATTATGGAATCTGTTGGCAGCCTTCACGCTGCTATTCATGGTCTTGCAAAGTCAGTAAAGAATTGCGCTGATAGAATCAAATCTCTTGAGGCCAATGTAGATTCGCTTATCGACATACTGACAAGTCCACCACCTGGGCATTCTCATGATGATAGTTACGATTCTTCTTTGGAAGATGATCATGAAGCAATTATTGCTAAAAAGGACTTGAACTGATGCCTATCTGGTTGCTAAAGGCTGGACTTTGGCTAAAAAAGAATTGGCTTATCTTGCTGGCTATAGGCTCTGGTATATTGCTTTTTGTGCTTGCGAAAAAAGATCCTGCAGCAATTGCTGATGTCATTTCCAAAATCCGCAAGGACCACGACGATAATATCAAAGAAATTGAAGCAGCCAACAAAGAATTAGCCGACAAAAAAGTAATCAACCAAGCGAATTTGGAAGCTAAGCTAAAAGAGATCGAAGAGCAAAAGCAAGTGAAGATTGCTGACCTCGACAAAGAAAAACAAGCCGAAGTGAAGAAAATCATTGCCGAGAATGGCGATGACCTTGATGAGCTTGCAAAAAGACTTGATGCAGCGATGAACAACTTGTCGAAGTGACTTGATCTGCTATAATGTGCTTTAATGCACAAGTTCGTATCATTCCTTTTGCTTTTAGTGTTCACGCTCAATACCGGTATTGCTTTAGCCGACGATAAACCTGTACCTATCACAAAGGGTACGCCAGCACCATTCTCAGGACTTTTGCTTACGCCAGCAGCAGTCGCAAAAATCATTGTTGATTTAGAAGCTCGCAAGAAGGAAGTCGATATTGCAGTTACAGCTGCAAAAGCCGAGCAGAAAGCTAACGACGACAAGAATGCCGCAGATCAAGGTGCAATTTGCGACAGGGATAAAAAGATCCTCCAGTCTAACTTGGACTACGAAAAGAAGATCTCCACAGAACTGACCACAGCCCTGAAGAAGTCAGAAGACAGTCGTTCAAATCCTATGGTATATCTTGTTCTTGGAGCCATTGGTGGCGCTGTCGTGATGCTAGCTGGAGCGTTTGCAATAACGTACGCAGCTAAGTGAAAACAAAGACCATCAAAGCAGTCGAGCTTAAAGTTGGGGATTGGATTGTTCAATTCCTTGGAACGCATCCATTGTTTCCGACGAGAATTGTGAAAATATATCCACCGACAAAGCAAGATTTGGCTGACGGCAATAGGGTTGTTGCATTAGTCGACAAGAAGAACAAGAAGTACGTAACAGCATTCGTTGAAACAAAAATGGTTGTCCAATGAAGTCTGGTATCACTGGGCCTCTATTTAAACTCTTTGGTTCCAAGTGGTCTGCATCGAAACATTACCCGGCACCTGAGTATGATACCATTGTTGAGCCTTTTGCAGGTAGTGCTGGGTATTCCTTACGACATTACCACAAGTCAGTGATTCTCGCCGAGAAGAATGAACACGTATACAACCTATGGAATTGGCTCATCAACGATGCAACAGAAGATGATATTCGTTCTATTCCGTTGAACCTCAAGGAAGGTATGGATATTCGAGAACTTGGAATGTCTGATGGCCAAAACTTGCTTCTCAAAAATTGGCAAAGGACAAATAATGTAGGAAACTGTTGGACAATTTCGCCGTGGGGAAACAAACCAGGCCAATGGACAGAAAGTACTAGAAGTCGTGTAGCAGAACAGTTTCAATACATTAAGCATTGGAAAGTGTACAAGGATTCAAAAGACGTATACAACTCATCCGAATCCACATGGTTCGTGGACCCACCATACTTCGCGAATTATAAGTACAAAACCACTGTGGACTACGAAGATCTTGGAAGAACATGTTCGAATTTGCGAGGGCAAGTCATTGTTTGTGAAGCGACATGCCCAAAGACACAAGAGAACCCCAACTGGCTACCGTTCAGCTCATTCAGACGAACAGTCACAAGTCGTCGTAAAGCCGATAACAATCATCATAGTAACGAATTGATTTGGACAAACAAGTAACCGCATATTTACCTGCATGGATCCAACAGAAGTACCAGAGCCAAAACCGCAATCAACGCAAACCACAGTAGTTGTTCAACAAGTTCAACAAACTGAGACAAAAACTGCCATAGAGCAGACGGTAAATGGTACTCAATACGAAAGACCGGCACCTGCTTGGTACTGGCTAAGAGATTCTGCTGGACATCCATCTGTGTCGATTACAATGGTAGCAGTGTCATTTTGGCTCACTACAATTGTTTACATCGCGAGCATTTTCGAGAAAATTGGTCCTTTTGTCATTAGAGAGTTTAGCGTTGGAGCAGCCACATCGTACTTTGGTGTATGCCTTACATGTTATGTGTCTCGTCGTTGGACAGAGGCAAAGTATGGTAACCCAAACAATCCTACCGCTGGAAAGTAATTAGAAAACGATGAAGAACAAAGTTAGCCATTCCGCCATTGTTGAGTTGATGTATGAGGCTATCTCTAATGAGAAGTCGTTGCCTTCGATGACGAATGCTACTGCAGATGATGCGGTAAAGGTTTCCCCGGTCGTAGATACGGCTGCAGCAGGTCTTTCGATGGATCCTGTAGATATGAAACCAAAGAACAAAAGCGATGCCGTATGGCTCATTAGACAGTCAATGGACGAAATATCAGACGATCAAGTCGAGGAACTGTATAAACAATTTGTGATTGCGGTAGAAAAAATCAAAAATAGTCCTTTACAAATAGAAAAAAAGACTGTATCCAATAAGAACACCGTTTCCGAAAAGAAAACCTCCAACACTACGAGTAAAATGAACAAACTTAACGAAGATAGTCTCGATCAAGATTCAATGGACGCAATGGACGATGCCGAGTCTCTCGAACGCCTAAAAAAGCTTCTAGAACTTCCCGTTGGCTCTGAGGTTGTTATTGCTAACAAGAAATGGGACAGAGTGAATCACTCCACTTGGCGTTCGCAACTAGTAGATGGATCTGATTCTCCTGACAAGTGGACCAAGGATGAACTTTTGGAATTGTTCACGGACGTATCCGATACAGACGACGACGATTTTGACATGGAACCAGAAGAAGATGACGGCGATAAAGTCCTTTGGGGAATGAACAAGAAAAAGGCCAGCGAACCTAAACAGGACGAAAGTACATTCGCAGAAATCGCTGCAGAACTTGGACTTACGACATTCGGCGCAAGCAAAGCAATGGATGCCGCACTAAAGAAGATGAAATTCCTTCTAGAGCTTCCCAAGGGCGAACGTGAAGAACTTACTCTTGAAGCACTTGTCGATTACATCGACTTTCTTCAAAGCTCCGAAGAGCTATCGGACGATGATGTTACTTTCCTCAAGGCTCATCCAGAAGAACTAAGTGGTTCCGATGAATTCAGAGATTACCTCAAGAAGTATCTAAACAGAGAAATTCGCAATAGTGGCGGTTCCGACGAGGACGATTCCGAATAATGTTGTGTGCTGCTGTCGCATATAAGTCAGATCCAGTAGAGCTGGGCATAAATTTGCTCAACATGCAGAATATGTGCTTAGAGGCAGCAAATATTGGAAGCAAGTTAGTAGTGTTCCCAGAACTTTCTCTAGGCGGACAATTAGCTAGCTCAATGCAAGAGGCTCACCTATGTAGTCAGAATGTAGACGGATTCGCCATACAGGAAATGGCAAATCTTGCTAAGAGACTTGGCATATATATTGCCTTTGGATATATCGAGTCTTCTTTTGATGTGTTTTACAATTCTGTCTGTGTAGTTGGGCCATCCGGCGTGATCGCCAATGTTAGAAAGTCCAATTTAAACGGAAGAGAACTTTTGTGGGCGAAAAGTAGCGAAGCACAAAGGACTATCTTGAATATGCCAGGTCTTAGGGTTGGCGTCCTAGCCGGCAAGGACTTGGAAAAGAACACCTACTCTGGTGGAACCATCTATGCAGATTCTTCTGTTGATTTGATTCTTTCGCCAAACGCCATAAACGGCGATTACATGTACCCAAATGACAATTGGGTCGACACTTCCTTGGAGCTTCAAAGTGCCGTTATAGTGGCAAATAGATGGGGCCAAGAGCATCCTTCAACATTGTATGGTGGAGCATGCGTTATCAACAACAAAGCCCAGATATACGCCGAAGGAAATCAATTCCAATGTGACTGTATCGTTTATGGTGAAGTATGAGCAATGTTCGACAAATGCCGGTGAAGCTATCGCACAAGCCTATCGTGCCGCAAATCAAATGGGCTTCCATAAACAATCGGCAGCTCAAGAAAACCTACTCATTCCTAACCATGGAAGACGTATGCAGTTTCATGCAATGGGTATCCGCTTGGGAAGACTCGCGCAACAGATTCAGCATCATATGTGTCGATACCAAGACTAGAAAAGTAGACGTAGTACTCGGTGGTGATCTTATTGGTCTAACCGAGCTTGATATTGAGCAAGCCAAGGAATACGACGACATTTACAAGCAAGTTACCTATATCACAGTCAAATGATCGAGGATAAGGAGCTTCTCATCATGTCAGATGGGCTAAATCCTGTATTGGAGGAGCTACCAGTTCGTCGACCACAACAAATGGACATCGAGAAACCTGCTCAGGAGTCTAACAAAAATATTTGTGTTGAGTTTGTGCAGCTGGGAGTCGATAAACCCAAAAACATAAAGCTTCACTGCAAGTTGGAATCGTACACATGCGATTTTTCCAATAAAATGTATAGCTACAATGTATCCGTGTTGTCGAAGCACAGCATGGAAGATTTTCTTTTTATCGATGACACCTATCGAGCAAAAGTGTCGAATAGAATTACGATAATCGTACAAATTGGCTTTTCATATTCGTATGATGGCTCACTCTTTTTGAATTTTACCACAAAAGACTAAGTTAGAATCATACGTAAGAGTGTATGAGTACCAACAAAGAGCCTGACGAACTTTACGAATACTTCGAGGATTGTATGAATGACATCCTAAAAACCGAAGACGCAAAGAAGAACATCAAATACCATTCCGAAGTTGATACTCCTGGTATGAAACGTGTCAAAAAGTATCGCGAACACACGTTAAACCTCATTCGTGTCGGAAATGGCAAATGAATATCAAAAGCAAGAATCAACTAGTCGAATTCTTACAGGCATACTCGAACAAGATTGAAAAGATCATTGAAGCAGCTGATGCCGTTGTAGGTGGCGCAACTCCTGCTGCTCCTGCAGCAGATATGAATGATGCTGATGCAGCCGCAGAAGACATTAAGTCCAAGATCAATGCGATTCGTTCTGGCAAGTCCTTGAATGATGGTCCTGTAGCTGATCAATTCAAGCAATATGTGGCAGCACTCAAAGTTGACGAACGCAAAGCTCTAAGCGCATTCTTGGATGGAATTTCAAAGGTTCTAACAGGTGCTGTCCAAGCAACAGACGCGCCTTCTGCCGATGATGCCGGTGTTACAATGACGTCTGCGGGCAACTCAAAGGTTCGCAGTATAAAGCCTAATGTCATCAAGACAGTAAAAGGTCTAGAAAATTCAAAGCCAGCAGACAAGGAGAATACATCTTCACCAATAGATAAAACTCCCGATGCTTCTGCGTCCAAAGTAGTTCCAATTGTTCCAAAAAAAGGTAAATAAGATGCTTACGAAAACAATAGAAATCATTTCGCATGACGGTTCTAAAGTTGAATTGAATTATGGTTACGAGTTTGAACAATTGGCAATACAGAAATTTAGCGACCTCGATTCCAATAGCAAAAGGTCTGACGAAGACTGCGTACGTGAGATGGTTCTAGAACAAATTCGTAAAGGAAATTCCTTCTAAAGGAATTCTACTCAAATGAGTGACGAAGGAACCACCTTCGTTGCTTTTGGTTCGAAGTTAAATGTTACTCAATCATGGGCATCGTCTGCCCTTGAAAAGTTGCGTTCATTTGAGCCAAACGACAACGAAGATACCACATTAGTTGCGCTTTCGCTAGACAGCGAATTGGTTTATTTCGGCTGGAATTCCAACGAGATAGTACGAATTCTTCTTGAGTCTCTTTCCAAGAAGGAAATCGAAGAAAAGATAGAACGAAAAAAGCATTTCGAACTCAAGGAGTATTGTAGAAACGTTGAGGACGAATTTCGAGTGTTCATTATTGCAAATGCGGAGAAGATAGAAAACGACTATTATTCTTACCGTGAGGAAAGAAAAGAAATCGGCAAGAAACCTGTTTCTAGAACCAAATGGATAAACTCGATGAGGAAGTCATGGCTAAAGTCTCGTCTGATGGAATACCAGATGAAATGAAGGAACGGATTCGTGATGTTGCCAAGTGGGTTAGGGATCTAACAGACAATTGGTACATCGTCAAGAGAGAAATCGTAAGCGAGTTGAGGCCATCGGACAGGACTCTTTTTACGAACTCTCGAAGACGCAAGGACAAGGATCTCAATCATTTGGAGCAGTGCATTATGGTTTTCTGGAGAGAATTGACCGGAGTTCAGCTGTTACTATTGTCGGACAAATGACTACTTAAGGACGCAAATGACATCTGGCGTGAAAATAACAATTGATTCTGCAAAAGAACGTGGCAAAAATTTGCATCATAATCAATATGATTATTCAAAATTCCCAGATTCAATATCTTCAATAAGAACTATGGTCACTGTTATTCATAAACAGTGCAACACAGAAAGTATTATTTCTCTTCATTCGCATATTTGCGAAACGCGACCCACTGGATGCAAGCGTTGTTTTCTAAGAAGAACGTGGAGCACAGATAGATTTTTGGAAAAATGTCATCAGCTATACCCGAATAATGAATATTTCTTTGAAAAGGTAGTATACAAAAATAATAAGAAAAAAGTAAAAATCATATGCGGAAAGTGCACGACTGAATTTCAGGTCACTCCATCTAATTTCATTAGTAGAAAAAGCGGATGCCCAAATTGCGCGGTGTTTGCTAAAAGACCACGAGATAAAGAAAAATTCCTTAGACAAGCTCTCTATATGCAGGGAGACAAATTTGATTATTCACACTTGACTGAACATGACGACTTTTCCAATTATAGCTTGATAAAAATCGTTTGCAATTATTGCTCACTACCATTTAGACAAACTTCTGCAGTTCATATTTTTAAACCAAGAGTATGTCCTTATTGTAATAGCGGACTCAAAAATCAGTCCATGCCAGAAAAGGAATGGCTCGATAAGCTCAGTATACATACGCTTAATAGACAAGTCAAACTAAAGAACGGAAGTATAGCTGACGCTTTATTGGGTAATACCATATACGAATTCTACGGTTCATATTGGCATGGGGACCCACGTCGATGTTTAGGGTATACAGCCGCAAAGAAAAAACAGTTAAAGTCTCGGTACCTTAAGACAATTAGAAGAGAAAAATCACTATTGAAACTTGGCTATAACATTGTTTTTGTGTGGGAATACGATTATAATAATGGACTCATGTTTTCCACAGAGCATCCGAAATGGGAATCGACAACATGAAGAAAAAAGACGAGATAATTATACGCTCATTGATACGAGAATCTATTATAAAAGAATATATGGACGATTTCGGTGGAGTGACTCCATGGACAAATAGCGCCTCTAAGGGCACTTATGGTTCTTCGCTTAAGTCCATATTCATAGATCCATTTGTGGACGCTTTTAAAGTTGGAACAGCAGAAACAAAAAAATTAGGAGTTCGTTTAGCTGGTACAATTAGCACGATAATATCATCGGTTCTATCAGTGGCAATCCCATCATATGAAGCAAATTATGGCAAGATAATAGAACATCAAAAACAGAGTATAGATAAAATATCCAAAAAATATCAAACTGCTTATGAAAATGTCAATGGCAGCTTCAAGCATCCTGACATTGGATTCTTTTCGTTCATGTTGGACCCTCTTGCATGGCTATCACTTAAAGCAATTTCACGCTCTCCAGAAGAGGTATTGGATTCATTTTCTATGTTCGCCAAGACGAACAATGCAATGACACTATATCTTCGAGACATACGAAATGGACTTCGTGGCTTTTCGAGTCGTGATTCGTTAGGTGCCGGAGGTTCTGATACGCAGTCCGAATCTGTTCTATATGAAAAAAAGGAAACTCAAATAGAGTACCTCAAGCGAAAACTATCGGATCCTGAATTCCAAAAAATGGTTCGTGACAGCCAACTTACCGCAGACATGAAGCAGGATGCCGAAGCTATACTCAAGAACACTTTAGCTGATTTCAAGTCTGAGTATGCCAAGACGAGTGCCGTCAAAAATGCAAATGACATCGTTGCCATCACTGGTGATAAAACTGTATTGCAAAAACTTGCGGCCCTAAAGCCTGAAGAAAAGCAAAAAGCTGAGCAAGAAGTCGTAAAGACATTCAAGGAAGCTTCCAAGAATTTCCAGATAACAGCCATAAAAAATAAGATTGAATACCTTGAAAAACTAGGCCTAAATTCCAACAATCCTTACATTGCGTCGATGCGTGGACTAATCTCATCTATCAAGTGAGGTTACAAACACATGTCAGAACCAGATAATCAGCCAGACGAACTTGGACAACTTAGCGCATTGGTAAAAGAGTTTACCGATAAACTTAAAGTGATAGATCATGAGCTGGAGACTCTCAAGGAGGACCGCAAGCAACTTCTGGAAGACTACTCAGATCGTTTAGACATCAAAACGTTGAAGGCTGCCATGAGAGTTGTGAAGATTCAGTCAGAGCAGGCACATCGCAGTACGTTCGACAATTTCGTAGAAGTTCTAGAAACAACAATCTAAAGAGAGGCACACAATGGATAGCCTAAAAGTTGGCGATGTAATTTACGTTATTTCGCCCGACGTAGAAAAGATACTTCCGTACATCGTAACGGAAGAAATGATTCGAAAGACAATTGCCGGCGAAAAGAGAACTCTTTATTTGACAAGCGTCCGAAGTACGCAGCCGTGCACCCTAGAATCAATCAAGGGAAACATTCATAGCAGCTTGGAGTCAGCAAAGGAGCAACTTCGTACAAAGCTAGAAAAATGGTTGAGTACACAAGCGGCAGAAGCACAAGAAGAGGCCAACAGGCTTTTAGGTACGAATGCCAATCCAGTATAAGGATGGAGACGCAACATGCCCACCTACATCATCGGATGGTGTATCGTATATCATTCACGTATGCAATGATGTAGGTGCTTTTGCTCGTGGATTTGCCCTGTGTGTAAAGAGCAAGTTTCCAATTGTTGAGCACCGGTACAAAGGGTTTCATCAAGCAGCAATGGATCCAATTACAAGATATATGCCACTCGGCATAAATCAGTACGTCAAAGTTGATACGAATCTCATCGTCGTCAACATGATTGCTCAACACGGTATATATTCGACTGGCGGTGTATCACCAATTCGTTACGATGCACTTGAGCAATGTTTTGAGGAATTGAGTATTAGAATTGGACCAAATGACACAGTGCACGCTCCTCGACTGGGAGCGGGACTCTCAGGAGGAAGTTGGAGCCAAGTAGAACCGTTACTGCAAAAACATCTTGGACAATACGATGTGACTATATACGACTTCGAACCACCTGATAAGAAAATGTACTCGTATTGGCGTGAGTAGTTAGATGCGTGAACCTAAACACGCAACCTAACATAATTCCCGACTTAGACGTAGATAACTGGCCAACAGTCGAATGTAATGGTGTGTTGTGGGCTGTTTCACCTGTTATGTGGGCACCGATAGCTATAGGAGATGCTAAGCAGGTTGCAGAGGAATATGGATGTGAAGTTCCAACAGAAGAACTTGTAATGGCTATCCACAGTGCCTCGCATGTAAAGTTGAGTCCGCTGCTTCGAAATCATGATGGCACCCCAGCTACAATGTCGTCAAATGTAGTATACGAAGATCAAAAATCTAAGATACTATCACAACTCAATGCGCTCGGACTCGATTTTGCCTCGCAAAAAGTAATCATCACAGGAACACACAAGGATATCATCCAGGATGCCAACGGCAAGTGTGGTATATTCGGATGGTCTCTTAGAGCTGACGGTACTTGGATCCAGCCGGCATTCTTTGGTCATGGCGGTTTCTGGTGTGACTACTCACAAGGACTTAGATTGTGCAAAAAAATAGTTTACGGAACAGTAGAAATCTATTCCAATACATGATATAAACGATGTATGAACAAAAAGATTCTCTTCATCGACTCTGCATCTATTTTCAACCGCTTTAAGCTCGACAAGAAGGAAAACTATCTTCCTTCGTTGTTGAATTTACTGAAGGATGTTGTCGATGAACTAAAGCCGACAGATGCCTTCATTGTCGTTGGTGAAAAGTCGCATCAACGGTCAAAATTGATGCCATCCTATCGTAAGCATCCGAAGCTTAAGGAATCTGATACGGAAGTAATTGCCGAATTGACCGAAGTTTGGGAAAAGTCTCATAAGGCATTGGAATTCGTCAAAATGTATATCCCTATGCCGGTTCTCAAGAGTCCATTTTGGGAAACGAAGGATGTCATGTCGTATATGAAGTACGAAATTGAAAAGACATCTGAAGAGCAGCCGGAATTCATTGTCGTTACGAATGACGACGACTTTCTAGGCTTGGACGGAATTGAAGTATACGATTTTGTTCAAAAAGATTTTCTCAAGAAGCCGACATACAACTATTGGAAGTACAAGGCTCTCGTCGGCGACAAAAAGCTTAACGTGAAAGGCGTTCCTGGCGTGCCGAAGAAAAAGATCGCAGATATCACGAAGAACTCCAAGACTATTCGAGAATTCCTTGATACATGTGATACCGATCAACAGGATGCCTATAATCTGAACTATAAAGTGTTGAGTCCATTCTGTGGAACCGCACCAGAGAACTTCGTCATCTACAAGGACGGAACCGATTGCTTCGACTTCGCTGCATTCATTATGGAGCATTCTCGCACACTTGAGGAGCACATCGAAGATCCATTCGAATTCTCAGAGGTGTTCCGCAAAATTTCGAAAAAGAAAGAAACGACTGGCGGAATGTTCTAATCCAACCTAATTGTTCTATAGAGGTTCACTATGGAAAAATGGAGTGGTTGGCGTCTTTGGTTGGGAATTGTATGGTCATCTCCAATCTCTATTGTAGCTGCAATTTTCTACGTAATACCATTTACACTGATAGGTTGGTATCGTTACTTTGGTATTCATGAACATGGTATGTTTTTTGTAACTACCGACAAGATGCCTTCGTGGCTTGTCAACTTCTGGAAGCGATGGGCTGGTCACACAGCCGGCAATATCGTTGTAATGACTGTAGAGCCAACAGAGAAGTCTGCTACTGTGATTCATGAGTTGCAACATGTCACACAATGTATGAAACTAGGAGTATTCCAACCAATTTTGTACGCATTGTCTAGTATAGGGATAAAGCTAGCTTGTCCAAATTCGGACCCTTATTTTTCCAACCCATTTGAACTGGATGCAAGAAGAGCTGCAGGGCAAATCGTAGACGTTGAAGGCCTTGTGAAAAAGTTGCATGAAAAAGCTGCACCCAAATGATAGCATCGAAATGGGGAAAATATGGCCAGTTCGAAGGTCCGTTTTACATGGGCACACTCAAGGTCCCAGAGGCTTCGCAGAACGATAATTTCGTAAAGAAGATCCTTACAATTACAACTTCTGCAGAAGGTGGCGCATTCGATGCCATCAACATGTATGACTCAGGACTATTATCTGTTGGTGCAATCCAATTCATAGACGCAGGACAATTCCATGTTGCTAACATGTTCGGCAGAATAGCTGACGTCAATTATGATGCGCTAATCTCCAAACTTAAACCAGCACTCGATATATGCAAGTGTTCGTTCCAAAAGCAACCAGATGGACAATGGAGATTCGTTTTTGATAATGGAAAACCAGTTGTCACAACTGTGCAGCAGAAGATATTGTACTTCGGTGATGCCAACGGAAATTTGAGTGGCACATTTTCAAAAGACAAAATAGACAGAAGCAAGACGTGGACGTCAGTTGCTGCTGATGTATGGACTATTCCTGGCGCTATCGATGCACAGCTAGCATACACCTTCGAAAGAATCGTAAAGGACTTTACATGGGGAAGTCTACGAAAGGAATTGTTCGTTGATAATTTGGACGAGACTGGTCTTATAGGTTTGACCAAGGCATTTCTTGTGGGATTCGCCATCAATTCGCCTGCTGCCGTTATGGGCAGATACGAAAAGGCGCGCAACAACAAATATGAAAAGTACTCTGATGATTGGTGCTTCCAGGTGCTTAAAGATGTTGTTGTAGGAGCCGGAATAGGCATATGGAAGGCCAGATGGAATTCCAAAATCAAGTTTACACAAAAATGTTTCGGACTTAGCATGCCGACTTTTGAACAGTTGTCTGCTGGTGATTGGTCGAAGTTTGTTGGTCAAGCTGCACCAATTCAGGAAGAACAAATCGTAGAAACAGTAGTTGGCTCCACAGACACACAAACATTTGAATCGACAACAATTCCGCAAGTAGAACAGAAACAAAAAAATATACTTGAGCTAGTGTTTGATTTTGTTCAATTTATACTGAAAATGCTGTTGAGAAAGCAATAATAATCTGTTATCTTCTTAGTAAGATATGCTTAAAAAGGCTAGACGGATTGTAGAAAAGCAGATACAGAATTTCAAATCCACCTGGAAACAGAATGGATGGTTCACTTCAATTGAGAACTCAATTAGTGTCATAGATTCTATCAGTAAGCTCAGAACTCAGCCGAACATCTACAACGGTGTTAATTTCGCGCTGAAGACCACGAAGCTTTTTACAAAAGATTACCTACCATATTACGATGACTTCATCGAAGACTATGGCTACATCAGCAATGTGTGCGATAACAAGATCATTCCTATCGTTGTAGAATGTCTCAAGAACGAAGAGTATGACATTATCAAAACAAACACTGCGAACTCATTTCTTGTCAAACTGAGAAAGTATCCTGTGTGTTGGTATTCTGTTCGCGACAGAAAGGAGATCGTATCTTCTTTGGCATGCGACCCAAATCATTACGATGAAGTGTTTGGTTACATTCGTGAACTGATTTGGCAAAAGTACGAAAACAAGAACTTGGTTGTCCATTGCGACAATGCCTCCAACAAATCTGAGGGTGCTTGGAACATTGAAGAGGACAAGGCTATCGATGCCAAGACGTCACCTGCCGCCACAATTCTGGCGGAAGAGATTCGCGAATACGGCAAGCACAACATACCACGTTCTATCATGCTTTGGGGACGTCC
>ERZ869929.507-NODE-507-length-22866-cov-7.631625_pt1 | contig 22866 bp, 32 predicted proteins | sample MGYA00579312_ERZ869929 | MGnify/ENA primary metagenome ERZ869929 (study PRJEB32216, sample SAMN09231818) | wastewater metagenome | place: USA: Maryland | collected 2016-08-09 | study: EMG produced TPA metagenomics assembly of the PRJNA472060 data set (Reclaimed... | reverse complement strand
GCCCTTAGTAAAAACTTAAAATTAACCACGACACTTGATAGGGCTATTACGCAAAGCCCTTGTTATGTGCCGTTAAATTTACAATTATGTAATGGATTTATATAAGCGAACAAGACCAAATACCAACAGATAAAACGGTTATTGTTGAAGATGAAAACTTTTGGATGGGTCAGGCTTATTTTGAAAATGGCAAGTGGTATTTGGAAACTTTTAGTAGAACTTCTGAAAAGATTGCGTTTGCTAAAATTGAACGATATTTTGTCGTGTCAGATTAATGGTACATAACGTTTTCCAGCTTTGTGTCAGGCTGCGAAGCGTTGGTATTGAGTGGTCGGGCAGCTTGTACAAAACCGATGTTATGCTCTCGTTGCGGATTTAATCACAAAACTTCAATTGGAGCAAGGTTTTTTGTTTTTTGTAGTGATAAAAAATATTTTTGATAAATAGTTTGTAAATACAAAAATAAATACTATCTTTGTATTGTTGTTAGCAATGAAGTTACAATGTAAAACTTAAAATTATGACACAAGTATTTGAATACAAAAGCGTAGGCGTAAAGCACAAGGAAGAAGAACAGTTTTTTCAATTTGTTGTGAGAAGCAGATTTAACGAACAAAATAATCGCTCATTGCAATGGTGTAGATTTGACGGGTTGAAAATAATAGTTGAGACTTTAGAGCCTTCTATTGTTGATTTTGTTAAATTAACATTAAAAAACACCATTGAAACCAATAGCGGACACAAATACCAATTGATATGAGCAACACGAAAAAGTAACTATAAGCCTTACTCCTGTTGTTCAGGAGTAAGGCTCGTTTTTTATCAAAATATTTATTTAGAATTGTGAAAAATAATTGCTTATATTTGTTGTTATATGTAATAAAACAAAAATTATACAATTTAAAAAGAAAAAAATATGAAAAGAAAAGAAGGTTATTATTGGGTTAATAGACAAGATGAATGGAAAATTGGATATTATGATGGTTGCGGATATTGGAAGTTAGTAGGTAATAATTATGATTATACTGATTTTGACTTTAAAGAAATTAATGAGAAAGAAATAAAAAACTCATAATTTTTATTTTATTACATATAACAGCTGGATGTATGAGAAGGTTTGCTTAGACTAACTTTCAAATTATACACAACTGCTGTTAGCAAACTTTCTTATACACCTTGTTATGCTCTCGTGCCGACTTATTTAGTAGAAATTTAATTTAAAACACGAAAGAAAAACAAAAAGAAATTTAGGGTGGATTTTTTAAAATTGAATTTATATATAAAGGTAAAAAATATGAGTAAAGATATTAGAGAAATGATTGATAAGGTGAAGAACTTCAAACAGTTTTTTAATGAAAATGTTGACAATGTTCAATATTATACAACATCAAGACCAATGACAATAAATGACTTTATAAAAATTGAAGTTGAAGAAAGAGAAAATTATAATAACATAAATTAAAAATCTAAAAAAAATATGTACAAAAAATTAACAGAGGAATACGAAGAGCAGTTATTCGAAAATTATAATCTTACCGATTTAATGCTTTTAAAGAAAAAAGGACGTAAGATTAAATTTAATGAAAATCCAGCATTAATGATACTATTAACTCAAAAACTTAATGAGTATGGATTATCTTTGTTCGGACAATTTGAAAGAAATAATTTAACTTTTAGAGGTTTGATAATGCGTGATAATTTCCCAATTGAAAATGAACCAATTATCAAACAACTTTACGGTTACGTTGGTTTTGTTACTCATATTCAATTATGTGGATATGATAATTTCTCTGTTGCCTTTGATTATAATGTTGATAGTGGTAAATGTGAATTACAAAGACATTCTTATGGTACAATTACCCATAGAATTAATTTCGATACTCTTTCAGAGATGTTAGAACATTTAACAGTAAATGGTTATGTAAATTCTTTTAATTTTTAATAAAATGGAAAATAATAAAGACAAAGGGTATGTTTGGTTGCCTTACATAACCAAAACCGTAATTACATCAATAGATGGTGAAACTGTTTGGTATGTCAATAAATGGAAGAATTTACTTTTAAAGATAAAACATTTCTTCATTAAACCAAAATATTTGAAAAATGAACATATTTACAAAAATAAAATAATAAATTCTTCCCTTTATGGAGTGATTAAAATACATGAAAACTTAGGTAATAATGAATAATAATATTAATCTTAGGAATGATATTGGTGAAATTGTTTTGGATTATTGTAAATTAATTAATTCCGATGATTTAGATACTGCTAAAGAGTATTTAAAAGTATGGATTAACGGAGATAATAGTAGAAAAAAAGATGTAATGTTTACACTATCTTGGTTTAAAAGGAATAAAGAATTGATGAAAATAACTAAGAAATTATTAGATGAAATTTAGGGATTGTTAACATCAGTGACACTAAAAATATTTAGAAAAATTTGGTTAATTAAAAAATTCTTATTATCTTTGTTTAATCAAAAAAATCTTAGTCATTTAAATAGATTGTATCGGCTTAGACGTATAAATTAAAAATCCTTAAATTATCACTAACTAATGAAAGTATTAAAACTCGAATTCACTGAATTTAATCAGGTTTTATGGAAATCTGTATCATATGAAATTACCGCACAATCCATCGAACAATTAAAAGATGCGGTTTTTTCTGAATTAGAATGGACTGATAATTCTTCTAAAAAAGAAGAAAGATGGAATCATTTACAAAAATTCATTCAAGAATCTTATTTAGAATTTCCGATTATCGTAACAAAAAACATATAAGCTATGACAATAATTTTAATCTGTACATTTATTTTCATTGTAGTAATGTTTACAATTTACAAATACTACGAATTTAAAAATCCATATGTAGATGAAGTTTATAAAACAACTACATATACAATAGAATACAAATCTGGCAGTAGGGAAGATTATAATTTAGTAAAATATAAAAGAACTTATAAAAATGGTAAAGTTACATTCTATGTAAAAAAAGAATAATTACAATTCTAAGTTTTCTTTATTAATTGAATATCTTATATCTATACTATCACTTGGATTATTTGTTACTCTTGTAATGGTATATTTTACTCCTTGATTATAGTTAATATACGGCACAGAATTTAGTTCTGAATATGAACCGAACTGATGTATAGTATATGGTAATGATTTTGTTGAGTAGTATTGGAACAAATCTAAATTACTTGTTATATCTAAATCAATATATGAAGATACTGTTCCAACTGAACTCACTATATATTGACCTGAATAATCACTTGATATAGTTACACCAAAAGTAGAACCAATTGAAAAATTATTCAATTTAATAGCATCGCCTTGATTAAATCCAAAAGTAGCTTGCATAGGTATTCTTAATGTATCACCAATGTTAAATAGTATAGGATTGTTTACATCATTAAAAACAACATCAAATATTTGTTGCGTTTGATTAAACGCATTATTATTTGTATTAGTTACATTGTTAAAATAAACAGGTAAATCTATATCAGTTAATACAGGTGTTAATACACTATTGAAACTATCATCGTATTGAATTAAAATATCCAATTTTTTATTCTCTGTTGCATTACTTATACCCTCCACAATTATATCAACCGATTGTCTAAAATCTAAATCCCTTGTTAATACAATAGTTAATTTATTATTATTCAAAAGTTGAATACTTTGTGAATCATTATTTAAAACTCTAACTAAAAAAGATTTATTTACAGGTATATTTGGTTGGAAAGCTACAATATTACCATTAGCATCATATAAATTTGTAGTAAATACATTATCTATTTGATTATAGATTGGGTCAATCGAATTTAATTCTACTCTTGGGGGCGTAAAACTATTATTTAAGACAACTTCTATACTACTTGAACTATTTAGTTGTAATGTTTGATAAAGTGTTAATAACTGCTCTAAATTAGCTATTTTTCTATTTATCAATTGTAAATCACTTTGTGTATAGATTAAATTGGTAAGTTGGCGTACTCTTTCATCCAAATCTTGTTGAGTTGTTAAAATGGTATTAAATGAATTATTAGCGGCTGCTAACCTTTTCATCGCCTCATTATACAATTGAAATGAAAATAAAGAATAAACAGAGTTTGGATTAAACTGTTGTGTTAAACCTTCATTATTTGAAAAAGATTGTAAACGAATAGAGTGAATATAAGATGTACCATTTTGATTATCCTTAGCTACTAATTTATCCAAGGTAGGAACTTTTAAATTCACTAAATTAGGATTCTTATTATTTTGTGGATTATCAATAAATGATATACCGTATAAATTAGTTTCTGTGTTTCCATTACTATCTCTTAATTCATAATACCAAAGGATTGCATTATATTCAAAATCTTCGGGAGCTTGATTATTTACATATAATGATGAAAATTGGTCAAAATTTGTAATCGGTGTATCTTGAATGTTCATTTTAACATAATGGTCAGGGTCAAAATCTATGGTAATACCATCAATTAAATCACCCTCAAAGGTAATATTATTTATATCCCCTTTTACACCATAATAATCACCACTTCTTCTTAGTGAATCACCATTTTCATTAAGATATTGAAAAGATGCATTATCAAACTGACCAAAATAAGAACCCGGGTACTGCTGTGGATTATTTAAAATGGGTGAATTGAAGTTTTCTGCACCTTTAATTTCGGGTTGAAATTCACTTGGTAATATAGGATATTGTAAATTAGGTGAATAATTTTCATCTGCTTTTACGCGAAATAATATATCAGGTGTTCTACCATTTTGTTCAGGTACATTTACTAAAACCTCTGTATAATATTCATTTGCTTCGGCTACGTTATTAATAGATGTTACCTCACCGATATATTGAACTAATTGATTATATTGTAATGTAGTAAATCCATTAGTATCTACCGTTGTAGAACCTATAAAATTATAATCAAATATTACAGATTGCCCTTGTGTTAAACCTGCTGGAATAGTACCAATTACATTTAAATTTAAACCATTTAATGCTGTAAGACCTGCTAATTGTAAATCAGATATTTGTACAATATCACCACTACGATAATTAGTTGTTCCAATATATTGAATTTGTAAAACATTTGAAAAAGTTCCAAAATTTACAGATGAAAAAATATTTGTAGGAATTGGTGTTACATCTCTTTCTCTCCAAAGATATTCAGGAAAATAACTATCATCATTTAAATCATTTCTCTCAAACTCAACTAAATTATTAAAATATTCATCATTGGGTGATGCTGGTTCTAAAGATAAAATACCGATTTTTCTACACCATTTATAAAAAACTCTTTCAGTTGGTGTTGCTAAGGCAGTATTATCATAGAAAAAGTCATTAGTATTTAATTTACTTGAACGAATCGTTTCTTCCTGATTTGCTACATAATTACGTAATGATTCTACTAAGGCATCACCATAATTAGTAGGTGAAGATGGCGCAGCAGTATCAAATACAGTAAAATCTTGATTAATCGGTTGATTAGCAGTTCCTGATACTAAATTACGTGTTGGTATATTTAATAAAACAAATTTATTAAAAGTCATTTGATAATTTGCATTCTGATATTGATATGCAAAATGGTCTGCTGCCGATGGAAAAACATATAATGTAGTTCCGTTTGTTTTCAATGATTTATATAAAGGTGTAGCCATTTTCTATGTTCTAATTTTTTCTATATATTAAAAATCTCCTTGTATCCTTTTAATTCTATTCTTTAATAGTGAAAATTCTTCATTAAGTTCTTTAGTCTTATCAAAAAATGTTTCAATATTTGCTTTTGTCATCTGTTGATGTCTTTGTGGTTTAGTTGCTAATTTTTTAACCCATATATCGTATAATTTATTAGGGTCGTATTTAATAAAAGGAGGGGATGAATATAAAAACTTAGATAATTTATTAATTGGTATCTCTCTAACTTCCAATATATTGCGTAAATTAAATTCCATTATAGCATATTCATACCCATACTTTAAAAGTAAACTATAAGCTAATTTAAAGTTCATTACTTGAAATTGATTTTCATCAGTAAAATTTGATAAAATTGTATCAAACATAGCAATTCTTATCTCAATAGGTATAAAATTAAAATTAATTGTATATCCGATATTGTAATCTTTAAATTGCTTATAATCAATTAACATAATAGGACAATATTTCATCCAACCATTGGAATCATTATTGACAATAAAATAAAACCTACCGATTGTCATTTTGGCAGTTGATATAGATTTTAACTGGTTATATTTTTCTTCATACAATTCTTTAACATTTTGATTATAGTAAATATTTCTATTATCTTTTGCTTCATTTTTAATTTCTTCATCAACTTTATCCGCTAGTATTCCCATAGATTTTAAATTTATTTTTTAATTTTATTTTTAATATATATCAAAAATAATCATCTCTATGAAATGAACTTATTCAAATTTTTTAAATGGAATCGAAATAGTCAACCTGTGTATGGTTATTTCAAAGCATATGATACGCCAATATCTAAAAAAGGCGCACCCATTAGCATTGTATATCAAATGATTGATATAGATTGTGGGTATATGGTTGGTTGGCTTAAAGCCTATAAAAAACCAATATTTGATTTTTGTCTGCTAACTAAACCCGATATAATTAACCCTAGAGATTTAACCACTGAGGAACAAAAAATAATACAAATTTACTTTAAACATAACCCGAATTTCATTTCACTGATAGAAAAACACACTAAAACAAAGGCTAAATGGGATTGAAATCGACCCATATACTAATAATATAATAATATATATACATTATGTTGCATAATTTGAAAATTTTTTTATCTTTGTTTTCGAATTAAAAACTTTTTTGGTTTTTATATCTATAACAAGTATAACTTAAATTAAAATTATGGAATTAACATTAAGAATCATTGATTTTATCAATTTAACAAAACAAGGTGGGCAGTACCAAGTAAAGGGTATTGATGGTTGGAAAACAGTTGGGGATTTGTATATTAAAAACAATAAACAAAAATATCAAATAGTTTTAGAAAACGGTAAGATGTTAGTTGGTTCAGAAGACCATTTAGTAAACATCGACACCTATGGGGTATCAGAAGAAAATCTAAATGAAAATTTAGAAGTTTTAGATGGAGCAATATATTTAAGACTTAAAAATTTAACAACTAATGATTTAGTAGTTACAAGTGATGGTTCATCAAAGCCAACACTAATCAAACAGTTAGAAGTAGGAACTACTTATGATTTAGAGGTTTTAGATGATACTCATTCATACTTAACTAATGATATAGTATCACATAATACTGGTAAGACATCACTTGCTGAACATTTAGCTGCAAAAATTGTAGATAAAAACGTATCTATTACTTTACAAGATAAGAAAATTTACAGTTTAGATATTTCTTCTATTGTAGCAGGTACTAAGTATCGTGGTCAGTTTGAAGAAAGAATGAAAGCACTTATCAATGAACTTAAAAACAATCCTGATGTAATTATCTTCTTAGATGAAATTCATATGATTATTGGAGCAGGCAGCACATCGGGTGGTATGGATGCTGCTAATATTTTCAAACCTGCTTTATCAAGAGGTGAGATTAGAGTAATTGGTGCAACCACATTAGATGAATATAAAGCACATATTGAAAAAGATACTGCATTAGATAGAAGATTTCAAAAAGTTACTGTATCACCAACCAATAGAGAAGAAACCATTCAAATTTTGAATAATATTAAAGACCGATATGAAAGTCATCACAAAGTTACCTACACACCCGATGCTATTGAAGCATGTGTAGATTTAATGGCTCGGTATTTACCAAATCGTTTCTTTCCTGATGGGGCTATTGATGCCTTAGATGAAACAGGAAGTAGAGTTCATTTAGATAATATTGTAGTTCCTAATGAAATTTTAGAAATTGAAGAACGATTACAACAATTAAAAGAACAAAAAGAAGAAACTATTCGTAAACAACTTTATGAGGATTCTGCAAAGATTAGAGATTCAGAAAAAACTACATTGAAAGAATTAGATGAGGCTAAAAAAAGATGGAATGAACATAGAGAAAAGAATCGTACTGTAATTACGGAAAATGATGTAGCTAAGGTAGTATCATCTATGTCGGGCGTACCCGTTTCAAAAGTTACTGTTGATGAAAATAAAAAATTAGCAGATATTCACGAGTTAATGAAAGGCAAAGTGATTGGTCAGGATTATGCGGTTGAAAAAATTTGCAAATCTATTCAAAGAGGTAGAATAGGTTTAAAAGACCCTAATAAACCAATTGGTGTATTTTTATTAGTTGGTGGTTCAGGAACAGGTAAAACACATTTATCTAAACAGTTGGCTAAATATATGTTTGATTCCGAAGATGCCATTATTAGAATGGATATGAGTGAGTTTATGGAAAAAATTTCGGTATCTCGTTTAATTGGTTCACCTCCCGGATATGTTGGACATGGTGAAGGTGGAGAGTTAACAGAAAAAGTTCGTAGAAAACCTTATTCAGTAATTCTATTAGACGAGGTTGAAAAAGCACATCCTGATGTATGGAATATATTTTTACAAATTTTTGATGATGGTCATGCCACTGATGCAGAAGGTAGAAAAATTGACTTCAAAAACACAATCATCATTATGACATCAAACATCGGTGTACGAAAAGTACGTGAGTTCGGTGGTGGAATAGGATTTTCAAAATCAAATAATGAGCAAAAAAATCAAAACATTAGATTAACATTAGACCAAGAAATTGAAAAAACCTTTGCTCCTGAATTTATTAATCGTTTAGATGAAATTATTTATTTCAATGCTTTAACAAAAGATAATGTTATGACTATTGCAGATATTGAAATTGGTAAATTGGAAGCAAGAGTATTAAGTATTGGTTATGTCTTAAAAGTATCAGAAAGAATGAAACAACACTTAGTAGATGTTGGGTATGATGAAAATATGGGTGCAAGACCATTAAAAAGAGCTATTCAAAAATGGATTGAAGACCCTATTACTGAAAAAATTTTAGAAGTATCACCTGATAAAAATGCCACAATATCAGTTGATTACAACGAAAAAACAAAATTAACATCAGTATCTATCAAAAATAAATCTAAAAAATCTAACAAATAATTTGGTTTTTTGAAATTTTAATCTATATTTGTATCAAATAAATAATTAATTAATAACGTATGTCAAAAGAAAAAGTATTTTTGAGTATGTCTTCCGAGATGGTGGAAAGACCTTTTACAAATGAAACAATTGAAGAATGGAATGCAAATTTTAATGAGAGATTGGCTACATTAACTGAAACGGAGTTAAGATATTTCCGATACATGTGGCCGAAGTATGGTACGTTATACATTGAAGGCCCTCCGGGATTTTGGAAAACATCAATCTTTGATAGTATTGCTAAGAAAATGAATATGAATTTCATCGACTTACGTCTTACTCAATTAGATGAAACTGATATTGGATTGTATCCCGATGTTATCACCGTAGAGTATAAGCAAGAAGATGGCGAGGTTAAGCAAGTTCGTGTATTAGATTACATTGCCCCTTATTGGGCTTTAGAAGCAAATTTAGTACCTACGTTAGTTTTATTAGACGAGTTAAATCGTGCGCAATTACCACAGCGTAATGCTGCTTTACGAATCTTATTAGAGCGTAAAATTGGTAGAAATATTAAGTTCAATGATTATGTAATAATGGCCGCCGCAGGTAACTTAGGTACAGAAGATGGTACAGAGGTAGAATCCTTCGATAATGCTTTATATAATCGTTTAATTTATTGTAAACACGAACCAACTTCTGATGAATGGTATAAGTCATTTGCGAAAGACAATATCAATAAATATATTTCAGACTTTGTGTGTAAATCAGGTAAAGGTGAATTAGTTTTCCGTAACTTTTCGGATAATAATAACAATCGTTTTACAACCGCAAGAAGTTGGACTATGTTTGACAAATATCTAAAAACTTGGTATCCTGAAAATATTTCTATTAATGATATTATTAAAGAAGCAGAGGCAAACTTATCAAGTTATATCAATCCATCAACCGCTTTAGATTTTATTACCTATTTACGAGGTTTATCTAAGGTATCTCTTAAAGAGATTAGAGAAGCGTATACCACTTCTAAAAAACTTAAAAAATATATTAGTGGTTTAGAAATGACTGTTTTAATTTCTGTTTTACAAGATTTGAAGGCTTATAGCAATGATGATTACAACAGATTAACAAAAGAAGAAGTAAACAACATTGGTCAGTTTTTAATTGACTTATGGAATAGAAATGATATGCAAGAACAAATTTTATCGGTATATCAACACATCTTAGACTATAATTTTGAACATCTTGAAGATGATTCCAACGCGGGTTTAATTTTAAAGATGAATACATCTTCATATCAAGACTTATTAAATCGTACAAGTATGGATGCATAAATAGAGAGGGAGTTATTCTCCCTCTTTTTTAATTAAATATAAAAATGGAAAAAGAAAATTTTATATCTATATCAGAATTCGAAGATTTTTACTTTGATACTTGTGAAGATTGGCAGCTGTGGGATGAAGAAGAAAAGGGAGAATATCCGGCGGAAAGAATATTAGAAGCTATGAAAAAATTTTTAAACTACCATAAGTCAAAATGAACTACACATTATCTAAAGACTAATGTGTAGTTCATTTAAAACTCCCTCATATAGCTTTGATTTTAATTTAAATTTATTTAAAGAGTATCAAAATAGGTTAACTCACTTAGATACTACTAAACTATCGGAACTTGAATATAGCGTAGCTGTCCAAGAACTAAAATCACAGGAAACTATTTTGTTAGATTCTTATTATGTTTTGGCGGAAGTTTACATTACTAATAAAATGTTTTTAGTTAGTGAGTTTTTTATTACTTTTCTTTTGAGTATTTTGGCTATATTATTTCTTTATGGGTTTTTTGTTACTTCGAATAATCATTGTTAAATTTTTTTCATTTTGTTTTTATTTTCTAAGAAGTCCTCTGAGAAATCAGAGGATTTTTTATTTTTAGTCATTATGTCCGTAATAATCTTTATCCACTAAATAGTTTCTAAAGTTTCTAATTATATTTACGTTATCAAACCATATTAAAACCATCTTTTGTACACTATTTAAAAAAGTGGTTATTTTATCATTTGAGAAATAAACATAACTTGGTATAGTCTTTCTAAATAACTGATTAGGATAATCAAAGTTTTTTTCCTTGATATTATCATTAAAGTGTTTTAAAAAATACAACTCTGGTAGTTGTTTATCTTCGTACATCATACCCCTATAATTGTTTTTCTTTGTGTTGTTCCTTGTTTGTATAAATTTACGGTATTAGCACCGGGTAAATCTATTCCATCGTTATAAAAAACACCATTTCTATCATACCAACCACCTCTTAATATCGGTAATTCGTTTGATTCGAATAATATATCACCTAATACAGGGTCTAAACCAATAACTCGATTTGGTTCATATCCTGCTGGTTGTAAAACAGTATTAACTGTATTTGGATTATTGAATAAATTTTGGTTTAGGTTATTTTGTTGGATGGTAAATTCTCTATGATAATCCTCGGTATTTTTTGATATAAAATCAATATCCACTGAATCAATATCTGGGATTTCTAAAATCTTTTCTATAATATCTGATTTAGGTAATCTATCTAATCGGGTAAGGTTTAAAAAATATTCTGATATTACATCATATATTTGTTGATTAACCACCTCATCTACACTATCTGCATATGATATGTAATATACATTCATTACATAATATGATAATTTAGGAGAAACGATTCTAAATTTTTGAGATAATTGTATATTACCACCTGCTTTTAAATAGGATTCAATCTTTTTCTTTTCTGTATTATTTAATTGAAATGCTTGTAAGCTAACATTAAAATAGTTTTGATTTCTATTTTTAAATCTTTTAATATTAGGAGTGGCTATAATGTTAATAACACCATTTGTAAAATATGCGTTTACGTGTGAAAAAACTCCTAATTTTTTAATAGTATAAGCATATTGTTCGGGTAGGGCTAATACAAAATTTGTTGTAGTTAATGGTAAGATATTTTTTGTAAATGATATTGATTCAGAATTTGCACCAAAGTCAATATTAGTTGCTGTGAATATATCAAATACGTTAGACACGTTTAATGTTTGTCCAAATCCGTCTAAAATATCTCCAATAACTCTAAAGTCGTTAACTTTTCTTGTAAATAAACTCCCGCTATCTCCATCACTTTCGGTATAAAAAACTTCAATAATTGAAGCAACAGGTGGTATTATGCCATAACCATTATTACCAAATATTACATCAATTCCTGTGCCTGTATAACTTGTTCTAACAACACAAGCAGGTTCATTAGGTAGCATTTCATATAAATGTTTTTTGATAGATAAAACCTGTCCATTTAAAGTTACTTTAACATTAAAGTTTTCGATACTTTTTCCGCCCGGTGCATTTATGGTATATGATTGATTAATTCTACCATCACCTGTTAACTGTGCTGTGGTATATTTACCTTGTATAATATTTACCTGAAATTCTAAGCCATTTGAAGCCTGAAATGAAATGTTATCACTACCACCTAAATCAATATAATATTCTAAGCCGTTTGTTATATTACGTAAGGCTGTTTTATCTGCTATTGTTATTTTACCGCCGGGAATATCAGTGGTGATGTTAGTGGAAACTTTTAATCTAAATCTAAGTGTTCCTGTTGCAGAAATTGCTCTATAAGGAATATGACCTGCAACGATGGCTGAACTTTTGATAATTTTCTCATTTAAAGATTTTGGATTTGATAAGTCAAATTGGTCTAATGAACGCTTTTGATATACAAATGAAAGTTGAAATAACTCTTCCAATACCGTTAATATCATTCCAAAGGGAGAAGCGGGTGAAAAAGTAACATTTGACTTTTTATACTCTGCCCTTAGAAAAGATTCAATCTGTGTTTTTATATTAGCAAAAGTTATCTGTGAAAATTTCATTTTTTAAAATTATTTTGATTGGATAACTATATCATAAATATCTCTTGGGTTTGTTTGGAAATAAATACTAATAGATTCAGGTGTTATAATGGTATCTACAAAGTTAGGTAAAGTTTTTAATTGTTCATCAATACCTAATTTAATTGCAGGATGATATGTTCCCTCTAAGGTTGCAGATACTTTAAATTCAAATGTTTTATCTTCGTTTATTTGCTTAAATACCTCATAGTTTTTACCAACCACACCGCTTTTCTCTAAAAGAGAATTTAATTTACTTTTATCTATAACTAAAACATTACTTTCTACATCTTTTCCAAAGCCTTTGTTTGTTATGAAAAAATCATTAAATGTAATAGATTCATAAATATACAAAGGTGTTGTTTTAGGTTTAGTTTCTGTATATAAGTTTTCAGATACATAAACGGGGTCTAATTGCTTTTTTTCTAAAATATCAGCTACATCTTTTGAAAACATATGTACCTCTGATTTTCTTTTAATTACATTAGAAGTAGCAGAACTTGGATTAACTAAATAAAACCAATTAACCGAATCTAATATAGATGTTTTTAAATCGGCTTTATCAATAAATAGACATAATCCCATGTTTTTATAGGCTTCATTTGCTTTATATTTACTTAAAACCACATTGTAGTATGATTTACCGTTTGTATCTATTTCTTTAACTAAAATACCCTCAAAAACCTTTTCTAAATCAAACTTTAAAGCCTCGAAATTTTCTTGTGTTATGTTAATGCTTAAATTATTCATCTTTTAATTTTTTAGTGTATATATTAATTATTCTTTTATCCCTTCGAAATATATTCCTTTTAATTCACCATTAATTGACGAGCAAACTTCTTCCGAATAATCAATCACATTTTCAAGTAGTGTATTTAAAACATTTAGAATAGATTTAACTTTAATGCTGTTGTTTTCGGTTTCAATTTGTTCAAAATCACAAAGAGAAGATATTAAAGATAAAGATATTGTTAAAAACTCTAAATTTTTAATTTTCATTTTCTCGATAACAATTTTAGGAATACCAACTTCGGTACATTCTCTTTCATAGTCAAATACAATTTTATTAATCAAATCATAAAAAGATTGTTTAAGTTCGAATTTATCTTTGTTTTTATATTCTTCATTTTCAACATACTCTTTCAAGTGTTCTTTGTATTTTTTACAAAAGATAATAAGGTATTTTTTAAAAACAGCGTTTCTAAAATCAGTCTTAAAGTTTAATGTAGGTATTTGTGATTGTGTCCAAACATCAATATTATTGAAAATCTCATGATTTATTATATCTGAATCAGATACCTCATTGATATTTTTAGTGGGTTTAATACCCATTTTCTTTTTTATCCAAGTAAGTATTTTACCAAGTAAATTGTCATCATTTGCTAAATTATTTACAATTATGTAAATAATTATAACTACAATTGTACCAAAAACGCCAAACTGATTAAAAACAGCTAATAAATCTTCCATAGTGGTGTGTGTCCTTTTTATTTCTATATATTAATTTCTACGTAGAAAAATACGTAAAATGCAATATATTTTCACTGAAAATTTGTTGCACAGTTATAACCTACTTCTATGTATAGTGTACCACCAATAAGTAAACCACTATCTGTTTTAACTGATAGATGTCTTGTTTCATCAGTTTTAATCGAACGAGTATTTAATAGTGTTGGTGTGCCTGAATTATAATTGTTTAGTGTGTCTGTTAATAAGTTTTCTTGAATATTTTCTATACCAATTAAAATATTGGGATTGCCGCCACCTAGTTCTACAATTGCATCCCCGAAGGCTTTAATATTGGTTATGTAAGAATTTTTGGGTATCATACCAAAGAAATTTTTATTAGTATCTGATAAGTTAAAAGTAACTAAGTCAATGCTAATTGTAACTTTTCCTGTGCCATTACTAATTGTAGTATTTCTTACTTCGTTTAATAAAAACGTACCATCGAAGGTGATTCCTATTATGGTATTATTTTCAAATAAATTGGTTGAATAATTATAAATTTCTGTGTTTTTTATTAAAGAGTTTACTATTTGTATGTCGCAACTATCTAACATAGAATCAAAAACTTCCGAGTTTTGAATTTTAATATTTGAACCAGTTGAACTAAAATACTTTATATCGTTAAAATTAAGTCCATCTATTATATCACCATATGATGACCACTGATATACTAAATTATTTGTTATCTCAGTTAATGGATTGGTGTTATTTGAACTTATTGTAGAAAAAATAAATTCAGAATTTAAGATTGTGTTTGTGATAAATCTTGAATTTTCAACAGATAAATTTATTCTATCAAAATTCGTTGACCGAAGTACATTGGAAATGAAAATAGCGTTATTGGAAAATAATCCAATTGGAAATCCAGACACGTTTTCTATTAAATTTATTAAAAATAGTGGTCTATTATAACCAAAACTATTTAATGGACTCCATATAGTACCATTAACACCTGTATAATTTATAACATCCACCCCAATAAATTGATAAACCGAATAATCATATTTTAAAACATTTCCGTTAGCATCTATTATACCCGAAACCCATTTGTTTGTGTAATCATATCTTCCTGTTAAATATGTTTTTATGTATAGGGTTGGTTCTGCTATGTGGTCTACATAAATAAAATCGGCTGATAGTTGTGAATTATTTATTGGGGGGTTATTCTGACCATTTATATTTCTAAATACCGAGCCATTGTAAATAACCAAATCTCCTATGTTATATGTCCCTAAAGTAATATATGGAGAGGTTAAGTCATAATCTGCTAAATATGTTTCAAATATACAAAAATCAGAAAATGTATTATTATTAATTGAATTTAAATATACTGCACCCCTGTCATATAAACCAACGTCATTAATTTTATAAGTAAAGTTATTAACAAGCCCATTTGAACTTCGTATAGCCTCGATATTAAAATATGTATCTTCTATTACATAATCAGAGAATATAAACTCATTACCATCATAAAAAAGTCTATTACCAAAAGATGCGGATGCCGATGGTGGATATATTACACCATTTATAGAGGTTGGTAAGTTAAAGTTTATTTCATTACCTGTAATATTATTGTTTCTGTTTTTAAGTTGCATATTTTAAAATTATTTTAGAGTATATTTTGTTCAGAGGCTTTTATGTACCAAGATATATCTTCTCCTACCTCACCTGATACTAAAATATAGACACTACCACCCGATGCAGTGAGTGTTATATTAGCATTAGGCATATTTGTTTTTTCGGTTATTGATAAATCTTCGATATTTAAAGTTGATGTATTTGAATTATAAATTAATAACGCATCAATAGTTGAATAATAGCCCCAAAATGGCGCAGACGAGTTTGTTGTTTTTTTAGCAACTACTTCTGCTTTAAAATAGGTTGAAGTGTTAGTTGATGTTGAAACTGTTATAGAGTATGTTGGTGTTGTGTTATCAGTAGCTGTTATATATCTTTTGTATTCTTCAAAGGCTACTCCGGTAAAAGTGGGAACATTATTGCTTTCTAAACTATTGAAATATGTAATAGTTTCTATTGTTGCATTTTCACCTATTGTTAAAACTGGATTACTACTTGTAAAATCGCCTATTTGTGTAGAAATACTATTTGTAGCAATAATACCTAAATTGTAAGATTCTGTATAAATTCCTCTGTTATTAGAGTTTACAAAATCCAAAGTTATTTTAGATGTATATCCTTCAATATCAAAATTTCCAATACCTGAATCAGGTGCTTTTATAGCACTTCTTAAATATAATTCATCCCATCTATCTGTCAAAGACCCTAAATCTCCGCTACCGTCTGTTATTGGAATAATGGAAGCTGTTGGTGAAGGCGCACTAAGACGTACATTTCCATCAATACCATTTAAATTCCAAAATTGTATAGGAAAAGTTGAAAATGCTAAAGAGCCACTTGAGAAAACTAAATAATCCCCATTGTTAGGTGCAGCACCAACGGGTGGAAATAAAAGCCCATTAAGATATAAGTTATTAGCAGATATTCTAGTATCTCCCGATAAATTTAAAAAAGAAAAATCATAAATATTAGATGGTGTGCTTACTAAAAAATAAGGAGCATTACCAAAACTAGCTGTGTTTGAACCTGCTAAAAATGCAATTTTTAAATCATTACCCTGTGATATTTGTTTATTAGTATAAAAATAAAAATCAACATCACTACCGATTAAATTACTCATTACATTTGTACCACCAACAGATTTTTTACCAAATAAAAATTGTAATTCTCTGTTATCATCTATACCAAAATAAGTAAATGTTGTACCTGTTGGAGTAGTTTCTTTAATAGCTATGTTTTCCCATGTGGTAAAAATAGCATCCCTTACATCCTTTGGTGATATATCATTAGTAGTATTATCTGGTAATTGATTAAGTATATTTAATAAAGAAGCCAATCTATCAGATTGAATAGGTGTATTTGGAAATATTGAATATGTCATTTCTTCTTTTTTATGATATATATAAAATTATTGAAAATGAAAAAAGCACCTTTAAGGGTGCTTTTAAAAATATAGAATATGAAAATTAAGAACGTTTTGCAGCAGATGTGTTTTCAGTACCATATGCAGATGTTTGTGAAACTTTACCTGATACCTCATCTACTTTGTAGTTAAGATTTCCGTTGTTATTAATCATAGATACAATACCTTTGAAAATATCAACATTTTTCTTATCCTCACCTTGACATTTTTTCTCATCTCCACCACAAGCCTTCATAGCTTTTTTATATAGTTCATGATACTTATCAAACTGAGTTTTCTTCTGATTGTAAATAGGATGTTTTTTCTTCTCATCCATAATTTTTTCGGCAGATTTAATTTTATCTTCCATGTTTTTGAATAGACCTAAGAAAGCCTCATCAATGTTTTCATACTGTTCTTTTTCTTTATGAAAACTTTCGTATGTTTTTAAGTTTTTAAGATTTTTACTCATAGCAATATTTTTTATTTTTATATATTAAGTTTTTAAAGTGATTTTTTTAAAAACTCACATCTCTCAAACCACCGTTTATCAAAATTTGATATGTTGTATTTAGGATTCTTTAATTCATTTAAAGCATATTTTTCAATTGTTTCAAGTCTTAATTTATCTTTCTGATTGTATGAGATTTTATCTAAGTTATCACCATATATAGGGACATTCAGAAAATCCGGTAAATATTGAAGTGATTTTAAACTATCTTTTAAATTAAAATTACCTATGTAATGTTCTGAAATTATTTTTTGCCAACAAATTACTTTTATTTCGTTTTTAGTTGCTTGCCAAGTCAGTGCTATACTATACCCTAATTCGTCTTTTGTTTTAATTTCTAAACCATAATTGTTTACTAATAGTCTGTCAAAATTATCAATATATACAATATGGCTCATTTCGTGGAACAAATAATCTTTAATTGTATCTAAATCTAATGTATTTTTAAAAAAAGTTTGTGAAAGACCTATATACACTTTCCCGTTTCGGATAGAATATGCGTTTGATGCTTTTTCGTCTATGTTTATGTAGTCTTTATATGTTTCGAAATATTTTTCATAAATCTCGTTGTAGATATATGTAGTATTGTAATCTTCTTTTATATATTGTAGAAAATTTTTAATCATATTTTATATATTAAATTTGGTAGTTTAAAAAATCCTTATTATCTTTGTATCGTTGAAAGAAAAAATTTTAATAGTTTAAACGGATTATATCTGTTATGACACATAAATTAACAATCCCTTTTCGGGCTTTGTGTCCGTTGGCGAATTAAACCGCAAATGTTAAATTGAAAAACAAAACTTGATATGAGTACAAATGTTAAATTGAAAAACGAAACCGCCAATGGCACAAAACCCGTGTTAGGCGAAGTTTTTAATCAGAAGGTCAGAATTAGACCAAGAATATCTACTGGTAAATTTCAAGGTAGATATACCAAAGAAAACCAAGAATGGTTAGAGCAAAATGAAGGAACAATTATTAACGCATACCGAGATGGATTAAACTATTACAAATTAGAGAATGGTTTTATTTGTCATATTTATGAGTGCAGTGATGTTTCATAAAATTTCGCCTAACGGTACTTGTGTGTATGCCGTGTAAGTACAACGATTGATTAACTGCTACAACTTTCAAAGCATGGCATATACACAATGTTATGTGGTGAAGCGAACAGTTAAAATTTATACTTATGGAATACAGTAAATCAGATTTGAATTGGTTAATGAACAAAACAGAACAATGTTCAGAACGATATATGGAAGCGGAAAAGTTTATACTTGAACTGGCTGAAATGAAATGGTATCAGCGAATGTTCTGTTTTGGTAAGATACTAAAGTTTTTAAAGAGCAGGGAAAAGTATAAATTTTAATTGCACATAACGGTTGCAAATATGAGAAGTAAATTTTACCTATAAAAAATAGATAAATCAAAATTTATTTCTTATATTTGTTGTTATATTTAGTAATTTAAATTTTTATACAAATGGAAAAATAATTATGAGTAATGATAAAATACTGGAAGGTGATTTTATTATAGATACTGAAAAAATAGGTGTATCACTAAACGGTGAAAATCTTGGTGTTGTAGTTAAGTGTAAAAAAATACTTGATGATAATAATTTAATTTGGGAAAGTCTTGATGGTAAATCAAGTGCATGTGATAGTATTCTTCAATTTAAAAAAGTCATAAAAATTTAAATTATTGAATATAACGTTCCGATTATTTGCGTTCGGTGGGCGTTACACCGACAATGTTGATTTGAAAAACTAAACTTTGATAATATGCAAAACGATAATTTGAAAAACTACAACCCCACTACCGCAAATAATGTGTTAGCGGCTGGCTTTCGTTCGGTTCGTGAGGCAAAACGATTTTCAAAAATGTATGCCCTTTTACAGATTTTAAACAGTCAAATTGATGCTATGAATGATGCCGCTACAATAGCAACAGATTTTCAAAGGGAATGGGCATACACCGAACTTTGCCGAATGGATTTGCCGAATGGATTCGATAGGCTTGGAAGTTTTGATGAGGCGTTACGGTGGCTTTTCCAAACTTGCCGCTAACGTTTTGCGTATATGAGAAGTGGCACTTGCAGAATGTTGAAATTTAGCACGAATGTTTATGTGTCATTTTAAAAAAGAGATACCCAAATTTGAAAATTAAACGTGTTAAAAGGCGTGTGTAAATTTTTAAAAGTTTTTTGAAACAAAATGCTAGTTAGAACGTATAATGTAGTATTGGTTATAACGGTCACAGATATATGTAGTTTTAAACAAAAATTAATAAAATGGAAAAAGATAAAAATTTAGAACAAAACTTGGATAAGAGTAATGAAAAATTACATATATCTGATGTTATCGGTAGTGTCGATTCCAAAATTGATTTAGTTGGAAAGAAAAGTAAAGAACTTTGGTATCCGACATATGCACCACATATAGATATGAAAACAGGTAAATCAATTTTGGATGAAATATATATGAACCATCCGAATTTAAGACATTACCGATAACGGTTGGGTATATGTGTTGTACGCCTAACCAAAAAATTAAAATTAAGTACGACACTCATTGGCGTATAACACATATACCTTGTTATGTGCCGTTAAATTTACTAATATGATAACTTTACAAGAACTTAAAAATAAAATCGAACAAATAGAAGAACAAATAAAAGACAAAGGATTTTCACCAGATGAAATAAGTGTAAATATTGATTATATGAATGAGTTTAAAGATATTGAACTCGATTTTATTTGTGATGATTATTATGGTGTATTTGTTCGTATGGATGCTGTTTCTTAATGTCACATAACGGTAGAGTGTTGCCGAAGTGCCGCATTATTAACCACAAAACTTAATTTGGAGCACGAAAGAAAAACAAAAAGAATTTTAGGGTGGATTTTTTTAAATCTCAATATTTATATATATAAATAAAATACTATGAGTGAAATGAAAAACAACATTAAAATCACCTTAAAAGAATTTGTTGCTAAAGTTATTAAAGAAGAACTTGAAAATGACACATACGCTTCATTTAAAGGTGTAAAACCATATAAAGAAAGATTATTAGATTTTAAAAATTCAATAAAAACATTTCACGATTTAGATGATGATAATATATTGAAATGTATTGATTTTTTTGGGTGGGAAGGATTTGAAGATGAAGAAGATGCTTTTAAAGAATTAAAAGAAAGAGTGGAATTTTATAAAAAATTACCAAATCCTTCTATAATGTATAGAGCAGTTGGTGTTAAAAATAAAAAAATGATAGACATTGAAAATATTGGAGAACACGTTACACCACATAAATGGGCTATTGATGGGGATATGCTTTTAATGATTGGTAGTGAGAACTGGGATGATGATGTAGTGCCATATATAATGGAACTTAGTGTTCCTTTATCTGAAATAGATATTATTCAAACAATAATTCAGAACTTATCATTTCCAAATGAACATGAAATAAATTTGAAAAATAAAGGAAAAGGTGCTAAATTTGTAAAAGCATATAAATTAAAAGGTTTTTAAAAGTGCGTTGGGGAAATTCTTTTTGTTTTTTATCACAAATGTTAAATCAAAGAACTAAGGCATGGAGCATAACGGTCGCAGGTATATACAGTTGCGTAAAATTAGTAGAAACTTAAATTGAAATACAGAATGAAAAATATTTGGAAATGTTTATTTGGAAAACAAAAGCAGCAATTGGATATACCTGTTGTTATGCCCCGTTTTGGTGTAAGTCCAACACCCTATGAAACTAATGTAAAATCGCTTGTAAAAAAGTTTATTAAGGAGTATGGACATTTAGATACATACGATAATGATATGGGTGGTCATAATATGCGATTTTTAGATGATTTGTATTTAACTGTTGACTTCCTAAAAATGAAGATAATGCTCGATTAGTATCAGAATGTATATTTGAGTACTACTCTGGTAAAAATGGGACATAACTCATTTTTATACGCAACATAAAAACAATAAACTTTCGAATAACCATCCAATTTTTAATGATTATACGAAGGTTTATTGTGTGTTAATTTCTACACAATATATTTGGAAATTCGAAAAATCCTTATTATCTTTGTGTTGTCGAAAGAAAAAGTCATAGTAGTTTAAGGATTGTATCTGCTATGAATCATAAATTAACAATCCCAATCTAAAATTGAAATAAATTATTGTAATGAAGTTATCAAGTAAATCAGAATGGTTTACATTAGATTCGCCCATTGGTGAGCCTGATGTAAAATGGGAATATAGTTATCAATACCAAATTGAAAGGGTAGTAACATCAAGTGGTGATATTATTTGGTTTGGTTTAAATACAAATTGGAAAAAAGAAAAAGACGGTTATTGGACAGTTTTGACTGTAAATGAAAAAGCCAAACCCTTGAAAAAACATCTTCCTGATATTGTGTATGGTGAAGATAGATTGTATTTCAAACCGTGTGAAATGCCTATTTATGAAAAAATGTACATAGGTTTATCTATTGATGATTGGGTTTGTGTTAGTGATTTAGAACCACCAAAAAATGAAGATGTGTTAGTTAAATCTCCAGATGGTAAAATTAATTTAGCTTCTTGGCGAAGTGCATATAATATATTTACTTGTCAAAGTAAAGGAGAATCTACAATTGGTTGGAAATGGAAAAAAATTTAAATATATTTGATGATTGTTCAGGTGGATATGTTGTGAATATCAAAAAAGAACCATATGATGTGTTAATTGATAGGTCAACAAAATGGGGCAAATAACAGTTATAAAAAAATATCAATAAATATATTTAAAAAATATCAAAGGGGAGCAAAAATATTTAATATATAATA
>ERZ869929.506-NODE-506-length-22972-cov-12.114195_pt1 | contig 22972 bp, 31 predicted proteins | sample MGYA00579312_ERZ869929 | MGnify/ENA primary metagenome ERZ869929 (study PRJEB32216, sample SAMN09231818) | wastewater metagenome | place: USA: Maryland | collected 2016-08-09 | study: EMG produced TPA metagenomics assembly of the PRJNA472060 data set (Reclaimed... | reverse complement strand
CCTGTTCGGGGCCGACCTGTCCGGGGCCAACCTGTCCGGGGCCAGCCTGTTCGGGGAAAAAATCCAGGCGCTGCGCGCCTTTTCCGGCCTGTACCAATACCAGATCTGGGCGTACGTCCTGGAAGATGGAAAGCCTTGCGTGCGCATGGGATGCCTGTACAAGACGGTAGCGGAATGGGGCGCAGTGACCATCCGCGAATCCAATACCAGCGAGTTCCCGAACGATGGATCACCGAAAAGCGAACAGCGAGCGAGGGCGTTTGAATTCGCTCGCGCAGAAGCGCTAATCATGGCTGCGGAGGTGGCGAAATGAGCTTGGAAGAACGCTTAGAGCAGGCCGAAAAGCTGGTAGCCGAGGTGAAGGCGGAACTGGCCGCGATGCGTGCGACGAAGCGCAACTGGCCGGAGCGGATTGAGGCGGGGATGGTGTTCGGTATCAGCGAAGGTGGGATGGAGTGCCAATACATCGTCTCTGATGCGTCTCGCCTCGTTTGTATTGCATCGAATACACCAGGAATGATTGGTGGGAAATGGAATTCGGAATCGCTTTTCCGTGGATCTGAGGACCGCTTCACTTACCTCGGCCACGCTCGCGACATCCTCACGATCCGCACGGGCGCGCACGAGCCGACCGGGGCGGAGTTGGTGGGGAAGGTGTGTGAGTTCTCGGATGATGGCGTAAAGTGGGAGTCATCGGGCGAATGCGAGAGATTCAAGGCTGACGATACTTTCCCATATAAGAGGCGCGGAGGATTCGTATGGCGTTTCGCGAGGCTCGCCAAGTGACCGCCCGGACGCTGGAGGAGATCGAGGCTGAATTGGCGACGAAAGACAAAGCAATCGCGCATCAAGCGTGTCTGCTACGGGTTGCTCCCGACCTCCTCGCCATCACGCAGGGGCAGAGGGAGAAATTGCGGAAAGCGCGGGAGGACATCAATTGGATGCTCAACTCTCGGCAATTCTTGAATCCAGAGGTTTTCGACTATCTGGATGAGAAATGATCCGGGGCGCAATATTCGGGGCGGGATGCTCCGTGATGATGTGGGGCGGGAGGGCGTACAACGATGTCGGCCCGGTCACTGGATACGCCGTCTGGCTCGCTGGAGTGCTGCTTGCAGCGTTCTGCGATAGGGTAGGCACCAAAAAGTAAGTACCTAGCCAACACGCGAAAAAAAATGCACTCAGAGGAGGTCGGGTTGTACGAAACCGCTAGCCCTCTGGAGACGCTACGCTGTCCATCGGGCAGGAGGATGGTTTTCAATGAGCGACAAGAGCAAGATTTGCGCGATCGGTGAGAAAAAGCTGATCGACGGGAAGTGGTACGAGAAGGCGGCAGCGGATACTGGCTGTCGAGGATGCGCATGGAAGCGCGAAGTTGGCAGATCAACTACCTGTGAGCACCCGGGATGGGATACGGAAGAGCCGGTAGAGGAAGGTGGCTCGGAGTGCCATAACTCGATCTGGATCGCCTGTGACCCTCCGCAGCCCGAGCCGCAAGCCGTCGATGAGTGCGCGGGGTGCCGGTTCTGGCTGGAGCGTGGCGCTGATACGGCTGGCGACATCCTCGGGTCGTGCAGGCGCAATCCTCCACAGGTCTACCGGGACGACTACGGGGACCGCTTCCCGTTGACGTGGCCGCATGACTGGTGCGGGGAGTGGAAGGCATGAGCGACAACACAGAGAAATCACAGAAACAATTGACTGTCGGCGAATTGATCGAGTTGCTCAAAACGTTTCCGTCTGACGACCTCGTTTGGCACGAGGGTTGTGATTGCTGGGGGGAAGCAAACGGGGCCGCGCTGATCCGCGGACGAAGCGTCAGCGGAATCCTGATTACCAGAAGCGGCGGCGACTACAAATGAAGGCCGCGATTCTCGCCATCGCCGCATTCGCGCTGATGGGGTGCGTGACGAGTGAGGAGGGGGTTCCGGATCCGTACGGGATGCGCAACCAGAACGGGGGATTCGGTACGTGGTGCCGGGTTCGCATCCAGCCGCCAGGGATCGCATTCACGCCAACGGATAGCGGGGCGACCTGCTCAGACGGGACGGCGGCGCGGCACTTCGAGACGGAGTGGGTCGCGTCGAATACAGCGTGCTCGGTGACGGAGCTGGCGGATGTGGTGGGCGGGTTCGCGGGGATTCGGAAGATTTGGGGGTGTCGGAGATGAGCGATGCAATGAGTGTACGCATGGAAGAAGAAAGAATGGTGATCGCTAAAACTGGCGAAAAGGATCGTGAAGTTGTCGTCACAGCGATGGAGAAATCTGTGTACATCCAATTTCAAGACGGAACCGTCTATCTAAGCAGGGAGGAAGCGGGGGCGGTAGGGCGCGCCATTTCGATGGCACTCAGAGGGAAGGAGGCGCAAGCGTGAGCGGGAAGTGCGAGACGTGCAGGTGGTGGGAGCGAAAAGGTCCCACAGAGTCCGAAAAGAAGGCTGTCGAGCGGTTCTATGCCGGGGAGCGGTGCGATGCCATCTACACGATGGTAGGGCCGGATTTGGCAGAGAGGATGGTCTACGCCGCAAAATACAGCGTTGAGGTGGGCGAAGGTGATTGCCACGGAACGCCGCTGACAATCAAGAAGCATGGCCGCGAATGGTGCGGGCAATGGAAGGAGAGAGGATGAGCTCCACGACTTCCACAACGAAGTGGCGGATAGGATTCTGGAGACGTATTTTACCATCAATCGCGGGATTCGCGGGGCGAAACGTGCTTGGTGACGGGGTGAAAGCAGCGTACCTTTTGGGTAGCCCATAGCGGCGGAGGTGCGAAAATGGCAGGCGGACGACCAACCGATTACAAGGAAGAGTATTGCAAATCTGTGATTGAATTCGGGAAGCAAGGCTTTTCAAGGGTTCAAATGGCCGCAGAATTCGAGGTTGCGAAAGCGACTATCCAGAATTGGGAAAAGGAGCATCCGGAGTTTTTAGCCGCCATGACACGCGCTATGACTCTTTCGCAGGCCTGGTGGGAGAAAAAGGGCCAGGAGTGCCTCGTAATGCCTGCCGGTGTGAGCTTCCAGGCTTCCGCATGGTCCCGCTCAATGGCCGCTCGATTCCCGGACGACTGGCGCGAGAAAAGCTCGCACGAATTGACAGGCGCCAACGGCGAGCCGATCAAATCTGAATGCACGATGCTTGTCGAATTCGTGAAACCTACCGCAAAGATTGATGAAAACCCAATTACCTGAATGGGCGCGGGAGTTTGCCGAAAGCGACTCTCGATACCTGGTAGCATGGGGAGGGCGCGCAGCGGCGCGTTCGTGGACGTTTGGCGCCTTGATGCTCCTCAGAGCCACGCAGAAGCCTACCGTTTGCCTCTGCGCTCGCGAGACTCAGGAGAGCATAAGTGACTCGGTCCACCGTGTGCTGTCGAACACCATCGACCGACTCGGTTTGCCAGGCTGGGATGTCCAGCAATACAAGATCGTCCACCGGAACGGGTCGGAAATCACCTTTTGCGGCATCCGAACTGATCCAGCGAAGATCAAATCGACCGAAGGCGTTGACATCTGTTGGGTCGAAGAGGCGGAAGCGGTTTCCGAGAACAGCTGGAACTATCTCACGCCAACGATCCGCAAGAATGGCTCGCAGATCTGGGTCACGTTCAATACGCGATTCGAGACAGATCCGACCTTTAAGCGGTTCGTGCTGAATCCGCCTCCTGGTAGCCTGATTCGCAAAGTGAGCTTTCGCGACAACCCGTGGCACAACAAAGAGATGGAGGCTGAACGCCTTCACATGATGCACACGGATCCGGACGCCTACGCTTGTGTGTGGGAAGGCGAACCAGCCAGGTCGACGCTTGCTCAAGTCCTGAGCGGGAAAGTCTCGGTGCGTTCGTTCACGGCTGGCGAGACGTGGGACGGCCCCTACTATGGGATTGACTGGGGGTTTTCAACAGATCCGACGGCAGCAAATCGCGTCTGGGTCCACAACGACGCGTTATGGGTGGACTACGAAGCGCATGGAGGCAGGAATCCGGACGGGAACAGCTCGGAGATCGATGTGCTCCCGGAATTGTTGATGACTGTTCCCGGCATGGATAGCCACGTTTCCAGGGCGGACAACTCGCGACCCGAAACGATCAGCTACGTCAAGCGGCACGGCTTCCCGAGGATCCAGGCTTGCCGCAAGTGGCCGGGATGCATCGAAGACGGGATAGCCAGGCTTCGCGGGTTCTCTGAGATTGTGATCCACCCAAGGTGTGAGCATACGATTCTCGAAACCCGCCTCTATTCGCACAAAGTCGACCGCCTTTCTGGTGATGTGTTGCCGGAGATCATCGACAAACACAATCACCACATGGACGCGATTCGGTACGCGATCCAGCCGTTGATCTACGGCGAAAAGCGGCCTCCAGAGCCGGAACCAGAGCCAGAGCAGCGCGAAGAGTGGGAATTCAGCACCGGAAGCTCTTGGATGAGCCGTTAGAGCTTCGTTTTGCGCAAATTCGCGAGTGGATGTATATTCCAGCCATCAACTAAAGCGGTTTAGCAAGCTCGCCGCTATGCAAAGGACGCATGATGGCAAAGACGACCCTGGCAAAGTACGAGAAAAGCGCAGCGGATCGCAATGCACACGCCGCTGGCAAGCACGGCAAAGAAGGGTCCGCCAAGGACGTGAAGGCCGACCGCGCATCTGTTGCCAAGATCAACCAGGGCCGCAAGTAAGTGGCTCGCCAGGTCGACCCCGAACTGATCGCGGACTTTCAGCGCCGTTTTCGGCTTGCGGAGTCGGCCAACGCTGAGAATGAGAAGACTTTCGACGATGATCGCAAGTTCGTCTACCACGACGACGCGCAATGGGAAGACCAGGGTTCTCGTGGGGATCGGCCAAAGGTCACGATCAACCGACTGCAGGTGTTCGCCCGGAACATCACCAACGAGGCGCGAGAAAGCCCCGTAGCCATCAAGACGCACCCGGTCGACGAGTACGGCGACGTCCACCTGGCTAAGGTCGTGGACGGCCTGATTCGGCACGTCGAACACGACTCGAACGCATCTGACGTGTACGCTGCGGCCTTCGAGGATGCGGTGACGGGCGGTTACGGCGAATTCCGTGTGACGACCGAGTACGAGCGCGAGGACAGCTTCTACCAGTGCCCGAAGATCAAGCGGATCTTGAACGCGAAGACCGTCAAGCGCGATCCGTTCTACACCGACCCGACGGGCGCCGACGCAATGTGGGCTATCGTCCACACGCGCTACTCCCGCGACGAGTTCGAGAAGATGTGGCCGAAAGCCGAACCAATCAACTCGTACGGAAGCGATAACGCTTTCTGGGCGGATCGTGACGCTGGCGTCCTTGTGGCCGAGTACTTCGTCGTCGAAGAGACGGAGGAGAAGCTGCACCAGCTCAAAGACGGGTCGACCGTCTGGGATTCCGAGGCGACCAAGAAGCAGAAGGCGAGCGCGACCCGCTCCCGGATGTCGTGCCGCCGCAAGGTGATGTGGTACAAGATCGGCGGACAAAGCGAGCTTCTGGAAGACCCCGTCGAGTTCCCGTCGCGCTACATCCCAATCATTCGGATGCCTGGCCGCGAATGGTTCGAGGATGGCAAGCGGTTGACGTGCGGCGCGATCCACTACAGCAAGGATGCGCAACGGATCTACAACTATGCGCGGTCGCAGCAGTTGGAGCGCTTGGCGTTGGCCCCGAAGGCGCCGTACATCGGTTATACCGGGCAATTCACCGACCGGAAGTGGGCTACCCTCAATACTAAGAATTGGGGGTATCTCGAAGTCGAGCCAACGACCATCAACGGCAACTTGGCGCCGCTCCCACAACGACAGCAGGTCGTCGGGCTTGACCCCGCTTTGTCCGAGGAAATCCAGCTTTCCAATGAGGAAATCAAGGCTACCACAGGCATCACAGACGCTAACCTTGGGCAGAAGTCGAACGAGACGAGCGGACGGGCGATCATGGCTCGCCAGCAGCAGGGCAACCGGGCAAACGCTGACTTCATCTCCAATCGGAACATGGCGATCCGGCATTGCGGAATGATCCTTCTGGATATGTTCCCGCGCCTCTACGATGAGCCTCGCGTGGCTCGTATCCTTGGGCCGGACGGTCAGCCCGACCTCGTCTGGATCAAGCGCGAAGCGCAGGGCCGCGATAGGCAGAAGTATTTCTACGACCTTTCCGCAGGCAAATACGACATCGTGATTGACGTTGGCCCGGCCTACTCGACGCGCCGCCAGGAAGCCGCCGTCGCGATGACCGAAACCCTCCGATCCGTTCCGCTCATCGGCCAGGTAGCCCCTGACCTCGTCGTCCAGGCTCAAGACTGGCCGGACGCCGACAAGATCGCGGCTCGCCTCCGCAAGACCATTCCCCCGCAGATCCTCGGCAAAGATGCAGACCAGGATGGCAGCGACCAGCAGAAGCAAGAGCAAGGACCGCCGCCGATCCCTCCGGAGCTTCAGCAGAGAATGCAGGAGCTTGAGCAGGAGAATCAACAGCTCAAGCAGGATTCTGCTGTAGAGTCGAACAAGCTCGCTCTGGAGAAATACAAGATCGACGAGGATAACCGCACCAAGATCCGGGTCGCGCTTATCAACGCAGACCAGAAGATCGACGAAAAGACTATCGCAGAGCAGGGCGAAACCGCCCGTCATGCGGCACAATCGGCAGCAGAGAGCGCCCAATCTCAGCAGGCTGGAACAGATGGTGGGCAGGAAATCGCACCTCAAAGCGAGGATGAGTAATGGACGAGAACCAGACGGAAATCGTCGAGACCGAAGAGGTAACGACGGAAGTTGTCGAGCAGGTGGAAGACGAAGTCGTGGCCGAAGCGCAAGCCGAGGAAACGACCGAACAACCCAAAGCCGACGACGAGGACAAGAAGGCCAAGCGGCGCTCTTTCACGGAGCGGATCAACCAAATTACCCGCAGGGCCTACGAAGCAGAAGAGCGCGAACGGGACGCTGTGCGCAAGTACAACGCCCTGGTGCAGGAGATCCAGACAAAGCCGATTCAGCGTGAAGCCTTCCGCGACGACGACGCATACGCCGATGCCGTGACCCGGCAGCGCGTCAAGCTCGGAGTTCTGGAAGTTCAAGCGGAAGAGGCGATCCAGGGAAAGCAAGGCATCGGCACGCAGCAAAACCAGGCTGTCGTCGAGGCGTGGTCCGCAGCTATTGCGGATGTAGCCGAAACGATCCCGGACTGGCACGCCGTTGTGAGTGCATCGAAGGCGCCGACCACTCCTGTGATGGATCAAGCCATCATGGAGAACGAGAACGGGCCGGAAATCGCGTACTACCTGGCAAAGCATCCTGCCGAAGCGCTCCGAATCTTCAACCTCTCACCCAAAGCGCAGGAACGCGAAATCGTCCGGTTGGAATTCAAAGTTACAAGCATTGCTCTTACCACAAAAACCAGCGTGTTCGCTCCCATCAAGCCGATTGCCTCGACCGCGAAAGCTGTCGCGAATCCGGCGGACGACTACCGTCAATGGGAAGCGGCGCAAAACAAGCGCCTCGGCTACATCTAAGCCGAAAGGAATAGGAACCACAAATGCCAAACGTACAGGCAGTCATTGACAAGGTATCGAAGGATACCGTCAGGCTCTTCAAGAACAACACCGTTCTCGCGTCCAAGGTCAATCGGCAGTTCGACAAGGAATTCGCCGCCTCCTCGGGCAAGATCGGTTACACCCTCCGGGTTCGCCAGCCGAACAAGTTCACCGTCAACACTGGCGCCACATTCAGCGCCACCGACATCGCCGATCCCGTGTCGACGATCACCGTCCAAGGCCAGAAGCACGTGGACTTCTTGCTCACGTACGCCGACCTGACCATGAACACAGACGAGCTGACCAAGCGCTACGTGGCACCCGCCATGAACCACTTGGCCGCGCAGGCTGACCTCGAAGGCTTCCTCCTTTACCGGAAGATCGCCAGCCTGGTTGGAACTCCTGGCACCGCGCCAACCAGCGCGAACACCGCCAAGATCTTGATGCAGGCCAACGCCAAGATCACAAACCAGAGCGCGCCGACCAACGACCGTCACCTGATCATGTCGTCCGACATGCAGGTCAACATGATCGATGGATTGAAGGGCCTGTACAACAACCAGCAGATCATTGGCGACCAGTTCAAGAAGGGCGCCTTCGCATCGGGAATCTTGGGCTACGACGACATCTCGGCGACTCAGTCCGTCGCGACCCACACGGTCGGCGCTTTGGGCGGGACTCCTCAAGTCAACGGCGCGCAGGGCGCTGCCACTGGCGCATCCTACCAGTCGGGGACCTTGAGCATCAAGGGGGCGTCGAACTCGATCACCGGTTGGATCAAGGCTGGTGATGTAGTGACCATCGATGGCGTGTACGACGTGAATCCACTCACCAAGGCGACTCTGTCGAACCTCAAGCAGTTCGTTGTCCTGGCCGACGCCAACTCGGACGGCTCTGGCATCGTGGCGACGACCATCTCTCCGGCCATCGTGTACGGCGGTCCCTACCAGACCTGTTCGGCACAGGCAGCGAACAGCGCCGCGATCACCGTCTCGACCGGAACCGCCGCACTCAAGTCGGAGCAGGCTCTCGCCTTCCACGGCGATGCGCTGACCTTCGTGATGGCCGACCTCGACATGCCCACCTCGGGCGTGATCGCTGCCAGCCGCATGAGCGTCGACGACTACTCCTTCCGTATGGTAGCCTACTACAACGGCGACGAAGACCAGATTCGCGTCCGTATCGACGGGCTGTGGGGCTGGGCCGCTCTCCGTCAAGAGTGGGCAACCCGGGTGGCGTTCTAAGAAGCCGAGGGGGAGGGACAGAACTCCCCCTTTTTCTTTTCTCTCTGGGGTGCACATGGAATATCCGAAATGGCTCTACTTGAGCGAAGGCAACGGGATCCTGGTTCAGGATGCCGAAGAAGAAGCGACTGCCCGTGCCGCTGGATTTGGCGACCTGGTTGGCGGGACCCCTCCTGGCGCCGAGCCTGAAACCAAGGCGAAGCCGAAGAAGGCAAAGGAAGCCTGATGCAGACGACGGTCCTTGAGTTGATCCGGATGGCACTGAACACGACCAACGTGCTTTTCGACGGGGAAGACCCGGACGCGAACACCGCGAAGTCTGCTCTGCTCCAATTGAATTCGATGCTCGACTCTTGGACCGCCGACTCCCTCGCCATCTACGCCGAGCGGAACGACATCTTCACGCTTACGCCAGGTCAAGCCGTCTACACGGTCGGGCCGACGGGCGCATGGGTGATGCCTCGCCCTGTTGAGATCGTGGCGGCACAGACGCGCTACACGTCGACGAATGAACAGCCGCTTACGGTCCTCTCGAACGACGAATACAACGCGATCCGAGTCAAGGGGCTGACGAATTCCGTCCAGTACGCGATGGGCGTGCAATACGGATACCCGGACGCGACCGTCTCATTCTACCCGACGCCATCCGCAGCGAATCCGGTGCGCTTGACGAGTCGGATCCACTTCGCATCCTTGACCAACATGACCGAGATCGTGGACCTCCCTCCCGGCTACCAGGAAGCGATTGTCTACAACCTTGCGCACCGCATCGCTACCAGCATGAACAAGCCTCTCTCGCAGGCTGCGCAGGAGATGCAGATCACCAGCATGGCGCGAATCAAGCGGAACAACACGAACGACACGCAGCTCGTGTGCGGTGACGTTCTCGGGCGCTCCAGCTTGGCGTGGAATCCGAATACGGGCTACTGGGCCAGGGCATGAGCGCGAAGGTTAGCCAGATCGGACCTGTTCGGGCGGAAATGTTCGTTGGCGGGTCGTACTCGCACCGCTCGACCAGCGTTGACGCGGAGCGGACACTCAACAAGTATCCGGAATACATGGAATCCGAGGGTGCTCGGGTGCCGTCTGCACTGATCGACACGCCGGGAATGCGGATCGTTTCGCCTTCTGCAGGCAAGGGCGGGAATCGTTGCCTCTACACGTCCGCCTCGGGACGCTTGTTTGGCGTCTTCGAGGAAGGGGTGTACGAATTCGACGCCACTTTTGCGCGGACTCTCCGCTGGCGCCTCGGATCCAGTCAAGGCCGAGTCACGATGGTGGACAATGGCACCCAGCTTTTCCTTGCGGATGGCTGGGCCACCCAAGGGTGGATCTTCGATCTGGTCGCGAATACTGTGGCCGAAATCACCGACATCAACTATCCGGGCGGTTTCTTTGCCTGCTTTCTGGATGGCTTCTTCCTGGTCGAACAGCCAGGCTCGCAGAAGTTCTACTGGTCCCAAATCAACGACGGCGCCGTCTGGCCTGCTCTCAACTTTGCCGCCGCCGAGGGTTTCCCGGATGCGATTGTGGCGATGGAAATCGTCAACCTCGAAGTCTGGCTCTTTGGCTCGAAGTCCGTCGAAGTCTGGTACCATTCGAGCGACCCGATCTACACGTTCCAGCGCTTCCCGTCCGCAGTGATTCCGATTGGATGTGCTGCCAGGTGGAGCGTTTCGCAGATCTCCGGCACCGCTTTCTGGCTCGGCGGAGCGGAAAACGGCTACGGCACCATTTGGATGTCGCAGGGGCATGGGCTCCCGAAGCGCGTATCGAACTACGGCACAGAATACCAGATCAGCCGCGACACGCTCGACGACGCAACCTCGTACTGTTACGCGCAGGAGGGCCACGTCTTCTACGTCCTGACGCTCCCGACCGCGAATAAAACGCTCTGCTACGATGCTTCGACCGGGCAGTGGCATGACCGCGGCTACATGGTGCCGTCCACGGGCGTGATCCAGCGGCACCTTTCGGAGTGCCTGGCGTTCGCGTTCGGGAAGAACTACGTAGGTGACTTCCGCTCGGACATCCTCTACGAGCTCGACTTGGATTGGTTCAAGGATGGAGAGGACCGCATCAAGCGGATGCGCCGATTCCCGACCTACCACGCAGACCGTGCGATCGTCTCCTATTGGTCCCTTGAGATCTTCCAGGACACCGGAAATGCTCCGCTAATCGGTGACGGCTCGGCGCCCCAAATGATGCTCCGGATCTCCAACGACGGCGGCAGGACGTGGCCTGGCGAGCTTTGGCGCTCGATGGGCAAGCAGGGCGAATACACCAAGCGCGTTCGGTGGGGCTCACATCTCGGGCAGGCTCGCGAGCGCGTCTTCGAGGTGACCAGCACGGAGCCGATCAAGCAGCCGTGGCTCGGCGCCTACCTCGAAGCAGATGCGGTGACGCCATGAGCGCCCCGGTTCGCGCCGAAAAGCCGAACTTCCGCACGACATGGCTGGAGGGATCGGGCGGAATCCTCGATCCATACTGGCAGCGAATCTTCACTCGGCAAATCGACATCATCAACGCACAGGCGGCGCAAATCGAAGCGCTCGCCGTCAAGGTCGCAGCATTGGAGCAATACAACATCGACCATCCGTGATCGGTGTTATATTCAGGGAAGGCGCAAGCCTCTCGCCCATTGCGGCGGCTACCAGGAACCAACGGGGTAGCAAATGAGCTTTTGGGACGACATCAAAGACACGGCCAGCGGCGCCCTTGACCAGTTCTCAGGCCACGCTGCAGCACAAGCAGCTCGCAAGGCTTCCGGCCAGATCGCAGGCGCGTACCAGACTGGACTGGACAAGCAAGGCCAGATCTACGATCAGAGTATGCAGACGCTCCAGCCGTGGCAGCAGGCCGGACAGACTGGGCTGCAGGGCCAGCTCGCAGGGCTTGCGGACCCGTCCAGCTACTACGGGTACAAGTTCCAGCAGTTCGACCCGAACTCTGTCAACGTCGAGCAGGATCCCGGCTACCAGTTCCGCCTACAGCAGGGGCTAGGGTCCGCCATGAACTCCCAGGCGGCAAGGGGGCTGCAGAACTCGGGCGGCGCCCTCAAGGAGCTGAACAACTACGCGCAGGGCATGGCCTCCCAAGAGTACGGCAACGCCTACGACCGCCAATACCAGAACTGGCAAGGCAACCAGGCTGGCGGCATGGGCATGGCGAACGCTCGCGCACAGGGGCTTTCCGGACTGGCAAACATGGGCTACGGCGCGACCACCCAAGGAAACCAGCTCGGCCAGGCTTACGGCAATCAGTTCATGCAAGGCCAGCAGGGAATCGGCGAAGCTCAAGCCGCCGGAACGATGGGCGCCCAGAATGCACTCCAGGGCGGCTTCCAGAACTTCATGGATCTTGGAAAGAATCTCCTCAAGGGTGGCGCAGCCTACTACACGGGCGGACTCTCTGGACTGGCCGGAAAGATGGCTGGCTGATGTCCATCATGGACCTTATCGCCCGTTCGTCGGGTCGGGTCGACCTCCCGGACTTCGCTGGCGCGCTGATGGAGGGCGCACAATCCGGGCGATTAGCAGGGCTGCAAAACCTGCAGGCCGAAGAGCAGCGCCAGCAGATCGAGCAACGCACGCTCGCGAACCTAGCTGGGAAGCAGGCGCAAGCCGACATCGCAGCGCAGCGCGAGGCGATGGGCGCAAATACGACCTACGGCGACGAAGGCCCGATCCTGAATCAGGCCGGGTACCTCTCACAGCTCGCGAAGTCGGGCGCCGTACCGATGGCCTACAACGAGCAATCCAGGCTCAAGGCTTCGCAGATCGCCGCTGAGCAAGCTAAGATCGACAAGGCACAGAAGGAGATTGAGCGCCGAACGCAGATTCTTGGCGGGATCAAATCCCCGATGCAGCTTGCCGCCGCGATTCCCGAAATGGAAAAAATGGGTGTCAACGTCGAAGGGCTTCGCTCTCTCCCGTTCCAGCGTAACTGGAAAGAGGAGCTGGACGGCCTGGTCAATATGGGCCTGTCCCACAAAGAGCGCCTAGACCAGGCGAGATTCGCTCTCGATGAGCAGAAAAACACCCTCGAATGGAATCGGGCGGACGTTGACCAGCAGTACAAGCGCGACCAGACCGGAATCGACCGCGAAAAACTCAAGGTCGACTGGTACAAGGCGATGAATCCCGCCGCCGTCATCACGGGCGCGACCGTTCGCCCTCCGCAGGGCTACCGCTACACCGCCAACGGCGACCTCGAAGCGATCCCAGGCGGACCAGCTGACGCGAAGAAAATCGCGCTTGACGAAAAGGCGAGGGCCGGAGCGCAAAAGGCGACCGACTTCGCAGACATGGGCATTGGCGTGATCGACCAGCTCATTGCTTCGCCTGGCCTTGGCGGAATCGTTGGCCTTCGCGGGAAGGTGCCGAATATCCCCGGATCCGATGCGGCGAAAGCTAACGCGCTTGCCGAACAGCTCGAAGGACAGACGTTCCTACAGGCGTTCCAATCCCTCAAGGGAGCCGGAGCCATCACGGAGACGGAAGGACGCAAGGCGTCCGCCGCAATTGCTCGCCTGAATCGCTCCCAGAGCAAGGAAGACTTTGTCCAGGCGCTCAACGAGTTCAGAGGGATCCTTGTCGAGACGAAGGCGCGAGCTGCCGAGAAGGTGAATCCAGGCGCAAGCCTCCCGACCGTCACCAGCCAAGCGCAATACGACGCTCTCCCCAACGGCGCCGAGTACAACGACGCGAGCGGCACCTATCACAAGAAGGGCGGATAGCATGGCGTGGAAGCCTCCCGAATCCGACCGGGTCGCAGCACCGTGGGCGGCTCCCGAAGCGGACGCCGTGCAAGATTCGACCGTCGCCCAAAAGCAGCGGGCCGCGCAAACTCAACGCGAAGCACGCGACCCCGGTTGGATGCGCGCGATCTTCCCGAATCTCTCCGCAGCAGGCGAAGGGCCGATCCAGTCTCTCGCGGGAATGAAGGCTGGATTCAAGGACGCAGCAGCGCTCCCGGCCAACCTGATTTCCGGAGCTCTCGGTTTCGCAGGATCGGCACCCGGCGAAGGCGGTCTCGCGACCCGTGAAGCGATGGCAGGCGTTCCCGTGTCGCCGTACGCCGAAACGCAAAATCAGCGCGTCGTCGGCGGATTGGCTCTGGCCGGCTCGGCGCTCGGTGGTCCATTCCTTCGAGCAATCCCGGCAGCAGCGCAAGCGGCGATCCCCGAAGGCGCAAGCACTCTCGCGGCGCTGGCATCTCGTGGTGGCACGATGGCGAAAAATGCCGGGCGCCTCGTTGGTGCTGGCGTGGTCGAATCCGCTCCCGCTGCAGCGTACCAAGCGGCGACAGGCGATGTCGGCGGAGGATTGGCGAGCTTGGCGCTTGGCGGGGCTTTGCGCCCTCTCTCTGGCCTGCCAAAGGCGGCGCCAGGCGCGGCTGACATGGTTGAGCGGACCGCCGGTGCGCTCTCTGGTGTTCCTGGACATGAGCTGGCCGCGATCGGCCCGCTGGGGATGTCCGCATACGGTCGCGAAGTCAAGGCGGCGGCCGGCAGCCCGAACGCCGCCTACGACCTCGGGCAAAAGCTGGCCGATCGAATCAAGAATTTCGATCAATACCTCCCGAACGCCGCCGATGTCGACGCTATGGTGGCGAAACTCCCGCCGATCAAGGCGAATGACATCACGACCGCTCTCGAAAAGTCGAAAACTGCGCTCTCAAGCGGGGCCTACGCAACGCCAGCAGACAAAGCGACAGACGACGCAATCGGGCAGCTTGTCGACATGGTCAACAAGGCAGCAGACAAGGATGGAAAGATCCCTGCCGCGCTCGCTCGCCAGATCAAGCAGCGGTACGACGCTGCTGTGGGAGATGCTTTCGGAAAAGAGTCGTCCGCCTACGTGACCGCGCTCAAGAATGGACGTCACGACATCGCGAAAGCCTTGGAGAACGCTGCCGAAGAAAGCGGGATCCCAGAATACAAGCAGGCGATGCAGGACTACACGCGCCGCCTTTCGGCCGTGGACAAGATTTCCTCGCAGCTTGGCGCCACGGACGCGACCCGCCGCGCTCGCGCCGAATCGTTCGTGTCGAACCTCTACGGCAAGAACAAGACGCAGCAGCAAAAGAATATGGCGGACCTCGCCGACATCCTTGGCGAAGACTTCGCGCAGCAGGCGCAGGCCATCGGGACGGCGAAAGTCGCGATGCCTGGTGGGTCCCTCCCGATCTTCCCGACGCACACGACCGGGCGATCCATGCTCGGCCTTGGCGCCGCTGGAAGCGTGGCTTCTGGTGGCGGAGGCGCCCTGGCCGGCCTCCCAATCGCCGCGATGTCTTCTCCCATGCTCGCCTCTGGCCTGGTGGCTGGATCTCGCGGTCTGGCAAACCTCGCAGGAAGCCCGGCAATGGATCGCGCAACCCTCGCCAGCCTCGCTGGACTTCGCGCATACCTCCAAGCGGAGAACGCTAACCGATGACCGTAGCAACCGTCCTGCCTTTCGTTCCCGCTCAATGGTTCACCAGCGCCGGGGATGCCGTCCTAACTGGCGGAACGCTCGAATTCTACGAGGTCGGGACTACCACGCCGAAGACGGTCTATTCCGACTACGAGGCGACCACACCACACGCGCAACCCGTGGTCCTCAGTGCATCCGGCAAGGCTACCGTATTTCTCGGCGCAGGCGGATACAAAGTCGTTTTGAAAGACGCTCTCGGTGCCGTCATGGACACGGTCGATGGCATTTTTGGCGACCCGTCCACGGCCAACGGCGGATCTCTGCAGACGGGCGTCGCGACCTTTGACGATCTGCGCGCCTTCACCAATCCAGGCGCGGTCGTATCGGTCCTGGTGGCCGGAGCGCTTGCGGCTGGTGACGGCGGCGGCGGCCTGTTCACGTTCAACCCGGCGATCACCACGGCAGACGATGGCGGCATCATCATTGCCCCGGACTTCGGCGCGGGTCGGTGGGTCCGCTCTGTTTCGGGAATCCCGTCGATCACCTGGTGGGGCGTCAAGGCGCTGACCACCGAGAACGACGACACAGCCATTGCCAACGCTTTCGCCTACTGCAATGCTCGGAACAGCTCCTTGATCGTGGATCGGCAAAACGTCGGGCTCCGGACCAATGCCACGTTTTCCGGCTCGAAGCTGATCTTCTCAGGCGGCAACTTCTACACGGCTGACGTGGTCGCGACCTTGACGCTGTCGGGCGGCGCTACCGTCCAAGCTGATGCTCACGACCTGATTCTCTACGGCTCGGGAGGGGTGAGCTACGGCGCCGGGCAAGTAATTTCCCCGGAATGGACCAGTGCGGCGCTCGATGATTCCGGGCTACTTGTTGCGATCAACGCAGCCGGGGCCAATCCCGGAACGCTCCTGATCTCCAGCCCATACGCCATCACCGGGTTTGTTTCGACGCCCGATACGCTGGAACTGGTGTTCGCGGAATCCGGGCGCCTGAACTTCACGGCAACGGCGGCGCTCACCATCGGGAAGCTCGGATACGTTGGCCGGGAACAGATCATCTCTTACGACACCATCGCGCACGTCGGTTCCGTCTCGATCAATGCGCCTGAGATCTTCCCGGAATGGTTCGGCGCCGTGGCGGATGGCGTGACGGATGATTCCGTAGCCTTCTACGCTGCAGCAAAAACAGGGCGGGTCAACCTGGCAAGCGCAGGAAATTACCTGCTCGGACCGCTGTGGGGGTCGACGCCGTCGCCGCTTGCCATAAAGGGCGGAACGGTCACGCTCGGCGCCGCGAAGACGCTAGGATCTGGCGTGCTGTCGCTGGACTCCACGAAGATCACGGGCGGCGCTGCGATCTGGTTCGCTGGAACAGCTTTTCAGGCGTTCGATTCCGAGTTCGCAAGCGTTCCGGCATCGCCGACGGCAAGCAGTATTTCCGGGTGCAAGGTCGGGACTGCATACCCATTCTACGCAGGCACCAAGCCGACCGCTTGGGGGCTTTACACGGATATTCCGGGCGCCCAAATCCTCGGGACCAGTGCAGCGGGGAAGCTGGAAGATCGCGGATCGAATCTGGCCTTGGCCAAACTGGGCCTCGGGTCGCTCCTGTATTCGGAATGGGGAGCGGCGCCAACGCTTACCGGAACGGTGACACTGGCGAATCCGCTCTACCTGCTCTACCAGGTAGACAACGCATCAACGGTTTCGATCACGTTCCCGGCAATCGGGAGTCTATCAAACCCGAACTTCGTCATTTTCATTCCGTTGAACACGGCGACGATCACGTTCAACGGGGCAATTTTTGGCCCCGCTGGTGACGTATCAAGCTACACCACGAACAAAGCGACGATCTTCTATTGCAACTACTCGAACTCCAAATGGCACACCGTTTCGGTGACGTGAGGGCTGACCTATGAGCTTGATTCCTTGGGCGCCTTCGCAATGGACCGACGACCTTGGGCGCCCTCTGGCGTTCGGAAGGCTCTACCTCTACCAGGCCGGGACACTCATCCCGAAGGCGACATACCAAGACGCCGCGCACACGGTCGCACACACATTCCCGATTGTGCTGGATGCCACGGGGCAGTCGAATGTCTGGCTGATCGACAACGAAGCCTACGACCTAGTCGTCCACGACTCCGACGGCAACGTGATGCGCTCGGTTCTCGGGGTCCTGACGAACGGCGCTCCAACCAATCCGGCGCCAACCCCCACCGATCCATTTTCAGCCGCCATCGAGTCATTCAACGAAGGCGACATCAACTGGATCTCCGACCCCGACTCTGACATCTTCCGCGACGATGGCTGTTTCTGCTGGATCATCCCGGCGAAAAACATCCTCACGATCAACTGGTTCAAGACGGTTTGCGCCCAAAACGCCAACGTCTCTATCGGGAAGTTCTCGATCTGGGCAGCACCGGATACGCTCCTGGCGGATGGCGTCAAGCTGTACGAAGGCCCCGTACCCGACAACGCCTCGCCGGGAATCGTAAGCCTCGGGCTTGACTGCTCGGGGTACGAATGGATCGGCGTGGCTTGCGACCCCGGCCTGATCGGCGGCGGAATCCCGATTAAGCAAACCGGACTTGTCTTACCCAACGACATCCCGATTTCCCCGCGCTTCTTCGGCTACGTCGGCCAGCACGCGCACAACACGACTTTTGCCACTTTCCCGCCCATCTACGCCGCGGACACGAAATACATGATGACGCGCTGGATGCAATTGGGCGTCACCTTTGAAGGGGCCTCGACATGAGCTTTTTGATTGACGTTTTGAATGGCGTGCAAAAGCTCGTCACAGCCACTCCAGCGGCGGTCGGTGCCGAACCAGCTTTGGGCAACCCTGGCCCCGGAACATGGTTCTTGAAAACGATTAGCGGCGTCCGCTCGTGGGTCGCATCGATCCCGTGGGCGGGTGTGGACAAGACTGGCGCGGTCGCATCGGATGTCGGGGCGCTTCCGGTAAATAACCCGACTGCAACCGGGCTCCTGACGGTCCCTGCGATCCGCAACACGGGTAGCACAGCGAACGCGATCATCAAGTGGGATGCAGAAGGCGACGAAGTTGCGTCAACTCTGATTGAGTCGGGGTCTGACATCTCCACGACATCCACTCTAAATACGTCGAGTGGCCTGCGATCCGGAAAGGCGGCTAGCGACACAGTCGGATCTGGCGCATGGCTCCAGCTCATGGATAACCTTACCTCGCGGACAAAGGCGTGGTTGGTCCAGCTCGGCGCATCGAATACGCTTGACTTTTGGAATTTCGAGTCGGGGTCATTTGGCGCAAGCCCAAAGGCAAAGCTATTCCTGGACGGATCACTGTCTCTCGCGGCGATGGCTGGAACCGGAGCTCGCGCCGTTGCTGCGGACTCGACGGGGAAGCTGGTAATACCAGAAGAGATCAATATTGGCGACAATGCGTCGACAAGTGCACTGACTCTGCATTGCGGCGCAGCCAACGGCGCAAGAGTCCAATTTGCAAACGGCACTGGAGTTGGCACTGTAAGTCGATGGGCTTCCTGGTATCAGTCTGCATCGGGGAAATTTTTTATTGAAGCGTTTGACGCTGATGGCGGAACACAAGCCGCGCCCGCGCTGGAGATTGACAACGCATCAAGCGGGGTCGCTGCGTTCGCTCGGAGCGTGACGACAAATAGCGGCATCGGTGTATTTGGATCATCCGCGCCGGGGTCACAGCCAGTCGTCACGGGAAGCAAGGGAGGAAATGCGGCGCTCGCGTCACTCATCACGGCGCTAGCTTCCTACGGGCTTATTGTGGATTCTACCACCTAATGGACTACGCCGTACGCATCACCCTATCGGTCGACTCTCCCGCATCCGATTACACGGGCGGCTTTTGGACGCTCGGAGTTGCCCAACTATCGGCAGGCGCTCCCGCTTCCGGGTGGACATCCGGATTCTACCTGTGGAGCGTTTCGGTTCGATAGATGCATAACTAGTTTTCACCACACACACGAGGGGGTAAATCGTGGCTATCCAATGGACAGGACTTTTCGCAAACACCGGGTACAGCTCGGCGAACAACAAAACGCAGGACGACGCCGTCACGGGGATGCAGGACACGCTCTACGTCACCGGGCCGGGATACGGAGCATACGAAGCGGTCGTCAAGCTCTACAACTCCACGGGCGCGCTCGTAGCGACCGTCAATGTGTCGGGCGGCGGTGGCGCATTCTCAGCCCCTCCTCCGGCGCGATTCGTGGACAATGGAACGACCTACAGCTACTCGCTGGAAGTCGTGCGCGGATACATCCCCACCGAGGACGCCGACGGGATCACGATCCGGCTGGTGGGAGGCGCGTCGAAGCGTTATCCGTCGCTGATGACCTCCACCCCTTCCGGCGACGTGGCGGTGGCGGGGGCGATCCATGCTCCCGTCGGGAATCGTGGCATCGTCATCATTGGATCGTCGTCTGGCGCGTATGGCCCCAATCCTGGCGCCCTCCAAGCATCCACCAACGGCAACTACTCCGCAGGACCAGCTGTCGGGCCTCTGACATGGGGCATCGCTCGCGCCCGTCCTGATCTCCCGGTCCTGGCAAACTACGCCGTTGGATCCACTCTCCTGGCTGGCCAGGAGGCGCAGATGGCGCAGGCCCGGCTCGTTCTGCCCTCGCACATGATCTTTTTCTGCGGGTCGAATGACGCCTACAACAACGTACCCGCCTCCACGATTTGGGCAACATTGCGCGGATGGGCTGAGGAGTGCCTCCAGTGGGGAGGCTCGCCAATTCTCGTCGCTCCTTTCGCTCGCGTCACGACCAGCGCAACACAGGCCGCAATCCTGACCAAGCTCCGGGCGCTAATCTCTGACTGGTGCGCTCGCCAAAACGGTACCGCATTTCTTATTGACGCTCTCGGAATCGTAGCGCAGCCAGGATCCGCCACGCTCGCGCCGAAAACAGATTACATCATGACGGCTGGTGGCACGCCGAATATCCATCTGAGCAACCTCGGCGCAAGCATGGTAGGCGGTGAGATCGCAACCATGCTTGGCCGCATTATCCCGAAAAAGCTGGAGCTAACTCCTCTGCCCGGATACGAAACTGACGCAACGGGATTGGAGTTGTTGCAAAATCCGCAACTGCTCGGCACCGATGGATCCCTTCCGACAAGCTGGACGAATACGATCAATACCACGGGTGGCGGGACACCAACTTGCACTTACGCAAATGTCGCGAAGGCCAACGGACACAACGCGCTTCGCATCACATTCACCGCTGCCGCAGCCGGGAACTTTATCCAGTTCACGCAGAACAGTGTTTCTGGGCGAATCCCAGCGGGTTCGTGGGCAACCAGCGGAATCAAAGTCAAGCTGGTTTCTGGCGGCGAATACCTGCGAAATTGCGCGCTGTCCGTCCCGCTGAAAACAGGCGACGCCCTTACTGCTCAATGCATGACGCAGGATGGCACCGAAGCCAACCGCAAGCCATTCACAAACCTCAATGGCGAGGAATGGTGGATCGAGCTGGGGCGATTCAAGAAGGACGATGCAACCGGTGGGAGATTCCAGCTCACCTGTTCCGCAAACGGCGCAGGTGTGATCGTATTGGAGCTGGAAGCCCCATACTGCCAGCTCTCCGAAGACGGTTGGCCGCGATGATCCGAACCCTCCTCTCCTGCCTCGCTGACCGTGCCGCCTCCATCCGCCTCGCGTGCGTGATGGCTGGCGTGTTCGTGTGGGCGATGTGGGAGGCGTCGTCCACAAGTCACCACTACGACCTGATCGATCACGGACCATGAAGTCCTCTCTCTCCCATATCCGCAAGCTCCGGGCGACCGTGCGCAAGTACGATCTTCCCCGGCCTGCGGGTTTTGACGCGCTGTCGGATGAGCAGCTTCGGGCCGTGTACAACGGGATCGGGTCGGACAAATACGCCAGCCTCCTCTGGCTGACCACGCGCATCTTCGAGGTGTTCGAGGCTCCGGCTTTGATCCACGACGCAAGCTGGACGCTGTACAATGACGGCACGGTGACCGAGTGGGAGCGGTCGAACAATCGCTTCCGGGCCGGGAATCGCATCATGGCCGAAACGTGTCACGTCTGGTTTGGTTGGTTTCGCCCGGCACAGCGGATGATTTTCCGGCAGTCCGGCGAGATGCTCTACCGGGTGGTGTCGTCGCAGGTGATCGGGTGGCCTATCTGGGCAGGCTCAAGGACGAAGGGGGTATAGGATGGTCGATTGGCTGGCAAAGGATCCCGGTCTAATTTGGTCCGCTTTCGGCGTCCTCTGGCTTGGCGCAACGTGGGCGCTCAAGAAGTGGGCAGACTCTCTGTATGAGCCAAAGAGGCCGATCCGCACGCCCGAAGAGCAGCAGCACCGGAACGACTCTCTGGCCCGTTCGATCCTCTCTGGCGAGGTCATCAAAGAGTTTGCCGAGAACACGAAAAACAGCGCGTACGGAAGCACGGGATTTCGCGAGTCCGTCGAGAACATCGCCCGAACCTCGGTGCCGTTTCGCGATGCAGTGGACGAGCGGGTGAAGCACGGGTTCAACAACTTTGATTCGACCCTTGCCCTCGCACTGACAACGCTTGGCGACCGCCTCCAGGAAGGCTTCCGCAAGCAAGCCGCCGACTCTCAGATCATCTACATGGATGCAATCGGAGACCTCAAAGAGGCGGTGCAGGACATCGCCAAGACGCTCGGGGAGCACATGGCAGAGGATCGGGTTCGACGGGAGAAGTAGAGCGCCGCCGCCATTCTCGACGGCACCCGTGAAGCTATTCCGTATCCTCTAGCCTGTTCTCTGGAGCCCTGTTCGCCCTCCGACCGTGCCACGAGGCGACACGCAACCGATCGAACACCTCGGCGGCTCGCTTCTCCTTCTCCGCCCTCCACGGGTCGTCTGGCAGCGCGTGACGGGCGGCGCGGTGGATTGCGGTGGTCATGGCTCCCAGTCCATGTCATGAGATCCAGCGAACCACTCCGGGAAAAATATCGAGCACGTCTTGCCAAACACCGTCACGAAAAGCGTTGTCCGGTATCCACCACCGCCCCAAAAGAACGAAAAGCGGAATCCGTTTGTCGGCGGACCTTGCATGAAGTCGAAGCCGAACATCACTCCCCCTTCGCTTGCTGGGCGCGGCCAGTGTACTGTCGAAGCGCGGCCACGGCCTGCACCAGATGCGCGGCAGATCGGCGTTGCGCCGGGTCCGCATCCATGACGAACTGCATCGCGACCATGTGGAGGCGACCGAGTAGATCCCACTCCTCCCGATCCACCCCCACCATCCCCTCGGCCAGAACTCGGTCGGCGGGGATGGGTTGGATCCCGATGGTATCGAGGCAATGCTTGATGTACGGTGTTATATCGTAGGTTCGCCGAGAAAAACGCCCATCTCCAACCCTCCCGCACAGATCATACCCAACCCCTCTCGCCTCGCTGTTGATTGTGATGCGTGCCAGCTTGTGATCCAGCGACTCATCCAGATCCAGCGTAAATTTGTCATCCGGCACCACGACCGCCCCGCCCCGCTGCGCATTTACGAACTCATCGGCGTTCAGCTCGTCCAACCTCTCGCGCAAGCCGTCCGCACGACCCTTCTCGTCCTTGTGGCGCTCCTTGGCTGTCCACGCCTCGCGCTTAGTCAGGTCAAGCTCTCGCGCCAATTCTCCCCGCTGAGCCTCAAGCTGGGCGATGTGGTCGAGGAGTTCGGCAACCAATGGCAGCGATCCCCACGGCGCACCCTTGCAAAGTTCCCGGATCTCCGCCAACCGTTCCGCCATCATTTCCGGCCCCCGATCT
>ERZ869929.505-NODE-505-length-22990-cov-13.116198_pt1 | contig 22990 bp, 39 predicted proteins | sample MGYA00579312_ERZ869929 | MGnify/ENA primary metagenome ERZ869929 (study PRJEB32216, sample SAMN09231818) | wastewater metagenome | place: USA: Maryland | collected 2016-08-09 | study: EMG produced TPA metagenomics assembly of the PRJNA472060 data set (Reclaimed... | reverse complement strand
GCCCGCGTCCGAGAGCATGACCGGCGCTTTCTCTTGCAGGATGCTTTCGGCCAGCCGGTGATTGCTGCGCCACGCTTCCGTCGCCAGCCGGAACGCTTCGTCGCTCTGGCCCTCCAGCCGCGCCGGGGCCAGCTCCGCGAAGTCGTACAGCGCCTTGAGCACATTGAAGCGGCTGCCCTTCACGCCCTCGTCCGCAAAGCGCAGGCCCGCCGACAGGGCATCGCCGCCCGCCGTCACGATCTGGTTACGCACCGCCGTCGGCGTGCGGCCGAACAGGAAGTTCAGCCCCTTGTCGATCAATTCCACGCCGGTCGGCGTCATGCCGCGCGATAGCCCGGCCGCAATCTCCTCGGCCGTGCGGTTTGTGCGGGTAGTGAATATCTTAGCCGCGTTCGCCGCGCGGTCGGCTTCGAGCATGGGCGCGGTCAGCTCGGGCACGATGTTGAGCGTTGAAATCAGGCTCTGGCCGGCAAACTCGCTGCCCATGAATTGCTCGCCGGGCAAGCCCTGCGTTTCGAGCGCGGTAATGAATTGCTCGTCGGTGTAGCCGTCAGCCTTCCAGCTTTCGTAGACGTAATTGGCGAGCGGGTCAGCCTTGATCGCCTTGAGCTTGTCGTCTAGGTAGCCCAACTGCACCAGATGCTCGTTGATATATGCGCCGTCGCCATACAGCGCCAGGTCGGGATGCTGGCCGTACTCGATCATGCGGATACCCGCCCGCACCTGCGACGCGCCGGGGCTGTAGGCGATGCGGGTCAATTCCGAGATAGCATTGCTGCGCTCGGCCGTATCGGGGAACAGGCGCTTGAGCACCGTCACCGCGCCCTCGGTCAGGCCGGGAGCCTGGGCGGGGCTGGTGAGTTGCCGGCCATTGGCGTCCACGGTCGGCGGGACGCTGACAGTCGGCAGATTATCCACCGGACGGCGGGTCGCGCCGCCGGCCAGCCACGTCTCAAACTGCGCCTTGCGGGCCGGGTCAACGGAAGCGGGCGGCGTGTAATAGGTGCCGTCGGGCAGGCGCACGGCGCTGGTCACTTCCGCGCCGCCGTTGGTCGCCTGCACCACCCCGCCGATAATGCGCTCGTTCAGCTTCGGCTCCAGACCAATCGCTTCCAGCCCGAGCGACACGCCTTGTCCCAGTGCCCGCCCCAGCTTGTCATACCAGGGGCGTTCAGTCGTGCGCGTCTTAGGCGTATAAACGTTCTGCCCGTTGGGGCCGGTCGTGATCCAGTCCTCGGAGCCATCCTCGTTCTGACGGATGCCCGCGCCCACCGGATTGCTGCCCCCGAACAGGCCCGCGCCAATCACGGCGTTCTGGTCAATGCCCGTCGTGCTGGGGGCGGGGTAATTCTGCCGGAACGGCTCGTTGATGATCTTGTTCGCTTCGGCCAGCCGCCCCTGCGGCCCGAACAGCCCGCGCGGGTCAGCCTGCGGCACACCCTGCGGCGCATAGTTGTTCTGCGTGTTGGGCGTAATGGCCGCCGCGCTCAGGCCGGGGAAGGCTTGCGGCGTCTGCCCAATCGCCACCGGCGCGGGCCGCGTCTGCATCTGCGGCGCGGGGCGCTGCTGGGCGGCGGGCGCAGGCGCAGCCAGGCCAGGCGGGCGAACGGCGGGGCGCGCGGCCATCTGCTGCAACTTGCGCTGCATCATCTGCTGGGCCAGCGGCGAGAGCCGCTGCGCGGGCGGCGTCGGTGTCGCGGCCGGGCGCGCGGGGCCGCTGCGACGGCCGGTCGTCGGCTTCTTGACCGAGCCCCCCGGCGGACGGATGGGGGCCGAGCCGGGGGCGGGTGTCTGCGGAGCGCGGGGCTTGCTGACGGAAGGCATTAGGGATGGTAGGGGTCAGGGACGGGGGCCGGGATGCCGGGCGGCGTCGGCGGCAGCGGGTACTGCGGCGCGGTCGGCAGGCCCGAGCCCGCCTGGTAGCCGGCCGGGAGCTGGTAGGACAGGCCGTAGCCCATGTTGCCCAGGAACCAGCGCAGCCACTCGCGCACGTTGCCGTTGAGGGCCAGCGAGTTCAAATCGTTTTGGTCAAACTGCGTCGGCCGGAGCCAGTCGCTCGGGCCGTAGGTGCTGTACGCGCCGGTCGCCTGGAAGCCCGCGCCGCGAAGCGTGTCGGCCAGCTGCGACCGTTCAGCGTCGCTCATGTAGCTCAGGAAATTGCCGGGTAGTTGCAGGTACGGGCTGCCGGTCGGCGGCGAGTACCAAGTGGTCGGCGTGGTGCCGGGAGGCGTGGGCAGGGCGGGCGTGGTCGGCGCGGGAGCCGCTGCGCCACCGCCGCCGCCCCCAGCGCCGCCGTTCGGGTCGCCGCCGCCGGGGCCGAAGAACAGATGCGGAATGTGGTTGCCCCACGGATCGTAGGCCAGCGCCTCGCCGTTCACGTCCACCAGGACATTGCCATTAGGCGCGCGCTGAATGACGCGGTAGCCGTTCCAGTAATCGCCGGCTGGCTGGCCGCTGCCCGTCGCGGGAGCGCCTACCGGCGACGGCGGGCGCGGCGGGTTAGCGCCGGGGGAAAACTCCGTGCTCGGCGGGACGTTGTAGTTCACTTGCGGAACAGTCGGGCCTGACGGCATAGGCGGGGTGTAGCCTCCGCCGAACGGGCCGGGGGTCGGCGTGCCATAGGGCGAGGGCGTGGGCGTCCAGACGGGCGGGGTCGTCGGCGGGGTCAGCACCGGGGGCTTAGGCGGCGTGTACTTGGGGGGCTTGACCGGGTTCGTGGTCCCACCGTAATCGTTAGGCATCTCTCTTTCTCCTAGAACGGCTGCTGCGCACGGCCGCGCTGGGCCTGCGAGGCCGCGAGCATAGCCGGGTCTTGGTTGGTCTGGGCGGCCGGGTCAGCGCCGAGCTGCATCTGCGACGGCAGGGCGGCGGGGTCCATCCCCACCGGCCCTTGCCCCGGCATCCCCATCGGCGGCTGCCCGCCGGCCATTGCGTCGGCCTGGGCCAGCAGCTGCGGAGCGCCCTGTGCGCCCAGCGCCTGCTTGACGGCCAACTGGATAATCGCTTGCAGTTCTTGCGGGCGCAGGCTCAGCGCTTCGCCCAGGCGCTTGTCGGCCAGCGCCATTGTTTCGGGGTGATCGTCCATCCACTGCTGCTCTTGCGCGGCGGTGAGCATGTCGCTGATGTTCTTGCTCTTGGCCGGGAGCAGCATCCCGTCAATGCGGCGCTGGATCGTGTCGGGATGTTCGGCCTCGATAATGTCCTCCGCGATGGTGCGGTCATCCATCAGCGGCCGGCCATCCACGCCGGGGGCGCGGTAGGCTTGCGCCAGCTGCGCCTTGACCATGCGATCCTGCGGAAGCTCGGGCCGGATTTTCACCACCACGGAATAGCGCCCGCCGATGTCCTCAGGCGTAAGCGTTTCGTACGATGTCTGTTTTGGCATAATTGCGCTCCACCGGCACGCTCAGGTCAGCCCCTTCCAGCCCGCCGTATTTCTCAATCAGCCGGAAGGCATGGGACCAGTCCCAGGCCAGGGCCAGCTCCAGCGCCTGCTGGTGCGGCGCGATCTTGTCCATCACCTGCGCCAGCACCTGCGACACGGCAAAGCCCGATTGCAGGTTGCCCGGCTCGGTGCCCCAGGCGATGTCAGGGATGCCGCCCAGCTGCACGTCGCCCGAGTACCAGCCCATCATCTGCGCGATGATCTGCGCGTTGGGCGTCGGGTTGATAACGGTCACTTTGCTGCCGGGGGTAATGTAGCTCTCGACGCCGATCATGCCACTGTCTAGCACGACCGTCTGCCCGCTGGCGCTCTCGACCAGGATGCGCGGCCAATAGAACAGGTCCACGCCGGTCGCCATCTTGCTCGCCAGTTTGTACATGCCTTTCAGGCTGTCCATGATGGAGTAGAGCACCGGCTGGCTGGCCCACTCCATTTCGGGCAGCGGCGTTTCCATGCAGCGCGCCTCGGCCAGCGGCACAAAGCCGTAGTCGTGCTTCTTGACGTACAACAGTCGATCTTCTTTCGTGCCGTCGTCGTCGGCTTTCAGCACCGCCGCGCAGTAGGTGTCATCCCAATACTCGACAATCTCCACGTCCTCGTTGTCGTCCACATCGGACAAATCGCTGACGCGCTTCCAGCGTTCGGCGCGGGTACCGCCCGAACGCCGCTTGATCTCGGCCTTGAGCGAGCGGGCCGAGCGCTCATACGATTTCGTATACCACTCGATGCCGTCGTGGCCCTTGACCGGAAAGATGTTGCGCGGATCGTCGGCCAGTGTGCGCAGCGGCAGCTTGCCGGTGCCCAGGTAGGAAGCGTCGAAACGGCGCTCCAGATAACCGCGCCCGCGCAGGAAAAACCAATAGGGCGCGTCACGCCAGGGGTTGCGCTTGGTTTCCAGCATGTAGCCCAACTGGTAGCCGTGCGCCCAGCGCTCCTGCTTGCTGGCCGCTTCCAGCTCTTTCTCGTCCAGCGAGCGCGGCACCACCTGAATCGTCTGCGTCGAGCGCAGGCTCAACATGCTCAGGAATTTCTCGACAATCGCCCGCGCCCGCGCCGGCTTGCGAATGTCGGGGCTGGCCGCGTGGCGCTTGTTGTCAGCGTCTTTGGGAATTTCCCACTCGGCCTTATATAGCTTCTCCACCTCGTCGGCCATGCGGTTCGCTTCGGTATACTGCTCCGACGCGAAAGCGTGCTGATCCAGCACGTACTGGGTGTCAATATCAGCCATGCGTATTTCTAACCTTTAGCCATAGGCTCGGTCAATCACCTGCGCCGGGGTGACGTAGCGGGCGGCGCGCGTCTCGCGCTCTTTGGCGACCGGGGCGCTGTCCAGCGGCAGCAGGTGGCTCGCCACGTACCAGCCGTTGTAGGCGCTGTCCAGGCTGTCGTCCTTACCTTGTGGGTACAGCGCCCACTGCGCCCGGAAGTAGCGCAGCCCGGCCGTGTCGGCGTCGCTCACCCAAATCTGCCCGCTGGCGTAGTACGGCGCGACCGTGGCGATGCGCTCGCCCTTCGCCACGCTCTGATGAATGGGCACGATGACGTAATGCTTGCCCAGCAGCCGCATCCGGGCCAGCAGCGCCTGGTGATACATGCGGGCCGCCGCGCCGTTCACTTCCAGGCCGATGCGCTTGGGCTGGTACTGCTCGCACAGCGTAAAGAACAAGTCCTCGGCGTCCGACATGAAGTAGACGCCTTCGACCACATCCACTACCACCAGTTTTGTGCCGGTGTCGGCGTAAATGTGCAGCGAGAAGTGGTCGGGGTCATCGCCCTTTTTCAGGATGTCCTTGAGCCTTACCGCGAAGTCAATCCCGAAGTAGATGGGCCACTCTTTCTTGATCTCGCCCGCCGGGAAGTCATGCAGCCAGGCCGTCTTGAGAATGGAGCCTTCCACGGCCTTGTCGTTGCCCTGAAACTGCAACTCGAAGTCAATAGGCGAACGGGCGCGAATGGCTTGCAGCTTCTCGACACTGTGCAATTCCGGCCAGTACGACACTTCCGCGCCGTCTACTTCCTGAATGGCCGGGTGATGGAACAGGACGAAATCGGGCCGGTCCTTCGTCTCGGCCACCACGTCCTTGTTCGACCAGCGCGTTTGCAGGATGTGCAGGAAGCCGCCGCCGGTGACGCGGTACTCAGCCGTGTCCTTGAAAAATCCCACCACGTCGCGGCAAGTCTTTTCTTCGGTCTTGCTCTTGCGGTCGTGGCCGTCGTCCCAGGTCAGCCCGCCCGTCCCGCGCCAGCCGTTCCAGCGGGCGCTGCCCACGCCGCCGCTAATCAGGCTCGGGTTCTTGTTGCCGTAGCGCAGGCGCTCCCACTCGCCCTCGGGCAGGTCGGTGCGGCGCACATGGTAGCCGTCGCTCGACCAGCCGCGCTGCTTGTCCGGGCGCACTTGCGGAAACACCAGCATCCAGCGCGGGTTGTACTCAATCGTGTTGGCGACGGCCTTTGCCATGTCGTCGGCGGCCTGCTCGCCGGCCGAGACGATGCCGTAGGCCAGGTCGGGGTGCTTGCCGATAAACCAGGCCGTCTTGATGACGGTCCCCCAGGTGGTCTTGGCACTCTCGGGCGGGGCGGTGATGGTCACGCGCGAGCCGCTGATGCCAGGGCGCGGAGCCGCCAGCATGTGTTCCAGCCACAGCCGATGATGCCGCGCCGGGCGCTGGCCGAACACCAATTCCCCGAACGCCGCCACGGCCTCCACGTCGTCCAGCCGCGCCCGCGCCGCCAGGGCTTTGAGATACAGCCCCTGTACCTCGTCGTCGGTCAGCGAGGCCAGCAGCTCGGCGTAGGTCTGTTCGGGCGGCGGGGCGGGGGCGATGGTCATGCGTTGGGCGGCTCCAGAGCAAGCCAGAACGGCGCACCGTGTATTGACAGGTTGCACGTCATTTCCACGTCACCATCCACGTAGAAGTAATAAAAGTGCTGCCCGTCAAAGCCGCACAACTTATATTCGCCAGCGTGGGTATACACGAGGAGCTCACCCGCCTTTGTCTCAGGCGGTAATTTCTCTGACGATTTGACCCACTTCATCGCTAATCCCACGGTATACTCGTCAACTGCTGCGGCATCATTTTGGCAAATCCGGTTGCCTGCTCGTAGGCTTTGCGTTCTTCTGCCGTCCAGGTATGGCCGTGCTGGTTCAGCGCCAGGGCCAGCATATCCAGCGTCGCCAGAAAATACTCCGATGCAGACTTGACCGTAATCAGTGTGCCCGTAAAGCGATCCACGGACGGCGTGCCATTGATGACCGGCTTCCAGTCGCTCATCGCGCCCTTTCTAGATAGCTATCTATCTGGCTATACAGGCCCAGCCCCGCGATCCAGCCGTAACGCTCCATCAGCCACGGCAGGGGGTGCGTGTCAAATTTGCGGCGATTGCAGGGCAAACAGCTCGGCACGATGTTCTTCACCGTCAAGTCCCCGCCCAGCGCCAGCGGCAGGAAGTGTTCGCGCTCCAGGCGCTCGGCCGGCTGGCCGCAGTAGGCGCAGCGGTGGTCAAACGCCGCCAGCGCCCGCTGCCACTGCCACGGCGTAATCGCCTTGCGCCGCTGGGCGTTCCGGGCTGTGTTGCGGTTGCGTTTGCGACCCAGCGCCGTCGCGTCGTCATGCACAGGGGCCGTCGGCACCACCTCGCCCCGCAGCCGCGCCAGGGTGCGCTCGCGGAAGGCGGCGGGGTCAGCCTTCGGATTGCCCATCCTGCGGCTCAACAAGCGAAAGCACGAAATCAAGCGCCTGTCGCGCCGTATCGAAAGCGTAGGTGTCGCCGTTGTGATCCCCAACTCGCTCGGTCGTGACCAGATAGCCGATTTTCAGGCGCTCAACGCGAACGGTCTTATATTCGCTTCCCCTGCCGAACAAACCAGCCGCAGCCATCATTTGTCGCCTTTCTTCACATACCGCCGCGCCGTCACACTCCCGCCCGCGTCCTGCGTTTCCACTCGCCGCGCCCCGCAGGCACAGCGGTACCAGACATAGCTGTACCCGATCTGGCCGGCCAGCGACGTGCGCCGCTGCCAGCGGTGGCGGTGGTTACTCGGCGTCTGGTTCGACGGTTGGGACATCGCGCCACTCCGTTTCGCCAGTGCTCAGGTTGCGCCATTCCTGCTGGAGCACGCGCATGTAATCGTGCTGGTTGTATCCCGAGATGTCGTACTGCTTCCGGTAGCGTAGCCGCCCGGTCAGCGTTGACATGCCTCGCATCAGGTCGGACAATTCCACGGTCAGCCCTTTCTACTCATCGCCCGTATTGTGTCTAGAATAACACTTTGTCTATACAAACACAATATCTACTCAGAGACAAAGTATGTAGTTTTCGACACAGACTATATCTACATCTTGCCTTTGTGTCTGCATCGTGCTAAGCTAGCCGGGTGAAACACGCACCACCGTTCTTGTTCGTCCGACGGCTCTAGCGCACCCGCGCGGGGCCGTTTTGCTTTAAGTCAGACACCGCTGGTCTAAATCGTGTTTGACAGTTAGGAATTGACCGCCGACACCAGATTCCCCGATTTGACGGCCTAACGGTCCTTGTTTCGGAAACCCCTGTACTGGCGCTGCACGTAGGCGCGGGCGGTGTGGGAAGCAGTAAAAGCAGACCTGGTTGCGCTGGGGCGCGTTGCCCCTGGACCCACACTGAGCGGCGGCTGTATGAGCGTTGACGGCACCACGTTAGCCGTAGCCTCGGGTGGCGATCCTGTAAACTCGCCCGGCTCAGGCAGACGCTTTACCCACTCTCCTACCGCGCCGGCCTTTGTGCTGGTGAGGGGGAGAGTGGGCCTACAGCGGTCTAGGCAGGGGAAGGCCCGTTTACTTTCCACACGGTTCGGCAATCAACTGCCTGCACGTTCATTCCGTCACACACCCAGCGCAGGCCATCCGTAAAAGCGATAGTGCGCCATCGCGTCCCCATCACATTCACGTCATCCGGCACGATCCAGCGAAACAAGCGTTGCAGCATCAGCGTGTCCTTTCTCAGTCACAGCGTTACGGCCAAAACCTGCAAAAATCCGCGAGGGGGTTGACGGTTCTGCTTGTGTTAGGGTTGGCGTGGTGCTGGGGGTGTCGGTGTATGTGGTGCGTCCCCATGTTGGCGTGGTCGCGCTGCGCCCCAGCCCCAGTCCAGCCCTAGCTTGACATAACCTGCCCCGCCTGCCAGCGCAGCCGCGCCGACTAGCCCCCACCCTCCCCGGCAACACGTGCCCGCAGCGCAGCCATCAGCGCATCGAGCGCCGCGCCGTCGAGCTCGGCCAGGCTAGCGCCAGTGGCGGGCGAGGCCGGGCCGCTGCTGACTTCACGCTCAGGCTTAGGGTAGGCCAGGTCCATCACCTGCTTGAACGACGCCTGCGAGCCGCGCGCCGACGGGTCGGCCGCGTTGAGGGCGTGCTGGCTGACCAGGTACTCCACCACCGCCACCGGCGACGACGCGCGCACGTCGGGCAGCTGCTCCCCCGCCTTGACCAGCCCGCGCCGGGCTGCGGCTGACACTGCGTCCCAGCGACGGCGGGCCAGCTCGCGCGCCTGCTCAGTGGACCGCACCGGTACCAGCGCACCGCCGCCACCGCGCCCAGCGTGCTCAATGCGTGGTTGCTGCAAGGTCACGCCGCTCACCGCGCCACCCATGACCGGCTCAGTCACGCCCGGATGACGCACCGCCTGTACGCTGGCCTCTGCGCCGACTTCACTTGTCATCCCCACGCCCTCCCACCGTCCCACCTGCCCCCGTCCCAGTCTAGCCGCAGCAGGCCCGCGCCCACCAATGGCAGCCACACTTGAAACGGCGGCACGCCCGAGAGCAGCAACAGCCCCGCCAGCTTGAGAAATCCGCGCCTATCCATTATCCGATCCCCGCCAGCCTTGCCACCACCGCCCATCGCGCCAGCACCCCGCCGGCCAATGCCCCAGCCAGGCCCGCGCCAGCGCAGCTTGCACAGATAGACACAGTATAGACAAATATACCGAGTTTGTGTTTACCTATTGACAGCATGTTACAACCTGTTGTATCTTATACGTAGATCGAACGAGCGCACCACCTACACACACAGAAAGCACCCGACCATGAATACCACCGAAGCCGAACGCGCCGCTACCATCACCGCCATGATCGAAGCCAATCCAAAGTACCGCGCCGCTTGCGCCGCCCTTGACACCGCTCACCGCAATTACCAACTGTTCTTCAGCGCAGTGAGCCGGGCCGAACTGAAAGCCGCCAACGCTGCGTATGACCTGGCCGTGGCCGACATCCTGGCCGAAGCTATCGCGGAATACGATTCCCGCTCCGCCAGCTTGAGCTAGCCCACCCGCCCCCGCCGCCCTAGACACCGAAAGGCACCGAGACATGACCACGAACGCCACCATTCACCTGATCGGGCCCGAGATGTACGGCGCGCCCACCATCCTGCTTGTTCGTGGCTCGCAGACCAGCAGCAGCGTTTACCTGCCAGAAGGCACCGACCACGCGACCACCGCCCTGCGGGCCCGCGATTTGCAGGCCGAGTATGCCTCGCCCATCACTGGCGAAACGCCCGCCATCATTGACCACTGGCAGGCCAACATTGACGAATTGACCCCCGCCAACAACACCGAAGCCCGCCAGCAGGCCGCCGCCGACCTGGAGCAAGTCGAGAGCGAGAGCTATGACCTGGGCGGCGAAACGCTCACCGTATTGAACAAAGACGCGGACACCGTGACTTTTACCAACACGGCCAACCCCGGCATCGTTAGCAGCCTGCCGCGTGCCGAGTTTTACCGCGACTTGCCCCGCGTAATCGCCTTTTGCGCGCACCAGCCCGCCCGCCAATCGGACCTCTTCGCCGCCCGCGTGGATGACCTGCCGATTTTCAGCGGCACCGCCCCGCGCGCCACCGTCCGGCCCTTTGTCGAGACGCCGGCCAGCCCGCGCCAGCCGAAGCTGCTCTAGCCCCACCCGCGCCGACCACTTAGCCCAAGAAAGCAGACGATGATGAGCGCCCAACTTGCCTTTAGCTTTGACACCGTGACCAGCCAGCCCGCGCCGCGCGTATCTGACCACCTTATCCGCACGCCCAGCATCAATGAAATCCGGATGCACCTCCCCGGCAATGGCGGCAATGTTGGGACCGAGCCGAACTGGACCACGCGCGCCGATGTGGGGTACTACACCTGGGCCGAGATCATCGCCATTGGCAAGAGCTACATGATCGGCCACGACAAGACCGACGCCGAATATCTGCGCACCCACACCAGCCGCTTGACCGATTGGCAGAAGATCGCTTTTGATTGGTGCCACCTGCACCCGACCGAACAACTCAAGGTTGAGTACACTGGCAAGATTTGGCGCATCTACAAGCGCGGCGATCATGTCGAGTTTGAGCTGCCCTATCACGGCTACGGCGGCGAGAACGCCTACGCCACGCGCGACGGCTTGACCAAAGTTCACATCAACAACGACTAGTCCCAACTTCCCCCGCCGCCCGCCGAGTGTGGCCCGACTTCGGGATGACCGGGGCCGGGCCACGGAAAGAGACGATAGACGATGCTAGGACTAGACAGCCCCGTTATGCACAACGGCCAGCGCACCACTATTCTTGCGCTTGCCAAGACTGGCGCTATCACATTCCGCGAAGTCAAACACTGGCGTAATGTGGGCGTGGCCTACTTTGCCGACGTGGCCCCGGACCAGGGCTGGCGCATTGCCAAGAAAGCCTACGACGCCGGGCTGCGCTACAGCGCCGAGCCTGAAGCCGCGCCCTTGACCGACCGCCAGCGCGCCGAGCAGCGCATTGACCAAACGCCCGAGCTGCACCCGTTTCTCCAGATGCTGGGCGAGTTGATGGACCGGGGCGATTTTCACCCGGAATGGGTCGCCACCACGCCGGGCTGGTCGCTCCAAGACGAGATTGACGCCTACCTGCTCGACGGTATGAACGGGGAGTAACCAACCATGCCCAAGCAGCCCGCCTAGCAACTTCCCCCGCCGCCCGCCGAGTGTGGCCCGACTTCGGGATGACCGGGGCCGGGCCACGGAAAGAGACGATAGACGATGAACGCCACCGGATACATCACCTACGACCTGAATGACGAAACGCTGCACCGCTTCATTGCGCCCATCCCCGCCGCTGCTTATCACCCGACTGCCCGCCACCTCGCCTACCACGGCGAAACTGCCACAGGGTATCTTGCCAGGCACCCGGAAATGGCGCGCTTTGATGTGATCCTGGACACCGCCGGCAGTCTGTTGAACATTCGGCCTCGCGATCCGCTCGTTAGCTTTCTCAATGCGGAATTGTCGCACTAGCACGAAGGCCCTACCCATGCCCGACTATAGCGACTACTACGAAGATACCAATTCGCTTGACCTAGCCGGCGGCTGCCCGCACTGCGAGCAGGTCAAAGCGCACAACTTCGGCGTTAGTGAACGCTTTTATGACCACGGCTTCGGCCAGTATGTACACGCCCTTTACAGCTACCGCGAGCCTGGCGTGATCCCGCTAGTACCCTGCTTAACAACCTGCCAGCACGAATGGGAAGCACACCCTAGCCAGATTGAGCAGGGGAAAATCGCCTCTTGGGCCTGCAAGCATTGTGGCCTGCGCATCTCGCCCCAGCAATACAAGACCACGCAGAAAGCCGAGTAACCCATGCCCCCCACCGACAAACTTCCTCCCTGCCCTGTTTGCGGCAAAACAGAAGAACATTCGGCTGGGTGCCGCTACGATCCGCGCCAGCGGCCAGCGGCCACTGATTACAACTTGGCCCTGTCCGAGTTCTACCGCGTCAGGTGGCGGCGTATACGCGCTTGGACTGGAAGCTGGGCCGGAAGACCCATTGATCCCATCTCCCGCGCCGTCATGCGCACCAACGCGGAGCGCTATGCCCAAGCGCGCGGCTGGCAAGTAGTGCTTACCCCGGCCCAACCACGCAGCACCACCAAAGGAGCCTAACCCATGCCCCCCACCGACCCCACCCAGCCCCGCCAATGGCCGCCCCGCCCGCCGCGTGACGGGGCCATGCACCTGCACATTCACCAGCGCAACGTGGCGCAGTGGATCATTGACGCCCTCGACGCCGAAGCCGACCGGCTCCAGCTCAGCCGGGGCGCGCTGATCGTGGACATCCTGACGCAGTGGGCCACGGACCACACCGCCGACGGCGCGCTGCTGCACGCTCGCCTGACCGGCCTCACCCCCGCCCAGCTTGACGTTCTGTATGCCGAGCTCGTGGCCGCTGTGGACCGCGCGGGCGGCACCATCGGCGGCGGTATTGCGCCGCGCGAAGGCTGACCAATGGCAATCCGCTCGCTGGACCCCGCCCGCCTGCACAAGCGCCGCGAAGTCGAGAGCTACTACGACCATCATCCGGCCGTGCTGGAAACCCGCCAATGCGGCACCAGCCACAAAATCTACAAAGGCCCGCGCGGCTCGTTCAGTGTGCCCACCGGTCCGGGTGACATGCCGCGCGGCACCCTGGCCTCGATTGTGCGCATGGCCGCCGCTGCCGGCGTGCTGTGTCTGCTGGTGGCCCTTTACCTGGCCGCCGTCGCGTAAGATACCGACTTCAGGATTAACGGGGCCGAGCGCAGCCATTACGGGGCGCTCGGCCCCGGCTCGTCATCCGGCGCGGGCACGCCGGCCGGCCAGTACACATTCTGCGGCTGGCGCTCACCGGGCAGGCGATACACCGCACAGCGCAGCTTGCCCGCGTCCAACTGCGCCGCCAGCAGCGATTGCGCCCGCGAGCGGGAGAGCTGGGCCGCCGCCATGAACGTCGTCACCGTGTGGTCCACGCCCGGCCGCAGTGCCACCTGTGGGCGCGGCTTGATGTCGGCCCAGGCCGCTTGAGCTTCGGCCAGGTAATCAGGCGGCGGCGCTGGTGACGCTTTGGCTTTGCTTGGCAATTTTCACCTTCACAATCGGCTCGGCCGGGAAACTGTACGGCAGCGCTTTCGCCGCGTCTCGCTTCGGCCACCACAGCCCCACGCCCACATCCAGCAGCCCGGCCGGCTCCAGGCGGCGTGTGAAACTAGTCTGCGCCTGCCAACCCGGCACGGCTAACGCTTGCGTACCTTCGTGGCGCGTGACGCCGTGGACGTGCGCATGGTGCCGCACAATCAGATCGGGGTAGCGCTCGGGGGCATCGGGGAATTGTCGGTTGCGTTTGGCGATGTCGTCGGTGATGCGCTCGGCCTCGGCCAGCAGCATCCGTTCAGGCTTGCGCCGGTTGCCCCGAATGTGGTGCGCCCAATCCAGCACGCGCCCCTCACTCTCCAGCCGCCAATAGCCCTTGCTCGGGAAGCCCAGCTCCTTACACACGCTGGTATCCTGCTGCCCATTGTCGCCCACGTGCGCATCCGTGCCCAGCAGCCCGTAGCCCTGGCTGGCAATGTTCACCCACGGCCGCAGCAGCTCCACCGCCAGATCGCGCTGCCCGTTCCAGTCCAGTACCGTCTGCGTGGTGCCGTGGTGGCCCACGCCGTCTACTAGATCGCCGCCCAGGTGCAGCACAACTTCACAGCCGCGCGCCGCCGCCTTGACATCGGTCAGCGCATCGCGCCACAGCGTCAGCAGGAAGGCTTGCAGCTTCGACGGCGCATACTGCACACCGTCCACGTCCGTGAACGGCACCAGCGGGGCGAGCTTGCTGCCGGCGTGCAAATCACCCAGAAAGACGTGGACCGGCTCTTTGGTCACGGTCGCGCCAGCAGCGCGTAGGCCGTCGCCAGCGCCGTAATCAGCGCGCCCACGCTAGACAATGACGTAATGCCCAGCCCGAGCAGCGTCAGCAGCGTTTTCTTGCCGTCGCTCAACTCGTCCACGCGCTTGACCCAGACGGCCACGAAGTCATTCAGCTTGCGCTCCCACTCGGCCATCAGCGCTTCCAGCACCGCCAGCCGGGGCAGGATGCCCTTCACGCCCTCAGCCGGCTCGCCGTAAATCTGGCGCTGGTGCCGGGCCGTGATGTCCACCAGCCCCTCGGCCTTCCCGGCTGGATCGCCGTACACTGTCGTTTCCAGCCGGGTTATGCGCGCCACCGGCTCGTCGCTCGCTGCCGCCATCGCTTAGGCTTGCGGGCCGGGCAAAGGCCGATTGATCCGCGCAATCTCAACGTGTGCCGCCATTTTGGCCTTCTCGGCGTCCTCGTGCGCCCAGGCGGCAATCACGAGCGCAATCACCGGCTGCACCGTGAGCAGAACAAACTTCACATCATCCACCGCCGATGGGCTGGCATACTTGGTCACGAAGTACACCAGCAGCGACACCAGCAGGTCAATCGCGGCGGTCCAGAACTTTGCAGATTTGAGAAGGCGATCCATAGGGCTTTGCTCCGGGTAGAACGAAAAACGCCCAGCCGAACACCGTTAGGTATTCGACCGGGCGCGGTGTCCCCGTAACAGGGGAACGCACGGTTGGGCTATGAAGTTAGCCTTATTCTAAGGCTTTGGTTGGTTAGTGTCAATCGGGGGTAGTCATGGGGTGCTGATCTTCGACCAGTGCGTGACACTATCCAGGCGGTGATAAATGCCGTATTGATCTTCCCAGAACCGGCCCCCGTCGTGTTCCTTCAGGCAGGCGATATAGCACCAGTCGGTTTCCCTGCGGATCAAAACGTACACGCCCTGCTCCGGTAGCCGCTCGTCTGCATCAACCCATTTCCCAACGTTCTTAGCCATTGCTTTATCCCTTCTCCGCTGCCGTCACCGCCACCACCCGCGTCGTCGCCACAACACTCAGCCGCACCTCGCGCCCGTTGTAGTCCCACGTCCCGCGCCGGTTGCCGCTTTGGTACAGCTCAATCACGCTGTCCAGCAGCGCCAATGCGGCGGCCACGCGCTCAGGCGCAGGCGGCGGGGCGGGGTCGGCCGGCGGCGGGGCGGGGGTCACTGGTCGGATACCTGGCACTCGTCCAGATGAACGTCCACGCCCGGCCATTCGTTCCGGCAAAACTCAATCGCATACTCATCGGTCGGCGTGCCGTAAGGGTGATCGAACGCAAAGGCGCTGTGTGCCACCTGGTTGCCGTCGGCGTCCACCAGGTAGGCACGATGCCCGCAGCAGCCGCTATCGCAGCCATAGAAGTCATGCACCACATAGGCATACATGCCCGGCTTTAGAACGATTGGTAAATTCACTGCCCCACCTCCCGCGCTGCCCCTTCCACCACTGCCCCCTTGCGTGGTTTTGTGTTGCGTTTTGTAGTGTCGGCCACGTACAACGCTACCTCCGGCACTGCCATATCGGGGAAGGGGAGCCGGTCGGTGTTCAGCGCCTGCAACACCGTGTCCAGCGTCCACCCGTAGCCCCAGCCGGTCCCCAGGGGGCCGCCCCGGTCCCGCAGCACCCGCCCACCCGCGTCCGAGCAGTAGAACTCCGTCAGCGCCGCCCAGTCGCCGTCACTGACGATGCTGGACAGCGCCCGGATGCTGAAGCTGCCCGCCTGATCACCGCCCCGGAAGAAGCGATTTAGCGCCTGTTTCATGGCCGCGCGGGTCAGGTCCAGCGGCGCGGGGGCGGGGTCGGTCACTGGCTCGTCCCCGCCCGCCGTGACCACTTCCAGGGCCAGCCGCGCTGCCTGCGTCTTGACGCGCGTTTCTTCGGTGCCCGCCCGGTCGGCTTCCAACTTCACCGCCACCTGCCGCCAGTCCTTCACCGCCCACATGGCGAAGTCCGAGAACAGCGACGCCCCAGCACCGGCCCCCGCCCACATGAGCATGTGCCAGCCGTTCGGAGACTGGCCGGCCAGCACCATCACCAGCCCGTAGGCGCAGGCGGCGAACACGCTCAGGCCCAGCGCCCCGATCCAGGTAGACGGCCGGTCCATGTTAGTGACCCATGAACTTCAGCCACGCCGCCGCACCGATCAAGCCGACGGCGGCCAGCAGGCCCAGCACCAGCAGGAAGATGGTCATGGCTTATCTCCAATCATCAGCGCCGCCAGCGGCACGCCGGTCGCCACCACCCCGGCCAGGGCGGCGGCGAGCAGGAAGGTGAAGGGCCGCGTGGTCACGGCTGGGACACCCGCTCAAAGTAGACGCAATCGCCCGTCGCGGTCGCATAATTGCCGTCGGCGTCTATGATTTCCCACGCTTGGCTGTCTTTGGCGACATACACCGAGCGCACATCGGCGTCATACATCACTTCGCCGTTGAGCTTGTAGCAGATCAGATGCCCAGGCGGGCTACCAGCGCACCCCGCCAGCAGCAGGGCCAGCACGATCAGAGTTTTCTTCATTCCTCGCCCTCTTCTCGCTTTCGCCCGATTGCCACCCACACGACCACCAGCGCGCACGTGGCGATCACTATTAGCAGCATAACTTGACCGTCGGTCAGTGTCTGGTTCATCGCTCACCCCTCCGCTTCCACGCCGCCACCACGGCCACCACCGCGCACACGCCGAACGCCACCGCCAGCACCGGCCCCAGCGCGGACAGGCCCAGCGGGGGGATGACGAGCAGGAATAGGGTCACAGCATCGCTCCTAACTTGTCCACGGCGTCCTGCTCGTCGTACACAATCACCTTCGGGCCGGGCCAGGTATCAAAGAACTCGGCCTCGTCAGGCGTCAACTTCTCTTTGGGCATCTTGCACTCGACCAGCACATTCAGGCCGTGCTTCGCCACCGCCAGATCAGGCCAGCCATCGCCCACCATGTGCAGCGGGCGCACGGCCCAGCCCGCCGCCCGCAGCGCCGCCACGATGGGCTTCTGGTTCCGGTCGGTCTTTGCGGCTCGGCGTCTCACGGCTGGCGCACCTTGCGCAACAGGATGTCCATAGCATCCCATTCGTCAGACGCATACAGGTACTTCTCGATCTCCGCTTCAATCACCGCCACGATCCGCGCCCGCTCCTCGGCGGCCCCGGCGGCATGGGCCTCATCCGTTGCTTTAGTCAGCATACTCACCAACAGACGCGATGCTGTCAACTCGCTAAACACTTCGCCCGCCCCCATCGTGCTTGTGCAAGCCTTCCGGTGCAGCACGTCGGCCGCTTCGCCAGCCAGCTCTTCAATCCTGGCCGCGCTCAATCCCGGCTTGATCTTGTCGTCGCTCATCCCCGTTCTCCCTTCGCTCCGTCCCGGCCCAGCCCCGTCGCCACCGCCGCCAGCAGCCGCGCCGCTTCCCGTTGGCGCGTCGGCGCGGGCAGCGTCAGTGTGGCCGCCCATCGTACTCGGCAAAGCGCCGAATGTTCTTCACGAAAGCCAGGTCAATGCGCCCGGTCGGCCCCTCGTGGTTCTTGCGCACCAGCAGCCGCGCTTCCTGCGGCTTGTCGGCCGGCGGCTCCGGCTCGGCGTAGTAGCCGGGGCGGTGCAGCATCAGCACCATGCGCGCGTCCTGCTCGATCTCGCCGCTGTCGCGCAGGTCGGTCAGCTGCGGCTCGGCCTTCTCTTTAGCGCTGGCCCGCGACAACTGGCACAGCCACAGCACGGCCGCATTGTAGTCCTTCGCCAGCTTCGCCAGCCGCTTCGTGCTCTGGCCGATCAGGTACGGCAGGCTGGTCTGCTTCTCGCCGCGCAGGTGGTCCACGTAGCCCAGGTGGTCGCCCACGATCACGTCCAGCCCGCCCAGCTCGCGCTCCATCTGCCGCGCCGCGCGCTCAATCTCGCCCATGCTGGAATAGCCGCGCTCGTAAAAGCGCATCGGCAGGCGCGAGTACTCCTCGCACTTGCGCAGCACGGCGTGCAGGTCGGCGTCCGACGCTTTGGTTTTGTCGATGCCCAGCTCGGCCAGCGCCGCCGCTTCCTGCCAGCTGCCCTTGCTCACTTCCAGCGTGAACACCCCCACGCGCAACCCCGTCCGCGCCTGCCGCACGCTCATCTGCGCCGCCAGCGAAGTCTTGCCCATGCTCGGCCGCGCCGCCAGGATGGCGAGTTCCTTGCGCTTCAGGCCCAGCGTCTTGCGGTCGATGAGCGGGAAGCCGGTCGTCAGCCCCGGCACTTCCCCGGTACGCGCATACTCCACAAAGCGGTCGTACCACTCCGACGCCGCCTCGGCCGCCGAGGCCACCAGCCCCGCTGTGCCGGCCGCTGTGCCTTCCAGCGCCTTGATCGCCGCCGCCGCCGCCTGCTCGGGGTCGTCGCCGCGCGCCACGCTCTGCGCCAGGGCCGACGCCGCCGCCAGCAGGGAGCGCCGCCGCCCCGCCTGGGCCACCAGCGCCGCGTAGGCTTCGGCATTGGCGCTCGACGGCGTGTCGCCCAGCAGCCGCGCCAGGTAGGCCGTGCCGCCCGCCTCGGCCAGCTTGCCGGCCGCTTCCAGGCGGGTCGCCACCGTCACCACGTCGGCCGTCTCGCCCGCGTCCAGCAGCGCCCCCCAAATCCACTGGTGCGCGTGGCTGCGGAAGTCGGCCGCCTGCACCAACTCGGCCAGGGCCGGAATGTCGTAAGGCGCAATCAGCGCCGCGCCCAGGAGCGCCCGCTCGGCGTCCAGGCTGTCCGTCGCGTAATCGGGAGCGATGTCGCTGGTGGTCATAGCGCGGGGGTCGGGCTGGGAGCCATCGGGTCTTTAGTCGGCGGCGCAATTCTCATCTTGCCGATCTTTTCCTGTAAATTCCATAAGGACGGCGGCTCGGTTCGCTCAGGCCAACTCCACCAGCGCTTGCCGAAAGCCCGCACTTCGTCCGGAGAGTAGGGCGGCTTGGCTTTCAAAAGCACATTCTTGACCTTGCTGATACTCGGAGCGGAAGTATCCGGGTCTACTTGACACACTTCCGCAAGGGCATCAAACAACTCGTCACGCGGGCGGGCGGGTTTTTCGCCCGCTACTCTCTTAACTTCTTTCTTAACTTCTTTCTTCAATCGACTTTCTGCAACGTGACGTTGCGGTGTGCAATCTGACGTTGCGCTCTGCAACGTGACGTTGTTGTGTGCAACGTCGATGCTAATGGACATGGACGCCTTGCCGGTGTCGCGGTAGGTGTGCGGCTTGTTGCGCAGCCCCGGCGTCATATCTTCCAGGTAGCCCAGCTCGCACAACTTGGCGGCGTGGCGCTGCACCGTCGCCTTGTCCAGCCCCAGGTCGTCGCCAATCCGCTCTAAGGTCGCCTGACACACACCGCGCTCCCCCTGACAGTAGCGCCACATGCGCCCGAACACCGCCGCAGTTACCACGCCGTGCGCCTGCGTCAGCGCGTCGATCAATGGCGTGAAGCCGTCTACTTCCGAAAGTACCGTCTTGCTCACCTCTCACTTCGTCCTTTGGGTGAACGCAAAACGGCGCTCACTCCAATGTTGGGGTTTGCGCCGCTGAAAGAATCCGTGTAGGATTGTAGCAGCCCACGCAGTTGTGCCCCAACTGTTCGGGTCAGGCTCCGGCAAGTCTCGCAAGGACAAGCCGGGGCCGCTTTGTTGTAGGCCATATCGTAGCACAAGCAGCGCCCCAAAGCAATACCCATGCTCATACCGCCATCTCGATCTGCACCCGCCCGGTGCGCTCGTGGGCCAGGGCGATGTAGTCCGGGTTCAGCTCCGTCCCCACGTAGCGCCGCCGGTGTTGCACCGCCACCCGCCCGGTCGTGCCGCTGCCATTGAACGGGTCAAGGACAAGGCAAGGGACAGGGGAAAACGGCGCGGGTGTCATTGTCTCGCCGCACTTTGGACAGCCGCCCGCCAACTCAGTCACATGCTTGGTGATGTCACAGGTATCGCACCAGTACATCTCGCTGCCAATGGTGCAGGCGCAGGTGGGACGCCAGCCGGTGGTGGTGCTAGCGACATGGCCGCCGCTGCCGCCCTTGCCGTCGGCCTTGCGCTCATCCCATCCCAGGCCATCACCGGGGAATGTTCGCCCGTTGTTCTCCCGTTCCACCACGCGCTCCCACGGCGCACCGCAGGCGGGGCAGCAGCCGCGCTCGCTCGTGCCGGCCAGGATGCATGGCTCGACCAGCTTGGGCGGGAACGTGGCGAAGTGCGCGCCGCTGTACGGGGCCGTGGCGATGGTCCAGACGGTGCGGCGGTTGCGGCTGCCGTTGTCGGCGGGGCGGTCCAGCCGCATCGCGCCGTGGGCGGGCTGTTGCTCGGCGTACTTGCGCGAAAAGCCGCCGCCGCGCGGCTTCATGCCAGTCGTGGGCCGCACCGCCAGGTCGCGCTCATTCGTGAACGACGACCCATGCCAGTCGCCCGCCGCCGCTTCCTTCACCGCCTCGGCATCGTAGTAGTACCGCGCCGACTTACTCAGCAGAAAGATGTACTCGTGGGCCTTCGTGGGCCGGTCGGTGACGCTCTCCGGCATGGGGTTGGGCTTTGCCCATATCACATCTGAACGGAGATACCACCCCGGCGAGAACATGGAAGCGGGCGGCGCAAAATCAATGTCCGTATCACTCCCGCCATGCCGCAGCATGAGCGCCGCGTGGGCCTGCTCTGCCTTGTCGCCGGATGTTGGGCAGCCATACGCTAATCGCGCCTGGTGTTGCTTGGCGATCAGATACGGGTAAATCTCCCGGAGAACGTCGCGGCACTCATTCGTGCGAACGTGCCAGCGGTAAAGGGGTTGGCGGCGATCCTTGTCCTGGCGGCTAATCGAGCCAACACCGGCAATCTCCATACAGCGGTTGACAATGGCCTCGCTGGTGTTCGCCACTTCCACGCCGGCCCCGTAGGTATCATTCTGGCGCAGGTAGCCCTCGCCGCTGTCCTGTCCGGCCTTACGCTTGTGGATGTAGATACAGCCCTCCGCGTCAATCATGGCCGCCAACCAAATGCGGTCAACTTCGCGCCTGATCTTGCCAGCGTAGAATGGCTGTTGCAGCGCGAAGGCCACGCGCCAGGGGATACCGCACAGGTCTTTGGGCTTGAGGTCTGAGCTGATGCGCTTGTGGGCCACATGCGGCTGCGACTTCCCGTTGCCGCTGATGCTGTCTGTGCCGCCGGTCTGCTGACTACCAAAAAAGCTGTCCCCCAAATTCAGCCACAGCGTGCCATCGTCGCGCAGGACGCGCCACACTTCCCGAAAGACGTTGACCATGTTCGCCACGTACTCATCCGGCGTCGGCTCCAGGCCGAGCTGCCCCGGCACGCCGTAGTCGCGCAGCCCCCAGTACGGCGGCGAAGTCACGCAGGTCTGCACGCAGCCATCGGCCAGCGGCAGGTTCAGTGCGTTGGCTTGCAGGATCATCGCGCTCATCCCCGCAGCTCCTTGTTCCGCAGCGCCCGCTCACGGCGGCACCCCGATGCCCAGCCTTTCCAGGCCCGCACCGACCGGCCGCAGCCGCACGCGCAGGTGAAGCCCACCGGGGCCAGCCGCGCCGGGTCACTCTGGCAATCCAGGCAGACGCCGCGCGTGTCGAGGATGGAGAGCCGGTTGCCGCATTTGCAGTGATGCGTGGCACCGTAGGCGAGGCAGGGGGCGGTGGTCATGGCGTCACCGCCCGCAGCACCAGCGCCAGCACCGCCGCCACTTTGGCGTCCCACTGCTCGGTCGGCGTCAGGCGGCTGTCCGGGCGGTAGACGAAGGGCACGCGCTTGGCTTGCTTGTGGCGGCGCTGGGCTTCGAGCATGGCCGGGTCGTCAGTGTTGGTCATCATCACACCATGCAATAGCCGCTGTCGCAGCCATCGAACAAACCGGGTTGCTCATCGGATTTCTCCACCGCTTCGGCCAGCGGCAGCGCCAGTCGGTGAACGTAGACGTTGGCATCGGTCAGGCGCAGCTCGGCGTCGAACGCAACGGCTTGCCGGAACTCGGCCGGGGACTGGTCGCGCAGGTTCTGCCAGTCGCGGGCGCTCTGGTTCGGGCACATCCAGCAGCGCGATTTCGCCAGGGGCCAGCCTTGCCCCGTCACCAATGCTTCGCACTGGGCGCGGCTGGTCGGCACTAGCTCAATCAGCGGGTAGACGTGCCGGTACCAGTTGACGCCGCTGGGCTTCATGCGCTCGATCTCGTTGGTGCTGATCCCCAGCCAGGCGTCGCAATCGTTCACGCCCTGGTCTTTGAGCCAGCGCCGGCATACAGCCTGCTTCCACTTGTCAGAACAATAGGTGGGGAATTTCCCGATTGTCCCGCTTTGGTTGGTAAACGCCGGGATAAGGAGTTGGCCGCTGTTCGCGTACAGGTCCACCGTGGCATACTCGTGCGGGATGACGTGGATAGTGAACCCCGCCGGCCGTAGGTGCTGGTCAATGAATTCCCAGGTGGCCTGCACTTCGCGCCCGGTGTCAGCAATCGCAATCAAATCGGGCATCGGCAGCCGCCCGGCGACAATCAGCGCCGCGATGGCGCGGCTTTGCACGCCGCCGCCGTAGGACCAGAAGATCGTCATCGCCCCACCGCCTTGCGCCGCCGGGGGCCATACACGGCGCGGTCGAACAGCCAGCCCAGCAGCGGACCGACGGCGAGGCCGATGAGGAGCGCGAGGAAGTGTTTCACTTGGCACGCTCCTGGGCGGCGCGGTAGGCGTCCACTGCCAACCGGAACGCTATTTCCGCCTCGTGCATGGCGTCCTCAGCTTCGTAACCTTCACTGGACGATGCCATGCTGAGAAGCAGGCTGTTCACGCGATCAATGGCCTTATCGTGCGCCACCGACGCCGCCACCAGCGCCTTCTCGGCCAGCTCCAGCGGCGACGGGTGCAGCGTGGCC
>ERZ869929.503-NODE-503-length-23023-cov-4.853622_pt1 | contig 23023 bp, 26 predicted proteins | sample MGYA00579312_ERZ869929 | MGnify/ENA primary metagenome ERZ869929 (study PRJEB32216, sample SAMN09231818) | wastewater metagenome | place: USA: Maryland | collected 2016-08-09 | study: EMG produced TPA metagenomics assembly of the PRJNA472060 data set (Reclaimed... | reverse complement strand
GATCTGCTTCATCAAGTTCAGGTTTCTGAATACGCTGAGTGTTTGCGCCAGTTTCACATTAGACACAGGCGGACGGATGCCGGCGACTTCGTTATACAGCCGCTCGGCTGATACCGCCTTGCGGTTAATCCAGTCCATCGGTTTGCCGGCGTTGGCAGCTTCCTTCTTGGCGGTGTCGAGCCATGTCCTAAACTGCAGATCGGGATTCGGCCCGAACGTCTCGATCAGGGCGATATCGTGCGACAGGCCGCTGATGTGGCTGATGATGGTCGACAGCAGCGATTTATCACCGAACTGGGCATGGTAGGCCAGATAGCTGTCAGCGTCTTTGAAGTGCAACTGCCTGCGGCCTGCGTTACGGTTGGCCCGCATGCCGTGGCCTTGAGGCTTTCCGTCTTTCAGCAGGCCGTCATACACCACCGATTCCCAGGCTTTACCCAAAAATTCCCGCCGCTCGGCTTGGCTCATCAGGTTGCCGTCGTCTTTCACGTAACGCCGCGCATCGAGCAGCGGGTCGATAGTATCGATCCAGGCATCTTTGCCCGCTTTGAATACCAGTGACTGACTGTGCGCTTGCGGGCTTCCCCAGTCGTCCAGTTTGCCGATCTTGCCGCCCGCACTGTTCCAGCGACCGCGCAAGGCGTCGAAGGATTCGCTTAACACCTTGGCAAAGGCTTTGGCGTCGGCGATGCCGGTATCGGTGCCGCGTAATTCTCGGTACACCTGAGCCATGGCCGCATCGTTGTCGAGTATGCCCAGGAATTTGGGGCCGAACTGGTCGAAAAAATCCGACATCCGGGCGAAATGCTCCTTGGCAATGGCGCGAGCCTTGGTTTCTGCTGACTCGAAGTTGTCCATGCCGTCATGCTTTGGTGCGACGGTTCGGTCCAGGTGTTCGAGTTTAAGCCCCGGCTGACTGTCTAGGTAGTTGGCAATCGCATCATGACGCAGGATAGTCAGCGCTACCCGTTGCTTAGCTTTGCCTGCCTCGGCCTTGAGTTGTGCCGCCGCCAGCTTGCCGGCCTCGGTCATGCGTTGCGCTTCTGACATAGCCAAATAGGCGTTGCGGTCCGTGCGGGCCAGCTGCTGCCGGGCTTCGCGGATGCGTTCCTCGATGTTCCGCGCCTGTGCCTGTGTCAGCGTGCGCCCGATGGCTTGCGATACCGCGTCGATACATTCTTTCCGCATTATTGGTCACCGTACTTGAAAAAACAGGTAATCGCCGCCGCGATGGACGTGTCCGCCTTATCGGCCAAGGCGGCCTCGTCGTCGGCCAGGCGCAAGGCTTCGGCGGCGCTGAGCTTGGCCGTGGTGCCGTCGGGCAAATCCACGTCGATTTCGACATCGCCGCGTTCTGCCAACGCTTGGCGGGCGCGGGCAATCTCCGGCGCTTCCGGTTTTTCAACCGTGTTTGCGGTGTTGTCGCCCTTGTTGGTTTTTGGCGGCTTGATGGTGGGTGGCGCTGGCTGCTCTTGGCGTGGTGCCGGCGCAACCGGCTCGCGCACAATGGCCGCTTCTTCCTCCTGCGCGGCTCTCAGCATGGCATCGACTCGCGCCGATTTGGCCGGTGCTCTGCCGGCTTCAATCCGACTGATTTCCGCGTAAGCCTCACGCGCGGCATTGTCGGCATCGCGTTGTGCCAACAGCCTGGAGCGCATGGCCTCGATATCGACGCGGCTTTCGGCTTGCGCCTCGGCGGCTTTCTGTTCGGCAATATCGGCCACTTTCCGCGCGGGCATGCGTGGATTTTCCGCGCGGGCTTGGTCGATAAAGTCCTGCTTTGTGTAGGCCGGCTGCTGATCCATGACCGACATTTTGTATTCAATGTCGGCAATCTGCGTGTCCAGGGCCTGACGCTCGCCGCGCGACAATCGGTTGCCCGCCATGGCAATCAGATCGACGTGGATGTCGCCATTGACCGGCAGTGCGGCCGTGACCGGCTCGCCGTTGATCACCTGATCGATCGCGCGGAACAACTGACCCACATGCGCGGTTTCCTGGCCTGGCTCCGGCGTGGAGCGGTCGATTCTGGCGGCCTCGTTGACCGTCAGCGCGGCGTCGACATCGGACGGGTTTACCCTGGCAGTGACATGCGCCAGACCGCCAAACGCTGCACCCAGCACGGCATCAACCGCGCGGGCTTTGGGATCGTCCCATGAATACTGCGCCGCCTCGGCGGGGTAATCCTGCAGGGCTGCTTTACGCGCCTCGTCAGCCGCAGCGCCCATCAGTACGTTGGTACCGGCTCCCGTTGCAACGCGCTGCGTCAGTGTTTTGCCGAATGCGGCAGGCATCGCCACGCCAACGGCATTGGTTACGCCGGTGATCGTACCGAGTTCGGCAGCGGTATCAAGCGGCTTGCCGTCTTCGACCTGCGCGGCCGTTTCCGACACGCCAGATATCGCGCCGGTCCCCACCACCCCGGTCAGCGCCGCTTGCGGCAACACCGACGCCAGCGAATCCATAATCTGTGCCGCCATGCCGTGCGTGGTTGGATCGACTTTCAGCGAGTCGCGCCACTTGACGGCATCATCCATTTGCCCCAACCAGAACTCTTGGGCTTTCTCCTTGGTTTCGGCTGATAGGTATTTTGACGATCCAGACAGCGTGGCTGCTGCGCCAGACAACAGAATGGCAGGCTCGGCCACCATGCCGCGCGTGACGCTGTTCAGCGCCTGCTCGAAGTCGGCCATGCCGGTTAAAAAGCCGGGCTTGAAATCATCAGGATTGAATTTTCCCTGCTGGGTCTGCGTCAGCGACTCGCGGTTCTCGCCGGTTGCAAGCTCGAATAAGTAGCTCATGGCTCAACGTCCACCGTGAAAGGAAGCGGCGTTGTGCCGTTGCTGAATCCATAGCGGTTTTTGCCAACTGAATAGATTTTGAATCGGTTAATCGCGCCCCAGTCGGTGTTCATGCCGGCGGCCTTGGCTTTTTCGTTGAATTGCGCCGTGACTCGATCAATGAATACATCCGCTGGCATGCCATACGGCGGAATCACCTTGCTATTGAATGCATCGACCACGCCGCCAGTGACCTGGTCAATGGCTTTGCTGACCAGATCGATATCGGGCGTGGTAATGCCTTTCTCGGCCGCCATGCCGGCATACGCCGCGCGGGCAGCTTGATAGGCCACGTTGGCCGCTTCTGGATGACCGGCGAACGCATCGCCCACAATAGAATCGAATTCTATTCGCAGATCGGCCTCTTTCGGCATGAACAGCTTGGTATCGTTGGCGGCCTTGCTGTCGAGTCCAGGGTTTAGCAACCTCTCCCCTTTCAGAATATATTCAGCCGCTTTTGATCCCGATGCCGTGACCGTCGACTCAAGCCCGAAACGGGATGACGTGTAGGTTCGGTTCTCGCCGTACAACGTGCCGGCCATGGCCGTTACGGGCGAATCCGGCGCAAGCTGACGCATGGCCGCGCTATAGCCGTCGGCGTCATTGATGGCCTTATGTAGCGCACTGAACAGCCCAAGCGCCTGCTGTGGCGGCGCTTGCTTGAGCATGGATGTCAATCCTGTGACTTCCTGCGGAAGCAACGGCTTGAGCGGCACGTTAGCGCCATATTGGCGCTGCATGGTTTGCAAATTGGCCATGCGCGACTGAAACGCCGTAGCGATTTCGTCGGGCCTGCCGGATAGCGCCGCGGTGAAGTCCAGAGGCGGCGGTTGCAATCCCGTGCGCTTGCCCAGGAATACCAGCGGCGCGTCCTGCAATTCCTTTTCGTTGTTGGCGACGATGCTTTTCAGTTTGCCGATGTTTTCGTACTGCTTGACGTCGCCGCCACCGCTCACAATCTCGGATTGCATTTGCTCGATCGCGGCTTTCTGCTCGGCCATTGGCAGGCTGAGCAGCTTTTGTATTTCGGTTTGCTGTGCGAGTAACTGACTAAACTCCGCTTCAGCTGACGTGCCGCGCACCTGATCGGCCCAATTGCTCACCATGTCCGGCGTCGGCGGTATGCCGCTGAAGTTCTGCCGCTCCATGTCGGACAGCACACGTTGCGCCTTCACGTCGGCCATCTCGGACTGATGCTGCAGCTGGTTTTCCAGCCGGGTTTTGCTGTTGATGACGCTCGACAAAATCGCGTTGCGCTTGTCGGTGTCCAGCTTGCCCGCGTAAAAACCGTCTTCGGCGGTCAGATCGTGCTCGAGCTGTTGCAGGCCGGTCAGATCGTTGTGGACATTCATAGCCCGCTGCATGGCGTTGTTCGTCCAGTTCTTGTCCTTGGCGGCTTGCTTGACCTGCTCCCAGTTCGCGCCGTAAGCGATGCGGCCCTGTTCCAGCGCGTCGATTTGCGCGTTCACCTGGTCTATGTCGGCCCCAGGCTGCCCCGCTTGCTTGCCCAGGCTATCCAGCATCTTGTCAATCGCGCCCTTGAACTCGACCTTCCTCGCCCGGTCTGCAGACACCTGGACGCCAGACACGCCGCTCAATTCGACACGCCTCAAGCCTTTCTGAAAGGATGCGACGCCCACCTCATCGAGTCCGTCGACGGTCGGTACTGGCAGCGCCTTTACCGCGTTTTCGTAGTATTGCGTAGCCTGGTCGTGGCGAATCTCGCCGCTTTCCAGCTTGGTTTCGATGTCGGCGTGAATCGATTTAATCGTGTTCTCTCGATCCAGCAGCGCATTACCTGCCTCGACGCGGGCTAGCTCTTGCGCCTCTTTGTCTGTCTGCGCCTGCTCTTGTGCTGCTATGCGTAAGCCCAGATTGCCCACGCCTGCCACCGCATCGCCGAACCGTTCCAGCCCGTTACCGGTATCGAACGCCGCGCGCGGGATGTTCACCCGCTGCGGTGCGTCGGCAATGTCGTTACCGAAGTTGCCTAAGGGTATTTTCATCGTTTGCTGTCCTTGATGGTTCGCCAGCCACTGGCTACGCTACCCGCCGTTGACAGCACGGTTCCCGCCGCGCCGTAAATGGCGTTGCTTTGCGCGTTGTCGCCGGCCTGCATCAACAATTCGGCTTCCGTGTTGCCGGCATCCTCCGCACGCTTGCCGCTGAGGATCGCCATCAGCGCATCTTCCTCGCTGTTGCGGATGATGGTTTTTTGCAATTCAAGCGGCGTGCCCTCGCTGATATTGACACCCGACGCGGCCAACGCGGCTTGCGCCTCGCTGCGCTGAGCGGCACCAGCCCTGCGGATTTTTTCGGCCTGCGCTTTGGCGGCGTCTTTGCGGTAGGCCGCTTGGTTGACGGCCTGTTGCGCCTGCGCTTGGTACATTTTCTTTTGCTGGCTGGCCTGCTGCATTTGCCCCATCACGGACAACCCGCCACCAATGACGGTTGCGGCAAGCGATGCATAGGCCAGCGTTGTCGCTGATACGGCCCCGGACATAATTACTCCCCTGTGATAATGACTAAATCGGTATCAACCGACCGCGACATCAAATTGTTGAATTCGTCGGTAAACGCTGCCTCGGCCTGCTCGACGGTCTGCGCCGTTGTGGGAAACGTCATCGTGACGAAGGTGTCCTCGTGAGCGTAAAACACCTGCTTACGCCAAGCGCTGGCCGGGATGGTGTGGTAGCCGACGAACTCCACCAGCTCCCCATCGACCAGCACCGAGCAATGACCGCTGATGGTCAGCACGGTCGGGATTTTGACCAGCGCACCGGTTACCAGCGTACTTTTCTGGATCCTGATGGTCCGCGAGTACAGGCCGGCATGAATGACGTGGACGGTGTGAATCTCGGCCTGCTCGCATGCCAGCACCCGCGCCTCGATCTCGCGCACAGCATCAATTGCGGCGTCTGTCATGGGTTTGATGGTGGGTGTTTGAATGGCCGGCGTCATGACAGCGCTTTGAAAAAAATCTGATTGGTTTGTTGATAGCCTGATCGCGGCAGCACGTCAGCCAATCGCCCACCAAACGGCGCACTGACCAGCAGGCCGGCAGCACGGTTGATTGATGCGAACCGCTCGACGTGTGTCAGCAATTGCTTACCTATGCCGCGCTTACGTGCTGCTTTTTCGACAAACAGCGACTCTGTGACCGCCAGTCTGCGCCCGTAGTGCGGGTTATCCGTCAGCACGACACCGGCAAACCCCACCAGTTGCCCGCCAAGAAATGCGGCGCTCACCTGATAAATGCCGGCTTGCTCCATGGCGCGGTACGCGGTCCAGTTGGGGTTGATGTTGCCTGCGTCAGCAATGGATGACTCGTCGGCATAGCCGGCCAGCAATTCGCCCAGGTTCCCCGCGCTGCAAACCTCGTCGACCGAGGACGCCCTCACAATTGCGGCGCGGGCATCGCCCAGCCAGAAATCGAAAAATGCCGACTCTGGCCCGGTGGGCTGCGTGTCGATTGAGAACCCCAGCCAGCGCAACCAGTTGATCGACGTGGCGTTGTCGCGGTGCACACGGTTTTTCAGATAACCGTAATCTCGGAGCCAACCCGAGACAAGCGCGGCGGATTCATCCGCGATAAATTGCTGAGGCATGTCATACAGCGCATCCGTAGCCACCATCCACGGTGCAGCGGGACCATTGCCCAGTGCCACGCCGAACAAGATGGCCGGCAGTCCGTCGAAGCGCACGATTTGCGCCGATAGCCCATGCGCCGAGCCTCTGATGACATCACGCGCCGGTCGACCGTAGGCCAATGACACCTCAACGCGATCAATCTCGCGCAGATGGTCGGCGATGTAGTAGAAATCAAACGCCGTCGCCGGCGTAATGCGAATGTCAGCCATCGTTTGCGGTGAATGTCCGGGTGACAGACAACAGATGCCATGGGAACGGCGCATCCTGGCTAAGCGTGATATCCGACCGGCCAGCCTCCCAGCCCAGCAGTGATATTTTTCTGTCGCCGGTAACCAGCGTCGGCGGCTGATCGAGTTGATCGGGTCCGATGATGCGCCCTTTGATGACCTCGACGTCATTGACCGTCAGCGACAGCGTGTTGTACACGCGAACAATCACGTTCGACGTGCTCATTGCCGCGCCCTGGATCGTGCCGGCTTGGCCCTGCACCTCCGGCGTCAGAAGTTCGATCTCAGGCCGGAACATCAGGGCGATCAACACGCGGTGCGCGTGTCTCGGCAGCGTCACGCTACCGCCCGACACGACAAATTCACCCATGTCGACACCATCGGCCAGCACGCGGACCGTCTCACCCTCGAGGTGCAACAAGCCGCCCCATGTGGCTTTGCCGGCTTCATCGTCTTGTGCCACGGCGCAATCGAGCTGAAAGCCCCAGTCGAACGGCTCGTCCTGGATCGGGAACGTTGCCGAACTTGGCGACGTGGTACCGAGCAGCGGGCAAAAGTGGGGCTGGAATCGCTCTAGATAGCGCACGGTAGCGCCGTTGATATTGCGCCGCACAATCAGCCACACCTGCTCCATGTCGCCATACTGCAGCACGGCCAGCGACTCGACCGCGCCGGTCACCTCGTGCCGGTTCCACGCGATGATATCCAGCGCCCGGTCTAGCGTCAGGCTGATCAGCCGGCCATTGTTCAACGCCAGCCAGACCACCGGGTCAGGCTCTTGCTGGAAAGCCAGCGCAGCTATGCCAGTGGCCGTGATGTGCTCGGCCAGCGTGGTCAGATCGCCGGCAATGTAGCCATCCTCGTCGTAGCGATAGCCCATCGCGCGCAGCTTGCGCCCTGCGCGTTGCACGAACAGCAGCTCTTTGCCGACCTGAACCGGCTTGACGCGCTCGGTGCCGTGCGGTGTCTGCGGCTTGATTTGCACGTTGGTTGGCGTGATGGGTTTCTCGACGCCGGATTGCATCGAGAATTCGCCGCCGTAGGTCAATATCAGCAGGTTTCGCAGCGAGATAACCCGGTCAATCTGATGCGCCTGGTTGTTGCTGCCGGCAATCGTGAACGCCCAAGCATCGCCATCGTTGACGCCAATCGTGAAATCCAGCGGCTCGCCGCTGCGGCTGCCCCAGATTGTTTGAGGGTTTTTTGCGGTCGCGGCTGCAATCAAGCGTTGTTCGTGAAATGTGCCGGTACGCGGGTAGCCATTCGCGCCACCCCATACAGAGGCTTCCAGTGTCCAGGCCAGCGCCGGAACTGCAACCGTGGCCGTCAGTTCTTTGATGACGTTGGCTTTGACCGCTGTCGCCGTCGTATAGGTCGTGATTTTTGCCAGTCCGCTATTGAGCCGGACAAATTTACCGACATCACTAGACCGCCATCCTGCCGCGCCTAGCGTCAGTGTGATTTCGTTGCCGACAGGCCCCGTCGCGTTCGGCGTGCACGTCGCCTGCGGACTGCTGTCCAAATTCCATTGACCCGATGGCAGGGCGGCGTCATCGAACACCACATTCACATCGACCGTGACCTGCGTCGCTGACACCAGCGCCGTGATGACTGCAATCCCAGCGCCCAGAGTAATGGCCCGCCCGACATCCGCAGCGAGGAACACGCCAACATCTGCCGTCATGGTTCGGCCCGTGCCAACGCTGTTATCCGATAGCGACAGATTCGCCGCGGGATAATCGCCAGTCTCGGCAAACGGCGTGGTGGTAAATGGCGCGGCCGAGCAATCCCAGCGTGTATCGCCGAATGTGCGCAGCCTTTGCGGGAACACGTCAGCATGGAACAGATACAGCGCCTCTTCGGCCTGCGTGTAGTCGATGTCTGCAACCTGATCGATGCTATACGGCGACAGAATTTCAGACAGTTTCGCCCCGGCAGGGCTGTAGATACGGATGTAATAGTTGCCGAACTCCAGCATGTACGCCGCCGTGCGGCTGGCCGTGTACTGAATCAGCCGCGCGGTTTGCGCTGGGGTTTTGATCGAACCCAAATACTCGGTGCCTTCGCGTTTTTTTGCACCGCCCAAGGTTTTGGAAATGACATTGACCATGCGCTTAGCGGCGCTGCCGTAGCGGGCAATATCAACGCGCTGCTGACCCTGCGGCGACAGCTCGCCGGCGCTGAAATTGGTTTGGATCGGCTTGATGTTCATCGGTACCGATTCGCCAGCAGCGGGAAATCGCCCAGTGTCTCCGGCGTGCCTTCCTGTCCGTCAACGGCCCTGGCCGTTTTCAACACGTCCTTGATGATCGCGGCTTCGAGCTGCTGCTTACTGGTCGATTTTGTGACGGCATACGCCAGCGTTGCCACCATGACCTGCGTCATAGCCTCGACTAGCAGCGCATCCCACGTGGCCTCGACGGTGTTTCGGTAGATGTAGCGGAGCTTGAGAACGTTCGTGTCGGCGAGAATTTTCCGGCCTTCCTGCGCGTAGTCGGTCTGATGATCGTCCGTTTCGCCAACCGACAGCGTGCGGAGCCAATCGGCTGGGAGCTGGAATTGATACGCCCACTCGAACGCTGGTGGCTCGGATTCGGGCGACAGCACTACCCGCTTGATCGCGCAGTTCCACGGGTGCAGCCGCAACACGCGGTCGCGTTTCATTTCGTACAGATTTGCAACCAAACGCGTCCGGTCGTCGTTCGCTTCGAACGAATCAATCGGACGGTCGCCCAGTTGCAACAGAGCGTTGGAGCAGATAGAAACGGCGCTTATCGACATAAAAAAAATGGAGTAGCGGCCCTGTCCCTGGGCCATGGGTGATCGTTAAGCGCCGATATAATCGACCTCGACGCGGATTTGCTGATTAGCAGCCAGCACCGCGCCCTTGGCAGTGATATAGACCTCCGCATCATCAGTCAACACCTGATCGACGCCGCCAGCGATATACGCACCATTGCCCGCGTTGGTTGGCGTGGTGGTGGCGGTTGTAATCGCAATCAGCGAGCCGATAGCGGTAGCACTCAACACCGTGCCGTCGCTGCGTTTGCGTAAACCGATGTTGATGGTTGAGGACGCTGTGCCAGTGCTGTTGCTCACACGCGAGGCCATGATGCGAGAGCCTTTGGGGATAAACACCCCGCCCGCAATTGTGTCATCGATAGCCAACTGCGCGAACGTTGCCGGAGTTTGAACCACCACGGTTCTATACCGGCCCGCTTCGGACACGTTGAGTTTGTTTCCTGCGGCAATCTTTGCCGCTTGTCTTGAGTTAATTTCGGCCATTAGACTTGCCCCTTAAACAAAGTCAATTTGAACAACTTTGGCCTCATCCTGACGGCCTGCGCCGTAAGACGCCGCCATGCTGACCTGCCAAAGGTCTTTTTTGTCACCGCGCCGGGTAACGTTGCCCTCTTCGTAGCCTTTGCCGAAATGGATTCCGGATTTTGCCCAAGCAACAGTAGAAAATACGGTGGAAACCTTGTTGATCCGCTCATACGGAATCCAGGTGAAACCCATCCATTTTTGACCGACCGCGCCGTTCTGCAGCATGTTGACGCTCACGAAATCAGAGCTAGTCAGCTGGGTGTCGGCCAGGATGTCGGCTAGCATCTTGCTGTTGTAGATAATGAACAGCTCCTCGCCGGTTTCCTCGTCCACCTCATTGCTGCGGAAAATTTGCCGCGCGTTGATGATTTTGGCCTTCGTCATGCCGGTTGAGCCGTTGACGATCTTTTGCGACGACGGCAGCGTGTTGGTGGTCACGCCGTCTTTAGACTGGATCGAGCCGAGCAACGCGCTGTAGATGATTTGGTCGATCTTGCGGTTTTTCGCGTTCATCAACGAGCGCATGTAATCGCCACCGGTCACCGGGTTGACGATCATTTTCGGGATGTCGTTACGATCCAACGGCAGTGCCTGATAAAAATCCCTCATCGTAGCAATGCGGTTGGTGTGATCGATCTCGCCCCATTCGGTATCGCCATGGCGGATGGTGTTTTCCTGCAGCTCGATGCTGGACAGGTTGTTGATGGTGAATCCGTCGCCGCTGATCGTGCCACGGTCAGTGACGGCCTTTTGCAGCCTGGATTCGGTTTGTTGCGCTTGCAGCCGGATTGACGTGTCCCACTGCTGAACAAACGCTTGCGTAATAGTCGCACTCATTTGATTTTCTCCGTAATTGTTGGGTTATCGCCTGCAGGGTGTCCGGTCCGGGCCTGTAATACGTGCCGACGGTGGCGGCGGCGGCATCGAGCAATTAAGGGTGTCCGCCAGCTATAGCGGGCCTGTGAGTTTATTTTGTCAGCGTTGACGGGCGGTTTCCCGCCCAAATGCGCGCGCGAAGGGGTGTGTTGCGGAGCGGATGTAATCAGAGGATAAAAATAATTTAATTAAATGTATTGACTTTTAAAAAAGCAGGCGCTATCCTGAAGCCGTGTTTTAGAGAAACACACCGAACCGGCGGAACCGGGGATTAGCGGAGAAAGTCATGAAAACAAAACAAGTAATGGTTCAGTTGGACAACGGAAAAATAATTATCTCAGACACAGACAGGGGCAATCCTGCTGTATTCGACTTCGGTAGCTCACATAGAGACATTGCAACTCATATAAAAGACAGGGTTGCAAATACAGAAGCTGAGCGAGTAAGGATTTACTATTACCAGGATTCGATCAGAAATGTAAACGGCGTCGATCTATCCGAAGAGATCAACATTAAAGAATTTGACGCATCTGACTTTGAGGCTCGGTCATTTAGCTCTCTGGGCCCAAAATTTAGATATGCGGTATTCGACGGGAATCAAAATCATGGCCGCGAACTCCCGGAGTACGTGACCAATGACATAGACGATGCAAAGAAACACGCAGAAAAACTAAATAAACACTCAGCCATTGGCAATTATTTTGCGTGCTATTGGAATGCGCGGGAGTCAGCACGTGAATTTGTTCGTGACCTGCAAAGATTATGAGACCGCCGAGGAAAACGACTAACTGTCATTAGTCGATAGCAAGCTACTTATAACTTCAATGAGGCCCCGGCGATCTCGGGGCCATTATAACCGGAGAGCAGACATGTTCCAAATAACGGGCCACGAATACAATGAATACGTAATTGGATACGTCATAAACACGACAAAGGGCGGCATCAACGCTCAATTTGATAAATGTTTTTCAAATCACCCGCAACCTGATTATGTTTTGAAAATTGGTTGTGAGGGCGATGAGACAGCCGATATATTGAGTGAAGAAGAGAGGGTACAAGTTATTGATTACATCCGCAATAACTCCGAGATGGATCGTATAGAACGCTTGTATACCGATGCCATTTATAACGGAATGCCGTTCCAATGCCCTCTCGATCTATCACAAATTGAATATTGGGCAGATCAACATGGAGAGTAAACGACGCGGAGCGCCAAAAGGCTCCGCCAACCACCAACACGGCGATGAACCGAAAACGGTCGCCATTTACATCAGAGTTACGCCAGCGCAAAAGCGGGCGCTGCGATGGGCGGCGGGCAGACAAACACTGTCGGCCTGGGTGCTGGCAAATTTGCTGAAACACGCCGCGTGCGAGCGCTGCCGCCATCCGCACGGTGACGATTGGCTGGATGATGGCGACACGTGCCCAGCTTGCAAGCTGGTTCACTAATAGCTACCGAGTCGCCTTGATAAGTGGCCGCTGATGTTTCTCTAGCGGCCATGGCACCAAAAGCACACAATACGGGGCAAAAATCAAAATCTCCCTAAGCTTTGGTTGGCGATTTTCGCCGATCAAAGCACCGCAATATTGCCGGCCCGCTCATTTGCAGCCGCCTGATTTTCGAAATACTTCTGCACTTTGAGCGAGACGGCTTTGTGTTCCGGATGTTTTGGGTTCAGGTACGCGTCTGACTGCATCAACGCTTCCACGCTGCCGCCTGTTGTTTGCTGGGCCACGTTGCCAATCGGCGAGTCTTCACCCAGCTCGTTACCAATGCGCGACAACAAACGCACAATGCGCGGATCGTTGCCGTAATCTTTAATCAGCGACTCGGCATCGCTACCACCATAAATGTTGACGGCCTTGAAAGCCTTGCCGACCTCGGCTTTAAACTGCTCGTCGGTCTTCCACTCATTCCGCAGTTCTGCCGTGCAATCCTCCGCCGACAGCTCGCGGCCACCACTGACAAGCTGCGGAGCAATGTCGAAATACTTGCCCATCACAAAATCCATCTGCGCTTGAGTCAAGCCGGCTTTCAGCGCTTCGGCCTTAAACTCCGACAACATGGCATCATCAGCGGTCATGTGCGCTTGCAGCGGCTCGGGGATGGCAATCTGATAATCATCCGCCGACTTTGGCGGCAGATCGCCGGAGCCCACACGCTTTTCAAGGTGTGCGTAGCCTTCAGCCAACTTTTTCGACGTGGCTTCCATGTCTAGCGTCCCGTCCTCGCGTTTGACCTGGTACTTCTCCGGGATCGCTATCGGCTCAGCGCCTGAATTTAAAACGCTATCCGTTGCGCCGCCTTCAACGGCCTGCGGAGCCGTCGTGTCAGCGGCTGGTTGTGCTTCTACGCCGGCATCAGTGCCACCAACAGCGCCGCCAGCGTCAGCCGCTACTGCTTCATTCAAAAATCCAAATCTCTGTCTCATTGCTCTGTGTCCTGTAGGCCGTTGGCCCGGTTGATTTGTGTCACGATGAAATCGATGACATGCCGTTGCCCCATGCGCTCGTAGGTTTTTAGCACGGCATCAATGCCACCATCGGTTACGGGCGGGCGTGTGAATCGAAGAATCAAATCTTCGAGGATGCGTGCGCCGCGTCGGTCGGTCTCGAATAGCTCGGCGTATTCGTTCGGCGTTGGCCGTTGCTCGTCTCTCATGCGGTATTTTTCATGGTGCCGCCGATCATGGCAGGCGCGGCTTTTGATATCAGCTCTTGTTGCATCATGGCTTGCTGTTGTTGCTTGGCCTGCTCAGCGCGTTGCTTGCGCATTGCCGCCACATCATCCGCAGATCGAATGACGGCAGCCGGCACGCCCAGCGCCTCGCCTTTGATTTTCTGCGCCGCGTCGAAATCGATAGTGTCCAGCACATCCGGCGCAGCCTGAGCCATGGCAACCGCCCCGGCAACGTATTGATCGATGGCTGTGGCCTCTTCCATTTTTTGCGCCCTGGCCAACGGCGACACGTATTTGACCGAGAATGTTTTGCCTTGCAGCTCAGGCGGGGCCATGCCAAACACGCCGGCCCTATACGCCAAGCCGAAACAGCGCTCGATCATCGGTTTCAAATACTCCGCTTGCAGCCTGCCGTAAATCGGCCCCAGCAACTGGCGGATCAACTGCACGCGTACATGCACTTCGGTAGCCGTCATCTGCGGCCCGTCCTGCGGCTGCAGCTGGTCAGCCAAGAGAATCTTTCGGATGCTGGCTTGCAGCATCTCTTTCGAGGCAAACGACACCTGGAAATTCGATCCGCTTTGCAGCGGCTTCATGCTGTCGACCGAGTTGGCAATGACAATCTTGCGAGGGCCAAGCTTGATAGAGCGCGGATTCAGAACGCCGTCATCCTCAGCAATCCACATGCCGGCGACTGCGACATCCATCGCCGCCAACTCCATCGCCTGGATGTCGTTGATGGTGCGGATAGAGCCCAGTGCATTCGATACCGGCCCCGTTGCATAGACAGACCCAGGAATCAGCATCCAGCGCGGTACCACGCACGGAAACTCGTGATATCCGGATTCCCGCATCACATGCTTGTTCGATATATCAATATGACACGACGCAAACGGCAGGTTTTTTGCCATGCGCCCACCAACCGCGTGGATTTTTCGCGGATAAATCGCATGACACACGGTCAGCTTTTCGTCGTATTTTTCAGCGGCGTATTTTTGTCTTGCCGCATCCGACACGTTATCAAGGCCGTATTGTGTCACGACCTGTTCGACCGTCATTTCGACTTCGCGGTAGATCGTGTCGACCAATCCGCCAGATCGGGACGCACTGACAAAGCACTGACCAACTGGCCACTGCTCAAAATGAAAGCCACCCTCCGGAAGCTCGTCGATGTACAAAACAGGCCAGCCCGATATGACAAGATCGGTCGCAAACTCGAACGCCGCCGCGTCAAAATTCGACGCGTGGATATTGTCGAACAGCGTCCGCGCCACATCATCCAGCCAGCGGTTTTCCTTGTCCGTGTCGTCATCCGGGTTATTGCCGACGCTCAGCGAAAACCAAAGCGAGTTGGAGGGCGTTGTACCCGATACGATGCTGGCGGCAAGGATTCGAGCCGCATCGATAGCCGTATCGTCCAAGATGCGGTTTTTGCGTGACTGATCGGACTGCGAATCAAACGCACGGCCAGACAAGCCAGCGCCGCGCTCAGGGAACGTGTAGTCGTAGCACTCAGACCACGCGGACTCGTGTTTCTGCCGCTCGGCCTTGAGCCCGTCCAATCGCCTGACAATCGCCTGCGCGTCAACCATTACGCACCGCCACCCAGTACATTAGCCGGCGCTGAACGCGGCTTCCCTTGCGCCAACACACTACCCGCGCCGATTTCATCCGCGCCACCCGCTACCAAGCCTTTTTGCATGCGTTTCCGCTTGGCATCGGCCATCAGCTGCTTGTTCGCAGCCGCGGCTGCCTGTGCCTCTGCCGCCCGGCGTTCGGCTTCAGGGTCTACCGTTGGCGCTGGTGCTGGCGCTGACCCGCCGCCACCGAAACACATTAGCGAGCTCCAACCTGCTGACTACCAAACCCAGACGGCGAAACCCAGCCCTCTGTGGTCAGCACCGGCGAGCGGATTTTGTCGGGGTCGATTTCATCGGGATGCGGCAGCCTGCCCGTTGTTCTGGCTTTTTCTGTCCGCGCCGTGGGTTGTTCGGCCATTGCGGACTCAAGAGCCGCAACGCGAGCGGTCAAACTGGCAACTTGTGCGCTTAGCGCCTCAACGCCTAACGCGTCATCCAAGGCGTCGATAATGCCCGTGGTATCGAGTTTCGCTTCGCCTGCTGTGTCAAGTGTCGCCTCGGTCGCGTTGACCTCATTATCTTCCGAAACCTCGTTGACAGGTTCTCCGGGTACTTTGGGTGTTAATTTGCGTTCGGCCATGATGATCTCCAAAATTTCAAAGTGCTCAAAATGCCATTATCGTCGCAACCTCGGAACGGAATCCCGCCCGTTTCCCGTGACGCGTTCCCACAAATCAATCAGCGCCTCACCGTCGTCGTAGCGCGGCGTTGAGCCATCCCGCCAGCCTCTGACAGCCGACTTCGACACGCCCACGGTCACCGCAATAGCGCTGCACGAATACCCGGCATACACCAGATCGGTAATCACCCGCCGCCAGTTGATCGATGCGCTTTGCGACATCAAGCCTCCAGGAAGCTATCCGCCCGCTTGAGCCAACCCGCCAAGAACACCGCCTGCTTTGGATTGTCATCCACAATGGCCTGGTAAAACGCCTTGCGTCGGCTGACCAGCTGTCTGACCACATCCTGACCGTAGACATTGACGGCAATGTTGCAGGCCGCCACGGTAACCGGCCCAATGACGCCATCCTGTTTGATCGTCTTGCCCGACATCCGCCCAACCACATCCTGCAACATCTGTATCGCCTTACGCGGCCCATGGTTCACGCACATATCGAACACCAGCGGCCGCAGGATGGCCGGCAGCGCGGGTACGCCCGGATCGGTGTAATACCGGGCCTCGTAGATATCGCTGGCCTCGCTCTTGCTCAGATGCTGCACATCCAGCGGCGACACGGGCAAGCCTCGCCAGTCCTCCAGCGTGGCCTGCGTGATGCCGTACTTGGTTGGCCCGCCTTTATCCGCGGGATGGTTGACGTAGCCACCTTCCTTTTTCAGCACGTCATCGATGAGTTGCGCTATTTGCATTCGGCACCTGCCTGCTTTGCCCAAATTCTGTACGCTGCCGCCATGTCGGCATTGATGCCGATAACCCCGCATGCGCACTCGCAGCACCAGTACCCTTCACGCTTGTAAAGCCTTGGCTTTGTTTTTATGGCGCTCGTTACATCCATCGGTCGAATACCTCGTTGATTGCGTTGTCGATACAGGAAAAAAGCAAAAACAGCAGCCGCCAAAGTAAGACCATCCCCGACACAAACAAAATGGCGGGGATCGCGGCAAAAATAATCGCGTGTTTGATGAAGTTGATCATGGCACCCTCTTGGTTGATGTAATGGCATGCGCCGACCTAATGACATCGATGGCCTTTCGACTACGCACCATGTCACTGGTAACGCGGATCACCATCCAGCCTGCTAACTGGGCGGCGTTGTACTTGTCGCAGTCTCTGGCGTACCCAGCGCCGCGAGAATGCCGACCATTCGCCCAAGTGCCGCCTTCCACTTCCACAGCCAGCATCAATTCCGGCCACGCAAAATCAACCCGGCACTTACCGTGCCCTGTTGGATATTCCCGTTCAGGCTCTGGCAGGCTGGCGTTCATCATTTGCAGTGCTAGCGATTGTTCGAGTTGGGTCATTGCGCCCCCGTAGCATTGACGATCAAGTGATGACTGGCGCGTGAACACGCCACATAAAGGCACTGCATCGCCTCGTGCTTGTTTGGATTGGCCCAAATATCCATCACATCGACAAACACGTTCTCAAATGTGCTGCCTTGTGATTTATGCGCTGTCATGCAATATGCCGGCCTGATCTCAGCAAATGACTGTTGCAACTGGTAATACGGCCACCAGTCTGCTTTCTTATCGCCGGCTTTGATTACCCGCTTGTTCTCGGCGGCAATCAATTGCATAACGGCATTACGTGTTACGATGCCATCGTTGTCGAGCGCGTAAAAGGTCAAACGCTCTCCAGTCTCAACCGCTACTGTGACCAACCAGCACGGCACATCGGGAAATTCTTTTCTTACGGTAGGTTGACAGTCTATGATCTCGGCCTCGAAATCGGTTTGCACTAAAATTTCATCGCCCGGAACATCTGATCGCTGGTTGAGCAGTGACATATTCATCATGGGCTTTACGAAGGTAATAGGCTCACCGGTTGCCAGCCAGGTTGCGCACTCTGGATAACGCCAGTCGTGAATCATGGCGTTGATGCGGTTCACGGTATCGTTTCGCCAGGCAACAACGCGAAATCTGTCCGGATTGTCATTGAACTTCTCATGCGAGAACGCGATGGGCATCCACTCGGAAAATAAATCGCCCACCATCACGCTTACGCCAATCGATCCATCGTCGGCCATGCCTGGTGTGATTTTTGGCAGACGCATATCGCCGCGCAGAAAAGCCTCTCGGATATCGGTACAGACACCCAGTACAGGATTTTCGCCACGCTGCCGCATGACCTGTGTCAAAGACGCTCTGCAAGGTGTCGCCTCGAAGGTTTGCGACTCTTTTTCGCCGACAGGTGGCAACTGTGCCGGATCGCCCATGAAGATGTACTTCACGTCGTACTTTTTCAGCGAATCCTGAATATGCTTGAACAACTCGCTCCCGATCATCGAGCACTCATCGACTACGATAATATCGACGCTGTTCATGGGGTCTTTGTTGCGGCGCTTTTGCGGCTCCAATAACTGCTTGTCGCCCACCAGTTTTATTTTCAACCCCAGCAACGAATGAATGGTTGAAAAGGCAACCTCTATGCCCGCCCTTTCTGCCATGCGTCTAAGCACTTTAACGGCCTTATGCGTAGGCGCGGTAAAGACAAAACGCTCCGTCAAGCCGTTCTCTGTCATACGATCCAGCAAGAACTGAATCGTGGTGGTTTTCCCGGTACCGGCAAAGCCTTTTAGCGTGAACATATCCGCCTCATCGCTTTTCAGGAATTTCAGCATGTCGGCAATTGCGCTTTCTTGCTGGGTATTAAGTACAATCTTGGTTGCCATGTTTAACCTCCAATCAGGTTGAATGTGGGAAGCCTGGGCGGTTGGCAGACCGTTTCAGGCTTTTTTTTGGATTAAATTCGAAGTGTGGGAAAGTGCGGGAGTTCATTCCCACACTTTTTCCCACACTTAAACCCGCGCCATTGCTGGGTTTGTGGCCCAAGTGCGAAGTGTGGGAACCTAATAAGTATTTTTCTTTTAGTAGTAAAATCATTCCCGCACTCCCGCACTTTGGCCGAAAGCCGCGCCATTCGTGGCCTCAAGTGTGGGAATATGTGCGGGAATTGGCTCCCGCACTTCCCCAACTTGCGAGGATTTTTTGATAAAGCGGGTTGCGACCCAGCTTTTTTTCTTGCCGATCTTCACGAACTGAATTTCGCCATCGTCCTCAAGTAGCGCGATGACCTTGTCACGCGAATCGGAATCGACCTGCCGAAAGCGATAGCATCGGTCACGCAGCTCGCGTAACGTCAGGCCATTGACACCGCCCTCGCTGATAATGGTCTTCAGCACCATCTGATACAGCGAGGTTTTGCCATCGTCGCCGGTCTCCATTATGGAAAACTCGTCCAGATAGCGACGCATGGATTGCATAACAAAATCAGCTGACCAGTCTGCAATATCATCGGTCACGACCGGCGCTACGGGATTGGCCCAGGCAGCTAACGCAACGGCAATCCGTCGCATGGTGATGCGTGCGCCATGCAACATCGGGATCAATGTGCGCTTGCTGGACAAGGCCATAATGGTGGGATCATGGCGGGCAATAGTCCCCAGCGGAACGACGATCTGTTCTGCCGGAAAATCGCCTCTATCCCCAGTAAAATCGAACACGGTATCTTTTGTTGTCGACTGCGCCTTGAACCCACGCATGACAGACAATTGCTGCTTGAGCCATAACGGGCAATGAATTGGCGTGGGATCGTGCTGGGTAATGGCGCTGTCGTCATCACACAGCACGTGCAAGAAATTCACCATCAACCCTCCGCCAATTTCAGACGCCCGCATTAGGCTGTTGATTTGGTCGAGCGATGTCAGCGCCAACATTGACAACGACGGCGAATAAATGACGCGGTCACTGTCTTGCTTGCCTTTGGTAGCGGATTCGTCGTAATCGATCTGTATAGCGGTCTTGCTGTATATCCCGCACAGCGTATCGATGGCATGCTCCATTGATCCATTGCCGAACTGACGCTTGGATTGCTGGATCATCTTGCCGAAATCTTCCACGCAATACAGATGAGCAGGCCGCTTGATCAAGTGCTCATGAATGATGCTGGCCGTTGATTTGCGCGTGCTGCTGAACAGCTGTCGCATGCCAGCATCGGTCAAAACCTGCTGAATGCCGTTGATGGCATAGCGAATCATGCTGATAGACTGCGCCGACAGCCCCATGTAGATATGACAGCCCTCGCCCGTGTCGCTGATATAGCGTCGACTTGCCGCCACGCAGGCCAGCATCACAGCGGCCGATTTTGATGCATCGGGGTAATTGACATAGCTTGACTGCCCAATCATGGCCGCCACCTCATCCAACCCATGCACCGGGAAAGCCTTAAACTCAGGCGTTCCCGGCTTATCCGTTTCGGCCTCTGGCACGGACGTATCAATCAATCGGTCGACGATACGCTTTGCCTGTTGCTGAATGGATTCGGGTATTGCGACCCGCATCGGATTCGCCCAGCCGTGTTCCTGAGCCCAAAAGAAAATTGATTCTTTGTTCAGCTGGTTGGGCTTGCCATGAAACGAGAACCAAACGCGGGCCTGATCTTGCGGATCAAACTTGTCGCACGTTGCCGACCATGCCTCCCACTCCGCGTAACCGTCCCGGCCTGAGTCCATGGAATGCAATGCCATACCCACCCTGAGCCAGCTGTCGCGCTCAACATTAGGTATAGCTGACAAGGCCGAGCGCAATTCATCACGCTCTTCAGGCAGCAATGCCGACAACCCCATACCGGGCGCTTCTGGCCGTATGTTGGTGTCATATTCCTTGGTCGTTGGCATCGCCAGCCAATCCGGTCGCATGCTAGGAATAGCGCCATCGATCAAATCAGACTCGCCTTCCCATTCGTAAACGCCCTGCACATGATTGGACGGCCACACCATGATGTAGCCATCATGCTTAACATCAATGCCGGCTCCCAGCTTGCCGGGGAATCGTTCGCCATCCTTCGCCGCAAACACGATATGGCGACCGCCGCCACCGGTTATTTGCTCAACGTCCGATGTAATGCGGCCATGCTTTTGCTCGAGCAACTCGAAAGAATGATCGCCGCCGTTTCGCGGATCGATGTCGATAACGACCAAATTGGATGCCGCGAGGCTGAGTGCGGGATTCGCTAACGGGTAAACCGTCCACCAATGCGCAATGATGGCGGGGTCATTGGTGGCGTTCTTGTGGCCATTCGGCACAAGCTCACGGATAGGATGCTTGCCGGGTGACTTGCAAAGCGCATCACCGCACGCGCAGCGCTTTTCATCGGTTATCCACCAGCACGGGAATATGTAGACGTGCAGCGCTGCATAGCGCGACACATCATCCAGGTGAGACGCCACCGCTATTCCCCCGAGACAAGCCCAGTAGAATGTAACGCCTCTTCTCGTTTAGCCTGTTCAACCAAGCGGATCATGCCAAGACGAAGCGTTGCCGACTTGGATATCCCCAGTTTGCCGGCCAGCCAGTTCAGCGCGACCTCTTCGACAGCATTCAGGTTGGTTTCTTCGCGGAAGTCGTGCTTGTCATTCATTGTTTTGTTCTCGTTGTGTTTAAAAAAAGCCCCAAGTAGCTACTCAAGGGGCTGTGGAGTTGGGCAATACGCCCGAGACATGGCAAAGAAAGCGGCAGACAACGCCGGTCTGCTAGCGGCGAACATGGAAGCGGAGGCTGGAATTGCACCAGCGCCCCCCAGGTTATGAGCCTGGCGATCTACTGCTGATCTACTCCGCAAGGATTGGGCGCACCCAACCCCACCGACGTTACCGGAGAGTGCTAACGGGTTCAGGGGTTGGCGGGGTGGGTGCATGGTTAAGCCCCGACTGAGCTTGTTGGGGATAAATGTCTGGACGCAAAACATGGCGAGGAATACCCGTTTCGTTTTCGACAGGTATCACCCAGCGAGGAGGCACACCGTGCTTTGTCCACCACTGCACACGCTGAGGTGAAACGCCCAAGCGCCGTGCAAGCTCAGATTGATTTCCAAGGTTGATTTTTTTCATGCGCCTATTTTTACAAGAATCTCTTTAACACTGCAAGTGATTCTTGTTTTTGCGTTACAAGTTTATTTTGTATCTTTGTGGAATGACTATGGGAAGCAGAATCGAATCATCCATGCTGGCAGCGGGGTTTAACCAAACATCGCTTGCTGAAGCTATGAGAGTTACGCCACAAGCTGTTCAGCAGTGGATCAGTGGAGCAACCTCGCCAAGAGGGAAGAGACTTCAACTTTTGTCGTCTCTTTTACATGTCACTGTTGGGTATTTAGTGGCTGGAAATGAGATTGACGCCAGTCATCAATCTGCAATGCAGCCCATCGAACCCGGCCCGGAGTTTGTCCCCGTCCATTACGGCTCGTTTCGCCTGCAAGCCGGCGTTAGCGGATTTGCTGTCGATGCCCTGGACGACGAACTGGCACCGCTGTTTTTTCGTGAGGATTGGCTGGCCAGCGAAGGCTTGAAGCCCGAAACCCTGGTGGCCTGCAAAGTTAAAGGTGAATCAATGTCACCGGGCTTGCACGATGGCGATACCGTGCTGATCGACACGAGGCGAAACGAGCCAAAGGATGGCATTGTGTTTGCCGTGAATTACGAGGGCGAGCTGGTCATCAAGCGCCTGATGCGCGATGCCGGCCAGTGGTGGCTATCGTCCGACAACCCCGACAAAACCCGCTACCCCAACAAGCTTTGCGCCGGCGATCTCTGCCTGATCATCGGGCAATGTGTGCATAAGCAGAGCACGGTGATTTGATAGAGTTCATCCAGCAAAGCCCTTGACCGGGCTTTTTTTACGCCCGCCAAAGCCCGCCCAGAGCGGGTTTTTTGTGCCTGCAAAAAAAATTACAAGCTTTTCTTGTATTGAATTACAAGAACTGCTTTAATACACGCCAACACGTCATCCAGTGTGTTGTTTGAGACTCCTTGCCTAGCCCGTCTTTAAGGCGGGCGTTTTTTGGAGCAGGCGCTAACAGATCGGGAAGCCCAAGCCGCAAGTCGGGCAAACACGCGCGCCGGCCGCCTCAGCCGGCATCTTTTTAGGCGGATGAACAATGAAACCAGCACTGCAACGAATCGAGAACAAAATCTGGCATTACAACGATGCCGGCGAGCGCGTTGATGGAGCGCCGGAAGGCATCACGGGCGACCTGTCCAACATCACGGGCAACCTGTCCAACATCACGGGCAACCTGAGCGGCATCTGGGGCGACCTGTCCTGCAT
>ERZ869929.502-NODE-502-length-23080-cov-7.235266_pt1 | contig 23080 bp, 43 predicted proteins | sample MGYA00579312_ERZ869929 | MGnify/ENA primary metagenome ERZ869929 (study PRJEB32216, sample SAMN09231818) | wastewater metagenome | place: USA: Maryland | collected 2016-08-09 | study: EMG produced TPA metagenomics assembly of the PRJNA472060 data set (Reclaimed... | reverse complement strand
GTCTTGATGTTGAGGTAGACAAAAATTATTATTTAAGATTCGATTAAGCAAACCCTAAAATTTACCTATAAAATTAGATAAATCAAAATTATTTGTTATATATTTAAGTTTTATAAAATTTTACATATGAAAATAAAAATTGGAAATTGGTATTTGAACGATGATGATGTGGAAGACCCACATTTAGTTGATAATATAAATGATGCTAGTGATAAAACACAAGATGAAGTTAATGGATTTATTTCATATTTTACAGATTATGAAGGCGAATCATTATTTATTTCATCAATTAGAAAATGGTATAAGGTATATTTAAATGATATAAAAATTTTATAAAACTTAAATATAACGGTTCAATTATTTGCGTTCGGTGCGGCGTTACACCACCACAGTTTAATTAAAAAGCAAAAGTTAAAAATATGCACACACCTTCAAAAAAGCACGAAAACCCCACTGACGCAAATAATGTGTTAGTAGCAGTATCTGAATCCTTCATTGAATGGAGAGATAAGTTACATAAAGAAATACGTGGTGGTAAATTAATGTTTGATGTTTCAAAACACTACAAATGGTTGGATGAAAATGAATTATTCACTTATTATATGGATGTTGGTCGCTATTGCCACTAACGTTTTGCGTATATACGAGGTACGCCAAATGATAAACTTTAAATTATAAACAAATGCTTGTAGGCGTATCTTGTATATACGCTGTTAGCGGTAGTTATTTATGAAAACTAAAATAGAAGTAGAAATTTTTAATGTAAAAACAGATGAATATTATTATTCATTTGAGTATAAAATTTGGATTGATGGTGAATTTAAAAGTGAAGATAAATATGATGGAGACCATTCTTGGGGTAAAAACCATAAAGAATGGAGAAAAGAGTTGCAAAATGGTTACGCAGTCAAGTATGCTATTGAGCAATCGTTATAATTATCGCTAACGGTTGGGCGTATGAGTAGTAGCCGAACACTAAACTTAATATTAACAACTGCAATAGTTTAAAACACCTAACGGCTATTGCTTATACACTTTGTTAGGCAACGTTTATTATGGAAATTTTATTAGAACGATACTTAAAAAAATTACACAATTGGGAAAATATTTATATTGGGCATTATGATGTTGATGGTGCAATATGTAGTGTTACTTTTTATACCGATGAAAGTCGATACTACAAAGAAACAACCAATATAAATATTTGGGATATGTTAGTCTTCTTAAATGTTGCCTAACGGTCGGGTATTGGCGTTGTTGCCAAGATAAATTCAATTAGTACACAAAATTATAAAATTATGAAAAACTTATCTGAAAGCATGAAAGGCAATAACGCTAATACTTTGTTATGTGAAGTTTATTTGTGTATTGTCGAAACAGAAAAAAGGATATTAACTATCGTATCAAAAAATAAGATACTTAGTAATATTGAAAAAACAGTGATTGAAAACGAATATGGTAAAATAAGTGGAATATACGATAGTGTTGGGTCTAATGTAGGTGTCTTGTTAAATTTCGCATAACGGTTCGAGTGTTGCCGAAGTGGGGGTATTTTTAGTACAAAAACCCATTAAAAGCACTCACGTTGAACAACGGCAAAATGTTCATTAAACGCACGTCCGCCCCCATTTTGGCAACACTTTGTTAGCGGTATGTGCTTATTGTTAAACGTAAAAACAAATAAAAATGTTAGTAACTAAAGAACAACAAGAAGCATTGGTTGATAAATACATTAGAGAAAAACACAACCAAGACGAGTGCATGGGCTTTATTGATGGTATAAACGCCACATTAGAACTTTTGTCAAAAATTGAAAATCATAAACAAGAAGAACACGATGAACTTCAACACCGTATTGCAGAGTCGGATTTTTAGCATTACCGCTAACGGTTATAGATATACGCAGTTCTAACACAAAATTAAATAGATATGGAAAACTTAAATAATACAGACAAAACTTCGGATAACACCGAAAAAGAATTGCGTATATCTAATGTTATAGATAGTAAACTGTTAGAAAGTTTTTATACGGAATATGATGGGTATTGTATGATTTTACATGAAGGTGGTTTCTATGTGGAATGGTTGAATAAAGAGGAATTTTTTGAACGTATAAAAACATATGGAGATTTAGTTAAAATACACATATCAATAGGTTATATTCAAAGTGAGTCAGACGCTTATTATCTATAACGTTGAAGCATTGGCGAAGTAGCCGTATTTGAAACACAAATGTTTAATAAAGCACAAAAGATGATAGAAGAACAAAAGCCCAATAACAGCACTGAAACGGCTATTTTGCCAATGCAGTGTTATGTGCCGTTAATTTTCTTGGATATTGATGGTGTTTTTAACTGTCAATTATTTTACCAATCCAAACAATTTACGGACTACAAAGAGGCAAAGAAATCACTTCGTAAAAGTTTGAAGGCAAAAGAAATTGAAAGGCTTGAATATTACAAAAGTCAAATTTGCCTTGAACGTGTTGGATGGTTTAATGACTTGTGCAAAGATATTGGAGCAAAGGTGGTGATTTCTTCTACTTGGCGAATGGGTAAAACAGTTGAGCAACTGCAAGAGATTATGAACTATTGCGGTGGCACTTTTGAGATAATTGGGAAAACAGACCATACAGGATATGAACGAGGAACTGAAATTGCTAAATGGTTGCGTGATAATATCAAACCCAAAACTCACGGATGCCACTATTTTGACTTTCACAAATACGCAATTATTGATGATGATAGTGATATGTTGTTAAACCAACATTTCAATTTCTTTCAAACAGACAATTATTCAGGATTAACCCCTAATACTTGCTACAAGATAAAACGATTTATGACTGGTAAAACTTTCGGCGTGTCTGTTTAATGGCACATAACGGTTCGGGGCTTTGCGTAGTAGCCCTTAGTAGAAAATTAAAATTAACCAAGACACTTGATAGGGCAATTACGCAAAGCCCCTGTTATGTGCCGTTAAATTTCACAGCAAAATGAAACTTACAGATTTATTAAAAGGCAAAAAAGTGAACTATATGACTGATGCAAAAGTCGTTGTTCAACTTGAAATCAAAGAGGTTAAAGAAGAACGCCACAGCAGAGATTTAGCACCTGCGACACGACAAAACGACTGGTGGCCACCAAGTGAAGATTGGACAACTATTGAAGTTGAATTTACTAACGGATTTAGAAAGTCATATCGTTCACTTTCGGAAATTGAGTTGGTGTCTGATTAATGGCACATAACTCGTTTTTATACGCAACACCAAAACAATAAAACTTCACATAACCATCTAAATTCTAATGATTATGCGAAATTTTATTGCGTGTTAATTTTTACATAATAATTTTGGTAAATTAAAAATTTTTTATTATCTTTGTATAATAAAAATTAATCATGAACACAAAAACTAAAACAGAACTTAGCACATTCTTATATGAATACAATTTAGTTATTATTACAGGTGTTAACCACTATAATACCGCAATATCTACTAAATTAGATTCTGATTTAGCGGCATCAATTTATTTACATCATTTATCTATGGCAAATCGAATATTCAAAGAGATTTGTTTAGATTATTATATGAAATATGAACGAAGATTAACGAGTGACTATTTAGCATTAGATGATAAATATTTCAACTTTAGTATATTCAGATTAATCACAATTAATGATTATGATTTATACTATATGAATCAAGCAGTTTCAGAGTTAATCAAGTCTACATTAGGATATTAAATCCTTTTCACCTAATAATGTATAAGTGAAACGATTTCCTGTTTTTGTTCTATATAAACCACATATCGCTAAAACTCTATCTAAATCTGTTTTAACTTGGAATACTTGACAACCTGCACTCCACTGTCCAATCTTTGGTGTTCTACCTGTAGCATTTGACCTATGGATATTAATACCAAATAAGCCTTTATGTAAAGTTGTTGCTTCTTCAGCTACTATATCTTTATCATTATCCCTGTGTACTTCTAATTCACCAACTTGTACTAAAGCAGGATGCTGTTTATTTTTATGAAAACCTAACGCCCATTTATCAACCCATTGATTTCTTTTTAATAATGCTGAACCTAATTTATTTGCAGGAGTTTTTAACCAATATGTACCGGGGTCAGTTGTAATTACATATGTTTCCATTCTTTCTTTACCTAAAACATTTAGATATTGCTGTTCAGCAAATTTAGATTTACCACCAAAATCCCCATCTACTACTAATGGTTTACCATCACTACCTGTGAATAAATTATCATTTAACCACTTTTGTTTCTGAGCAGCATTTAATCCATTAGGCATAGCTTCTTGTTTCCATACCATAATGAATAAATCATTAAAAATATCAGGAACTTGTAATTCTGTTCGAATACCAATTAAATTTGGTCTGTCGGAATACCATATGTATTTTTTCTTTTCAAATACACTTTTCAATAAATCAATAGATACTTTCATAATACTTTTTTATTGTATATATAAAAGTTTTACCTAAACTTTTTATGAATTTTGGGCTTCTCGGTATGTGATGGATAATTTAATTCCCTTACATCAAAAATTTCAGAGATGAAATATCCATTTTTACCTTTTGAATAACCAAGAACACAATCATAACCTGCATCTCTTACCACATGAGCAATCACATATTCTTGTAAAGCATATCTTAATTGATTACCTTCTTTAGAATTGATATAAATATACCAAGCATCTTCATCTGCTACTTTTTTAGACACATTCGCATACTGAATCAAAAACTTTTTAATTTCTTCTCTATTTGGTCTAAAAATTAAATTTTGAAGACTTGTTTCAAAATCTAATTGCGATATGTTTTTTATTTTCTTATACGCATTTTCAGGTGCGATACCACCTGTTTGTCCTTTAACAAATATAGGATTTTTTATTACTATTTTTCCCTCAAAAACATTACCACCACCATAATTATATTTACCTTTATAAAAAGATATGTATTTACTACTTTTGGGTAAATAGAAAACTCCGGTTCTAACTGACTTTTTACCAATTTGTTCTTTCTTCTGACCTCTTATCGCATCTATTACTAAACCATGTTCGGTAATTTGAACATCGGGTGAATTATTTACAGCATCCATGAATATTGGATTATCAATTGGTAAAGTAGTATCATACTTTAATTTTTTAGCGGTTTTAAAATCTATAAATCTTTCAAATATTTTCATGAAATTATATATTAAATTTGGTAAATTGAAATATTCTTCCTATCTTTGTATTGTAAAAATAAAAAAACTATGGCAAAATTTACTTTAAAGAAAATAAATCCAACAGGTAAATATAAATCTTTTTACGAACCAGATATTTTGATTAAATATAATCGGAAAGAATGTGGAACTGTTTATAAAAAAGATAATTTATATAAAATACGTTTAATGGTTTATAAAAAAGATATTACCGAAGATGGTAATCCTAATTGTAAGTGGAAATGGATTGCATTAAAGGGTGATTTTAATGACTTAGATTCTGTTAAAGATTTCTTAAATAAAAATAGCAAAGCAATTTTAGATTTTAACTTACATTTAATTGAATAATAAAAACATGAGATACATAACATTAATTATCATATTTATTTGGTTAGCAGTATATTTACAAAATACTGATATGAATTTTTTCAAAAAGAAAAAAGAAAAAAATCAACAGGAACAGGAACAAATACTAATTGAATTTAATGATTCAAGTAGAAAGAAGATTATTGTTGATAAAGGTCATACCTATCTATGGCAATGGGCAGAATGGAAAATTTTAATACACAATGATACAGCTATTGCTGCAAACGTTAAATCATTTAAAAAAGAATATGCAACTATTAATAAGTAAAAAAACAAATTTAGTTAATTCAATTATTTTACATAATCCAGAAATTGAATTAAACCACATCAACATTCAACATTTTTCGGATGGGGAAATTTTACCAATTATCCCAAATTCAGTAAGAAATAAAGAAGTTCATCTATTATTTCAACCTAAAACATCTGTTGATATAATGGAGATGTTTTTATGTATTGATGCTACTCGAAGAGCAGGTGCAAGAAAAATGAATTTAATTTTACCATATCATGTATATTCTCGACAGGATAAACCCGACCATAATAGAAGTTCAATTGGTTCTAAAATGATTGCTGATTTTATTGAAAAATCTGGTATATCTACTATCACCACTATGGACTTACATGCTCAATCTATTTTTGGATTTTATAGCATTCCTTTATTACAGGTAAATGCTATGGATGTTTTCATCCCATATTTAAAAACATTAAGCAACATGGATAATACTGTTTTAGTATCACCTGACCAAGGTGGTTTTAAAAGAGTTTCATCTTATCAAAAAGAGTTAAACAGTGCTACTATTGCTGTAATTAATAAAGTTAGAATCCGACCAAATGAAGTAGCTTCAATGGATTTAATTGGAAATGTAAAAGATAAAGACGTTATCATTATTGATGATATTGCTGATACATTAGGTACATTATCTTTAGCTGCTAAAAAATTAAAAGAAGAGGGTGCTAATAAAATTATGGCAGCTATTACTCATCCTATTTTAAGTGGTAAAGCATATGAAAATCTAAATGATTCATTTATTGACAAATTAATTGTTACTGATACTTTAGATGTAGATTTAACTAAATCAAATAAAATTGAATTATTAACTACTCAATCATGTTTCAAAAAAATATTAAATTTTGTTTAAATGATTTGGTAGAACGAAAAATACTTCTTACCTTTGTATCATGAAAGTTAAAGAAATTAAAGAAGCACTTTTGAGAGGCGAAAACTTTGGTAATGAAGTAGCAAATTGGTATTCTTATTGTAACCCATCTATTAATTTATTTTGGATTTCAATTGGTGATAGAAATGTGTTCTGTAAGAACATTGATAGTGCAGCAAAAAGAATTTTCAAATTATTAAATAGAGGATATTAGAAGATACTCAATAATAAGTATCTTCTTGGTAATGTTCATATCCTATCATATACTTAACTCTATCAATATAAGTTTTTAAATCTTGGTCTTGTAAGTTTATTAGCTTATTTAGAATTTGTAAATTCTTATTATATAGATTAGGATTTATTTCATCTCTTGTATGATAAAAATGATAACATCTAAAATTTAATTCAGTATTGGTTAAGTATTTTAGTGTTTTATGTGTTTGGAAATTATCTTCACATCCCCACCCGAAGAAATCTTCACACCATCCACCTATATCTAATGCAGCATCTTTTTGATATAGTACAATTCCACCACAAAAGTTAATTTTCTGATTATCATTATCACCTCTACCACTTCTTTTGATATTGAAAATATCATTAAATGGTAATACACTTTCTTGTGGTGTTAAATCAATCACACTTTTATATGGATTTACTGCCTGATATGAATTTAATAATTGCATAGCATTTATAAACTCATATGGATTCATAATAATATCACAATCACCAAATGCTACCCATTCACCATTAGCATGTTTTAATCCAACATTAAACCCCCATGACCTATTGAAAGGAAGGGTAGATTTATGAAACACATGTCTTATTGGTAAATTTGTATAATTAAGTCTGGGGAATAAATCTTGCTCAACAACTAAAATATCAACGTTATTGAAGCCACTTAACCACATGACTACTTTTTTTAGATTGTTATAACGTTCGGGAGAAAACCGGAACGGGATAATATAAGTAAGTTTTTTAATCATACTTTTTATAGTTAAAAAAGTTAGAAAAGTTTTAAATATATGATTAAAAATTTACTATACCCGATAAGGTATAATTTTAGTTGATTTGTTTATTTTTATACCTAATCGGGTATAATACCCATTGTTTTGAGTTTATTTTCTAATTCAATCTTTACCTTATTTGATAAGTAAAATTGATTTAATAATAAGTATATTTCCTTATCATCGTGGTCTTCAATTTTACTACTATCCATCAAATGTATATAATCAGAATCTTTTATTTTATTTTCTATTTCCTTTCTTTCTTTTTTGTTTCTTGCCTTTCTTAGTTGGTCTTGTATAGATTTACTTAAAACATGGGTTTTATAACCATACTTATCCATCAGGTACTTAATTGCGATATTATAAACATCCTTAAATTGTTTATGTTCTAAAAATTTAGTAGTTAAATTCATATTTATTTTTTTTAATAAATGAACAAATCAATACCTAATTTATCATAACCAATACCTTTAAGTTTTTCTTTCTTACCACCTTGGTTAGATAATCCTAAATAATAGGTTTTAGGTACTGTTATTTTAAATAATTCTTCGGTTTGTTCCTGTTCATTAACTTTAGGAAAATTAATTGAACTGATGTAATCTTTATCGAAATCTAAATATTCATAAACATATAAAATATCATCTAAAAGGGTTTCTCTTTTAGAACATTTTCCCTTTTGTTTCTTATTAGGAAAATATTCATAAAACCATACAATAGATTCTGATAATAAATTATCTATTGGTATAATTAAATTATAAGAAACATTACAATAATTTGGCTTATTAAATGCTTCGGATAACTTGATATTATTACCATCTATTTCAACATTTTTAAAAACTCTTTGTAATGCCGAAATGAATAATTCAGCTTGCAACTGCTTGTGATATTCGTAAATATTTGTTATTCTAATTGCATCCATTTTATATCTTCTAATTTTAAAACTTTATGATTGATGAAAAAATCCATCTCTGGATAATATATTTTTAGGTGAATTACTCCATTGTCTGTTAAGTATACAGAGCATATTTTACCTGCGCCATATTTAGTAAAAACTTCATTCATTCATTATATATTAAAAAAATATTTAAATTTTTCTAAAACATACATATAAAGCAGCATAAAAATCATCCAAGTTCTTTAATACCAATTTTTTATTATCAATACTTTCAAATGGGATATTTATAGCAGTTAATTTTTTAGCTATACTTACTATATCATAATTACTTATGTTTATTTCTAATGATTTTTCTCTTGACCCATGAAAAGTGTAAAACATATCATTATAAATATAAATCTTATTTATTGGTTTTTCAAATACGGGTAGATTTGGTTTTGGTGTTTTTGAATACAAAGGATGAGAAAAATCATCATTTTCTAAGACTGTTAAAATATTACTTAATTTTAAGGAATCTGATTCAAAAGGTTTAATAGTATCTATACCTGTGTCAAGGTCTGCGTAACAAAATAAATGTGTCATATTTAAAATTTTTATTTTATATATAAAAACTATTTGTTTTCATACGCATAATTTCAAAATACCTATCTGTTAATAGTCTAAGATATATTGTGTTGTCAACTCCGTAATTACCAATTGCCCACATGTCATTATATTCTACAACTACGTTTTCACCATTTTCTAAAATACCAATATCTATGGTATATGAAATTGGAAAATCTTTTTTGTTTTCCTCAATAACTTGTTTTGCGAAATCATAATTAGGTGAAGTCATAAAATCACCACTATAATTTCTTGAATCCACAATTTTATTATTATGAATGTATAGTCGCCATTCACTTTCAATAGGTGATGTAAAAACATCATATACCATAACATTAGTATCATTTGGTACATTAGCGATTGAAGTATGTTCCATTTCATCAATAACAAATCCGGTGAATAGTTTTATATCAAATGGTTTTATGAACATTTTAGAGCCTTGTTTAGCCATTGACTTAACCTCCCCTAATTGCATAGTTTTAAACTCCCTATTTGAGTTTCTTGGTAATTTTACATCATTTAATCCAACTCGATTAAAAACTTCTTTCATGAATTCTACTGAACCAACAAATAATCGAGTTGAAATAAGACTATCAAATTTTCCACTACTTACTTCTTCATAGGATGTAAGTCGATAGTTTTTACAATTTTGAATTGCACCATACATAGCCGATGATGTATCAAAATCATTGGGTAAATCTCTACTTGAGTTTGATTGAATGTATATCATAGTTTACTTTTTATTTAAACAAATATAGTAAAAATTTTGTAAATTACAAAAATAATACTACCTTTGTTTAAAATATTTAATTATGGATAATTTAATAATGGAAGCAGTCCATACAGCATTTGATGAATTACATAATTCTATTCCTCAAACTAAGATGGTAGAAAAGTCAATTAGTATTTCTGATGTAAAACCAATTGAACTAATTAGTTTTATTGAAAAAAATAAAATACCTGATAGTGCAAGGTTTGATGGTAAAGATAACGGTTATGATGGATGGGATGATATTTTACTATCTTGGGATGTATCAGTACCTACAAATAAAGAAGAAAAACTTTCCTATTGTAGAAAAGTTTTTAATGATAGAGCATTTAGAAAAGTTTATCAAAAATTAACAAATAATGGTTATAAAAGAACTTCTCCTTCTTTAGAACAAGTAAAGGAATTTAAAGGGATTAATTTGTATGATTTATATCAAAGTAAAAATTTTGATAAAATTATTTGTTATTTCAAAACATTCTTTATATCTTTGTAAAAAATTTAAAATATGAATAGAAACAAAAATCTTCGAAAAATCGTAATGTTGGTTTGTCTACTACCGATATTCATTTTACTTAGTATGTTAGCCTTTAGTTTTATTGGTGAGTTATTAAGTAATAAATCAGACACATCTGTATTAGTAGGCGTTTTATGTATCTCACTTTTATCATTAGGCTATTATTTTTTAGGCAATTATATTTATAAACAATTTAAAACAAAGTAAAAATGAAAAAACAGTTATTATTTGGTGGTTTATTAATCACATTATTTAGTTGTACTCGTATTGATGCAGGTCATGAAGGTATCTTAATTAAACAATATGGTAGTGATAAAGGTGTACAAGATGTATCCTTAGTTACTGGTAGGGTTTGGTATAATCCTTGGACAGAAGATGTAGAACAATATGCTACATTTATTCAAACTATTGACTATGAACCATTTAATGTGAATGCAAAAGATGGTAGTGAATTTATTGTAGACCCTACATTATCTTACAACATTGTACCGGGTAATTCACCAAGAATTTTTTCAAAATATAGGAAAAGTTTAGAAGAAGTTGGGTTAACAACAATTTTCAATTATGTTAAAGATGCTTTTCGTTTACAGATGAACAAATATACAACAGATGAAATTGTGAGTAATCGTGAAAAATTTGAAACCGATGTACAAAGCACTTTAGCTAAAGTATTAGAAGCCGAGGGGTTTCATTTAGATCAATTAACAAGTGGTTTACAATATCCGCAAAGTATTGTTAGTGCTGTTAATGCTAAAAATACAGCAGTACAAGAAGCAATGAGAGTTGAAAATGAATTAAGAGTAGCTGAGGCACAAGCTAAGAAATTAATCATTCAAGCGGAAGCTGAAAAGAAAGCTAATGAGTTAAAACAACAGTCATTAACTCCATTATTAATTCAACAACAATTCATTGAAAAGTGGGATGGTAAATCATCATTATATGGTAATCTTCCAATTTTTTATAAATCCGTACAATAATTAAAAAATGGACATCACATTTTGTGATGTCCATTTTTCTTACATACCTAATTCCTTTTCTAATCTTTTAATCTCTCGCATGGTATCATCATATTCGAATTTTGCTGCCATCATTTTATTTTTATATTGTCTCCTACCACCAAATACTTCTTCTAACATTAAAATAGTAGGAGATTTTCTTTTCAAAAAGACTGCATCATTTACGCATCTTACATGTATAGTTGAATCAAATGGGATAGGTTTATCCGAACTATAAATCATACCATCTTTATAATCACCTAAATAATTCTCCGGTGAAATGAAAAACTGTCTTTGTGTAGTTGGATATAGGGAGGCAAAGTCATAACAAACTGCCCATCTATTCATACCAATTGAAGGTTCTTTTACCCATCCACCAACAAAAGGAACTTTTGAATTTGATTTACTTGTATCTTTGAATAAAATTACATTATCAATATCTTTAAATTTCTTTCTTAATACACCCTCTGTAATAACCAATGAACCCCATGTTTCTCTTGAATGTGATAAAATATCAGATGCTTTCAATTCTGCTAATGTGGATATACCATAAATGATTGATATATAATTCATTTTATTATGAATTAATTGAACTAATATACTATCGACTGCATTATAAAACATAAATGTTTCAAAATCTTCATCGTATAATTTTTTCAATGAACCATCAAATTTAATTTTCTTAATTCCTAAGATTTTTTCAGATACGAAATCTAATGATGAAGATTCTTTTACTTTTACAGATGTATCGTTTTTTTCGTATAATAACTTATAATCAATAATCAAACGGTGCATCGGTAATTCAGGTGATTCTGCCTTATCGGGTGGTGTCCATTCCTTATACATTCTTCTTGTGGGAGAAGTTACTCTAATATCAATTGTATATAATTTACTATTTACTGTTTTAGTTATTTTTTTAGCTCTATTTATCAAATATTTCCAGTCATAATCATATACAAACCATCCTGATATACAAGGCATAGTTGGTATCATTTTATTAAAAAATGTAAACATCATATCAAATTCATCTGCATATTTGATATATTTAATTTCAAACTCAATCCCTAACTTTTCTAAATGTTTATTTGTTTTTTTACGGATAGATTCTATTTGTTGTTGTGTTAAGTCTTTTAATCCCAATAAAATACATTTATTATCATATACAATTGATATTGATAATACTTGTGTAGGTGCTGTTTCCGCATCGGGAAACCCATCTATAATTTCTGTTTCAATATCTATGAAATATATTTTTGGCTCGTGATAAGCATGTATAATATCTCTTTCTTCTTTTGGTAAAGAATCTATAAAATCATAAATAGCATATCTATCTGGTCTATTTGTAGGTATTAATTTAATATTTTTACCATCCCATGATTTGTAAATTGGATGGGCATCAGGGTCATCGGGTAAACAAGAATCAAATTTTGTAGGATTACTCCAATTATATTGCCTAATTTTTATACCACCTTTTTCATCTGTGTGTGATACAATTAGCTTTTCTTTCATTTCGTTGTATTGTACATCTATTAGCATACGTTAGTTTTTTATTATTAATAGTCAATATTTGAAAAAAAGTTTTTTAATATATACCGTATGAAAAAACTTAGTCAGAAAAATTTAAATGATTTTAACATATTATCAAAAGCTAAAATAGGTTTTGAGTTTGAGTTTTATTCTAATTTGTCTTTCTATAAAACATTGGAAATATTTAATTTAGAATTATCACCCGCTAAACTATATGGTCATAAGGTATATCATCCCGATACAGAATATAGCGGATTAGATTTTATGTTAACACCTGATTTATCGGGCGGCTCTAATATGGCTGAATTAATCACAACGCCTTTAAATTATTTTGATGCTAAGTTTTATTTGATAAAAATTCTTTCACTAATTAAAAAATATGGCTATACTAATGAAAAAAGTGGTATTCACATAAACATCTCATTTGATGATATTCCTTTGACTAAATTAAACGTACTAAAATTAATACTAAATATTGATGAGGATAAGATTTATAGTAAATTCCCAAACAGACAAAATAACATATATGCCAAAAGTGTTAAAACTATAATTCCTTATAAAGAATATGATTTCGCTAACTTAGCTAAAGACATGTTGCAAAATGCCATGAAATTACCTAATGATAAGTATTATGGTATAAATTTTTTACATATTAATTCAACATCACCAAGATTAGAATTTCGTTATTTAGGCGGAGAAGGTTATGAGAAAAAAGTAGAAGTTATTACTGAATTCTTAGATTATTTTATTTTGGAAACTCGAAAATGTTTAAATGCTCAATTATCGGATATTGAATCTGATAAATTATACGATTACTTAGAAGAAAATATATCAAATTTCAAAAATTTTGAATCCTACGATAAATTCATAGTTGAATATCCACACATAGATATTCAAATTGATGGAATGACTATTTATGATACTGTAACATCTTATTACCCAAAGATTTATAAAAAAATATTTGATTTTGTTACCAATGTTGAAGATTTAAAAGAAGGTATAATAAACTACTATACTGAAAATCAGAAAATAGAAATTGTAAATGCTAAATTTAAAACAATTTTCAATTTAAAAGAATTTGATTTTATTGATTGCGAAATAAATAGTGGAATATTTGATAATTGTTTATTTCATAATACAACCATAAATGAAGCCCATATTAATAAATCAGTTTTAGTTAACTCGGAAGCTACTAAATGTAAATTATTATCTTGTAATGTGGATAGAAGTGAATTAAATGATTGTTTTTTCATGGAAGGATATTTAAACGGAGAGATGAATGGTGGTATATTTCGCTCAGGTAAAATGGGTGTATATGCTTATTTAAGTTCTACTACTAAGGTAGTTAACACCGTAGATAATTTCTTTGGTATTGATTATGGTGATAATGGTATTGATAAAAAAGTAAAGGACAAAGGGAAGATGTAAAGGCAACAAATTACTTATTATAATAATATATATACATTATGTTGCATAATTTGAAAATTTTTCTTATGTTTGTAAACTTTCTCAAATTTAAATCCTACAATTAATTAAAATTAGATTTTATGCGTAAAATAGTTAAAGCACCTTTTACAGACAATCAAGTAAGCAACATAAATGATTTTCAAAAATCAGGATTTATGCACGAATTTACTTGTGGTAATCATCATGATGGCGAAAAGACATTAATAGCGGTAAATGATGGTCTTATATGTCCTACTTGTGATTACACACAAAATTGGGTACATTCACACATGGCTGACTTTAAAAGTGATGAAAATAACTTTATGAACACTTTAAAAATGAAAGCATATAACAAAGAAAAAATAGTAAGTATAGAAGTAGTAGAATATGATAAACCTTTACTTCATTTTACATATTTCAGTAAACCATTAAAAATATTTGGATTAACTATAATTAAAAAAGGTTTTTATGGTAGTGGTGGATGGTTTGGTTTAGATTTCATATCTAAAGATTTACCAAATGAATTTCAAATCAAAAATTCATTTGTTCATATTAAACCGCATGTATGTATTGAATATGAAAATGGTGATATATCTGAACATTATTTTGATACTTTAGTAGAAGCACAATCTTTTTACAAAACTATCAAGCCAAAAAATAGTATTCAATCTTAAAACTTTTTCAGGGAAAACATCTATAATAAATATATAAAATAAAAAATTTATTATGGATACTAATAAAAAAATTATCGAAGAAAAAGACACACAAGATGTATTATTGAAATATCTTTCACAAGAAAGAAAACCAGAGATTAATGAAGCACCAACAACCTCAATAAATATTAATCCGAACGTAAAAGTTTCGGAAGCAGATTTTGTAGCTATTGATGCACAAATGATGCCTATGCGTGATTTTTATCCAATTGGTACAATGATAATGGTAAGACCGCTTAAAACTACTGAAATTCAAGCATACTCTCTTGTAACTGAAAATATTGCTGATGTTTATGATAAATTAAACAACGCATTTCAGAGTTCGGTTCGGGTAAAATATCCAAATGGTGAAATAAAGAGTTATTTAGATGTTAAAGATGGAGATAGATTCTATCTTGCTTATAAAATAAGAGAACTAACATATAGTGCTGCAAAAGTCCTTACTGTTAAGGAATCATGTGAATGTGGAACAGAAACCACTATTGAATATTTCACACATAATTTTAATTTATTAAGTATTCCAGAGCCATTAAAAGAGTATTACGATTCTTATAAAAGATGTTTCGTATTACCTGTTGGTAATACCGTATATGAGATAGCACCTCCATCTATTGGAATTCAAAGAGATATTACTAATTATATTGCTGCTTTAGCTAAAAAAAATAAAGATAAAAAAACAACCATTGATTTGTCTTTTGTTAAAACCGTTCCTTTTCTAATTAAAGGTAATAGTATTAGTGAGAAAGGTATTGAAGCAAAAATCCAAGAGTTTAAATCTATGGATAGAGATGATTTCAATGATTTGGATAATTTTATTACAGCTATTATTTTAGGTGTTGATACAATTAAAGGAGTTTGTCCATCGTGTGACTCGGAGGTTCACACATCAAACTTGTTTCCATATGGATTCAAGTCTTTGCTTACAAAACCTAATCCGTTTACAAGCAATAATTGATACTAATTTTCCGTTGACCGAATTGGATAGATATTTATTCAATAATTTAAAAATGCCTTTTAGTGAAGTTGAAAAAATTATTGAAAACCGCCTCAAGATAAATAAGGAATGGGGAGTTCCTTATAATGATACAGGTAATATGTTTTATTTTGAATTAGAGGCGGCTATATCTATCATAAATAGAAACAACGAAAAAGAAAAAAGAAGACAGGAACAAGAACAAGCAACAAGTAATGCTAAAGTACCTAAAATAAATCCATCTCAATACATGAGAAGTTTACCAAAATTAAAGTAAATTTTTAATATATAAAGTATGAATAAAATATTTACTAAATTTGACATGTTCAAAAAAAGCGATAAACAAAAAGCTTTAGAAGAACTTAAAACCTTTAAATTCTCTACTTTGATACGAGATACCGAAGATAAGGTAGAAATAGGCTTAAATGCTGCTAAAAATCAATTACCGAGCCTTTTTAAACTTAAACCGGAACTCTTTAACGATTCTAATCCTGTGAAAGTTAAATATCGAAATACTGCTAAACTAAATTTTGATGTAACCGATAAAGGATTGAAAGATACTAAAAATTCAGTTATGAATGGTTTTATCGCTAAAAGTTTTGATTTTTTAATTAATGAAGATGGATTTTTAATGTCTGATGATAAATGCGTTGATTTAATTAAATCTCGGTATTTACCTCATCAAACCAGTAATTAAAAAAGTAGTAGGCTTTATCATTCAAATAAAGTTTATCTTGACCAACTTGGATAAGTACTCTATTTTCTAAATTTTTAAGTACTTCAACAACTGTACCCTGATTTATTTGAACTAAATTACCACTATCAAAGTCTAAAGCAACTACATCTTTAAGTGCTTTATACATACCTCGCATGGGTGTTAAAGATTTTTTAATTTCTTTAATAATTACACCTTTTAACCGAATAATACTTTGTCTATCTAAAAATATATGTTTAGAGTTGAAAATTTCAGATACTAAATCCGGGTTCGGTGATAATAAGTTTGGTATCATACCAAAGAAATCATCATCATCAAATTTAAATATGATATAAACTTTCAAAATACAACCATCAATAAGTTCAATATTTTTTATTGTAATAGATTGTAAATTAAAATCAGTCATCATAGGTGATAATACATCTCTTAATTGAGATTGAATCACCATATTCAATAGATTGTTTAATTTAACGTATTTAGAGCGTATATTATTTCTATGCTGGTCTAACGCATCCAATGACAGATTAGGGTCATTTACATGTGTAGATTGTGGTACTCTATCGTAATTTAGTCTAAGTAGGTTGAACTCTGTAAATTCTTTAATTAACTTGTATTTCATCTTTAATATATATTAAAAATAAAATATACCAAAATGATAAAGTTTAGTAAAATGATAACAGAGGGTGTAGACAATACAGCCGTTGAAGAAGTTAAAAAATCAATCTTAAATGTTCATAATAGAATATCTGAGGATAAAGAACAAATTGATACCTTAACCGATAGAGTTAGTAAGTGGATAAATGATGATGTAGATTACAACAATCAAATAGATGACAGTTATGTTGACCTTAAAACCATTATCAGTAAATATGATGAACTTATCAATATATTCGATAAAGTTATTTTAAACTTTGACGATTACATTAAAAATGGTGAGAAAAAACTATATTGATGCATTTTCATTCAAGCATTTGATGATTTTAAACATATTTGAATTTCCAAATGTTATTATCAAATCAATACATAAAAATCTCATATCTTTATTTAAAAGAAAATTATAAGGTTTCTCATAAAATGTTTTAGGCTCATCATCACCTAAATCGGGTGAAAATACACCACCATATTCCTTTATAATACTAAGACATTTATCATTATTTTCTGTTGGGATACCAACATAATAATCAGCATCGAACCCGTAATGTGTTTTGAAATGTTCGGGATAAGATAGTGTATATAATGATTTATCAATCTTAGTGCCTTTTGGTAAAATTAATGTTCCACTCATATTTTAATTAATTTGTTCTTTAAAATTTAATATATTTTTCGAAGTTCTGTGAAATGATGAGAAGTGCTTCTCCAATTATTGGGACTTACTTGTTTTGTAAAATTATCAATCATATGCAGAATTTCACTTTTTTTTATTTTCAAATGTTTTAGTTTCCATAGTTCAATTCAAGTTTAAGTTCATTTAATAGACTTTCGATATTTTTATTACGTATGTATTTTTTGTGAAAATTAGAAACTAAGTTTTTAGCAACCATTCGATGTTCTAAATTTTTGCAAGATTTTATAACTCTTAGTGTATAGTTATAGTCTTTGGTTATGTTTTTACTCATTTTTTAAAAAAATATAATAGTTCATACCACCAAGATTTAACTTCTTTTTGTGGATTATCAATATCGTACCACTTATTAAAAAGTTCACTTAGTTTTGATGATTCATTTACATCTATGTTTAATTTCACATAGTATTCATTGCCTATTTTGATAGGATTGAATATGAATCTTGCTGATGGTAAAAATTCTCTGATATAACTTTTTAATTCTGTTAATCTATCTTCTTTAATTTAAAAGGAATTTTCCATTTTTAAATAATTATTTCGTTGATAATTTTAGCATCCATTGTTTGATAAAATGTAGCCATACCTTGTTTGTGTTTTTTTAGAAAATCAATAAATGGTTCTCGGTGTTCTTCTCTATCATCATACATTTTGATATAATAGTGTGGAAACCGAGCCACCATATCATTTAAAATTTCTAACTTAAAATCTAATGTTTGTTTTGTTGATAGATGATACTCATCAAAAATAAAACCATCTTTTTTCATTATGGTTTTGATAATTTTTTCAAATCTGGGAATTCTACCTGTCAGCAAAACAAAATAATCATTATCTGTTTTGTTTAGATAAACATTTTTAATATCTTCGTTAACTTTAATAATATCAGAAAACGCTTCCAAATCTAAAGATTCAACACGACCAAACCACCCTTTGTGAGGATATTCTACCCCTTTATTGATTAGGTATATTTCACGAGATTCTTCTGTATTGTGTGGTGTTTTATATAATGTATCATCAAAATCAACAATATGTAATACTTTTTCTTTATATAGTTCAGGAAATTTATCACCATACCATATGATTGGTTTAGTTAATGCTTCTTTCATTTTATCTAATGTTGAAGATATTTCTTCAACTGTTTCAGATGTTATAGTGGAAGGTGTTTCACTGTATCCAATAGGTGTTGATTGATTATCATAATAAACACAATGAATATCAAAATAAACATCACCTTTGTATTTTTTTGCAAGCACTCTATAATTAAAACTCATAATTAGTATTTTTTAATAGTACAAAGGTAAATAGAATATTTTAATCTACCAAATTTATTATGTAGAAATTAACACGCAATAAACCTTCGTATAATCATTAAAAATTGGATGGTTATGCGAAGTTTTATTGTTTTGATGTTGCGTATAAAAACGAGTTATAAGTAATATTTTTATTTATATAAACACCCATTCAATCGTTTTAAAAACAACGAATAAGATTCCTAATATAACACAAGTTCCAACGAATAGTTTTTCAATATCAATCTTCATCCTTTTTTCCACATCTTTCCAATTTTCCATTTTTAATATTTTATAGTTAAACAAAAATACATACTTATAACAACAAATATAAGAAATAAATTTTGTTTTGCCTAATTTTATAGGTAAAATTTACTTCTCATATTTGTAACCGTTAGCGGTAATGCTACAAGACCACGTTTGACACGATACTGTCATAATCAGCATCCCTTTCTTTTAGTTGATTTTTTGCATAAACCCACTTCTTGTCAATTCCGTGGAATTGTATTGCAGGTGTTCCTTCGTTGTCAGGATAATACGCTTCTTGTATTTTTTGAACCTGCGTAACAAGTTCAATATTAACAGGGCTATTGCGCATTTTATAACCCATGTATTCAGCTTCTTCGCAACTACATTTTATAAACTTTGCCATATTGATTTGTTTTTTACGTTTGACAATAAGCACATACCGCTAACATAGTGTTGCCAAAATGGGGGCGGACGTGCATTTAATGAACATTTTGCCGTTGTTCAACGTGAGTGCTTTTAATGGGCTTTTGTGCTATAAATCCCACTTCGGCAACACTCGGCACGTTATAAGTAATAAAACAAAAATTATGAATTTTTATATTTTAATTTAAGTCTTTCATACTCTTCTTTTTCTTGTTTTTCAACATCCTCTTTGTTTTTAATCTTTCTAATCATTAAACCACAATGAACAAAACTTTTAAGTTCATATCCATCAGGTACAATACCGCCATTAAATTTCTGCCAACCATCATAATTAGACTTAAAGTAATAATTTTTTAAAGGTAACATATTTGTATAATTTTTGTTTTACATACTTATAACAAGGTGTATATGTAATGATTTTGTTACATTTAATCAACCTTGTCTGTTAATAATTATATTCATTTCTCTTAATAAAGTTCAGTGTAAATCACTACATATACACCCAACCGTTAGCACCAATACTACTGGATTTCGTTGATTGAAGATTCATTAAATATCAGATAAGCATTTTTATTCCCTAGCCCTCTATCATCCAAATCTTCTATTTCGCTTGTAGAATATTTTAATCCGACATAACCCATTTTTTGTAGTGCTAAATTCATAGCAGTACAGACATTTGCATAAGAATTAAATTTGTTTGTTAACAAATTGTTTTTCTTTAAAACTTCTTGAAATTCGTAATTTGAATCTAGTCCCCAAGAAATACCAATATAGTCAATATCAGTATTTTTTGGTAACTTACCTTCATTATAATCAATAATATCTCTTAAATATTTAGACCCAACATTAGTGTTTAATACACTATCTAATGTAATGAAAAATTTTCTTAATTCAATAGAAGTAAATTCCTTTGTAGTATCAAATATTTTTCCATTAATGTTATATGTTTTTATAGTATCACCATAGAATTTGGCAACATCTACATCATCAGTTAAATATAATCCTTTACCAAACAAATCAACATTACCACTATCATTTTTTCCAACACCTCGAATTAATGATAAATTTTCATTTAGATATTCTTTTATTGTCGTTGCTATAAATTTACTCAATTCCATTTTTGTTTTAAAATTGATTATACCATATCTCAAATTTGTACTTAGTTTTTGTTTCTTTAACTTTTACCCAAAAAGATTTCCTATGATTATCAATTTCTATATTTACCGCGTGTTTGTGACATTGTAAACCATATAATGTATTCGTTAAATCAAACATACCTTTTTCGTAATCAAACATATCTCTACTAATCTGATATTTTTTAACATATTCAGATACTACTTTTAGTAAAATACTATAATCTATTAAACTAAAATGTTTTATTTCTATGGACTTATTCATATAATTTTTTAGCTAATATAAATAAAATAATTCACATATCCAAATTTTAATATATAAAACATGAAAGAATTTTTGAAAAAAATAGATATTAAGAATTGGGTGATTATAGTTTTAGGTATAATTATATTCACAATGTTATATTTCAAAAAAAGTAATGTTGATAACTATGAAAAAGAAATCAATGAACTTAAAGCAAAAAATGAAATATTACATAAACAGAATGATTCTATATTGTTTGTTAATGATGGAATTAAAAATCGAATAGATTCCTTATCGGTAGAGTATGGTAAAATAGTCACCGAAATTTCAAATAAAGATAGAAAAATTAAAGATTTAGAAAAAAAATTAAAAAATATACAGAATGAAGTCAATAATTATAATGCTGATATGCTTTTGCTTTATTGGAAGCAGCGTTTCGCAAGTGGTAAGTAAGTATCCAAAATATGAAATTGTTAATGGAGATACTATATTTCAATTTAACATTAACCAAACCCGTAAGATTACCGAAATAAGTAAGTCCTATGATGTTTGTGATGAAATGTTAGTGGTTTATATTCAAAAAGATAGTTTGCAACAAAAAGCAATTGAAAATCTAAAAGAAGAGATAGTAAACTATAAAATATTGGTATCAAACCTTGAAAAAGTTGTTGAAAATGATAAACTCATCATAAAAAACATGGAAACCGTTAATCTTTTATTAGAAGATTCGAATAAACAACTTAGAAAACAGTTGAAAATTCAAAAGTTTTGGAAAATAATGGGATTTGCTACAACCGGAGTGGCTGTGGGTGTGGTAATAATTTTATTAGCAAAATAATGAAAATAATGAAAAAACTACATAGTTACAAAATATTTGAAAATTTAAAGTTTGCTAAATCTGAACTTTCAAAGGGTTCTTTAAGTCAAGAAGATTTTGATTACCTTTTAAACTTGGATAAGTCAGAAACTAAGAAATACATAGGATGGATGGTTAAACATTTTAAAGGGGTTGAAACAAATTTATTTCGTAATAAATTAGAGGAATTTCAGTCTTTAAATATGGGAGATATTTATCGTTTTAAAACATTTGATGAATTAGAAAAGGCTGTTGATGTTGAGAATAATAAAAAATCAATGTCATTCAAGGAACAAGCTAAAGATTATGATGTCATTATTGATAATGAGGATATGTTTTTAGTATCTCCTCATTCACATGAAGCATCACGTAAACTTGGACTGAAATACTTCGCTTTTAGAACTAAAGATGGTGTTAAAGACTGTGCATGGTGTACCACGTATTCTAATAACGCTAATTTTAATGATTACTATTATAATGATAATGATACATTTTACTACTTTTTAGATAAAAAGAATAATAAGGCTTATGCTTTTCAAGTATATAAAGATGGGGATATAACGACTTATGATGAGTTAGATAAAAAAATTGATAATGATGTTATTGATGAATATAATTTAAAAGAATATTTAAAGCCTTATAAATTGGATGGTA
>ERZ869929.500-NODE-500-length-23191-cov-21.210062_pt1 | contig 23191 bp, 38 predicted proteins | sample MGYA00579312_ERZ869929 | MGnify/ENA primary metagenome ERZ869929 (study PRJEB32216, sample SAMN09231818) | wastewater metagenome | place: USA: Maryland | collected 2016-08-09 | study: EMG produced TPA metagenomics assembly of the PRJNA472060 data set (Reclaimed... | reverse complement strand
AATGCTGGCAACCCGACTGGATGCTGCTGTTGAGGCGCTGCGGGCTGAAGTGCTGGAAGGGGGTGAGTGATGATTGCTCTGGCTGTTTACCTGTTCGGAATTGCCGTGATGGCATTTGTTGCTGGTTACGCGCTTGGCCAGCAATCGAAACGAAACGCACCAGCCGACATATTCTACTCGGTGATTCTGGCAATTCTCTGGCCGGTCACCTGCTTTGTTATGTTCGGGTGGCGTCACGAGGAGCACGAAAGAAAATGACATACGTCAGCAACCACACTAACGACATCGCCATGAAGGCCCGTCAACGCGCCGCCCTGGAAGCCGAATACAAGGCCTACATCAAGCAGCGCCGCCCTGTTACCGTCGCGCCGGGATTTCCATCCACCCCCAAGCCCCTGCCGCCCGCAAAGACAGCCCCTGAGCCAGCCCCCAAGCGGGAGCGGCGCAACGAAGCCCCGGCCCGCGTCTGGCCGCGCATGGCGGAAATGCTGGAACTGAAGCGTATGTACCGGGTGTCTGCCGCCGCCATCGCCCGGCGGGTAGGGGTAGCCCATAGCACCATGGCCCGCATCCTGTCCGGCGAATACAACACCACAGCCAGCACACAGGCCAAGATCGAGGAAGCGATTCTGGGGATTGTGAAGGAGAAGCGGAAATGAATACAACTCGCGCCCAGCGCCGTCAACTTGAACGCAATAACGCAAAACTTCCGGAACGATTGCAGGAAATACCGCACTACGAGTGGCCTGAAAGTGCGCCGTTATCTGTCATGCGGGTTTTCCGGTCGCGTGATTATCTGGTTCAGGAATACCGGGAATCGTCGCCACACGTTATTTCCCGCCTGTCGATTTGCCGCACGTCGATCTCTGGTAATCGCTGGAAAGATGGGATTACATGGGATGAATTGCAGCGCATTAAAAGCGAAGTTGGGTACGGAGATGTTGATGCCATCGAGATATACCCGGCTGATGATGACGTTGTTAATGTGGCCAATATGCGGCACCTGTGGGTGATGGATGCGCCGGTTTCATTTGCGTGGAGGAAGTCGAAATGATTACAGCGGCAGAGCGAGAAAAAGGGTTCCGCGAGGCGCTGGCGGCGTTGCTTGAGCGGCATGGCGCTGAAATCGAAGTCACAGATGACCGTAAGCCGTGGGGGATGCACACAGGAATTGCTATCGTCTCAATGCCAACCATTTTTGACGAAAACGGAAACGTGATTTCCGACTATGCAGAGTTTCGGCTATGACCCCCACCGAACGCCGCGCCCTGCATCCTGCTGAAGTTGTCGAGGCGTGGGAGTGGCTGGACACATACGCCCGTCATTGGGCTGTTCCGGGCAGGGACTGGCAGACGCTGGACAACCTCGGCGGCACTGACCGGGCGATCGCTGAATCGCATCTGGCCACGCTCCGGGATGCGGGGCTGATTGAGCCGCAGACGGATTTTAAGGGTAACTTTGTTAAGAAATCTTTGTAGGGGCGAATCATGGAGCCATGGATGGTAATGCTTGGAATCGTTTTAGTGGGCGTCCTTGCCCTGGCGCTGCTTACGGCTGCGGCTATGAGTGGTGATGATGACTAGCGCGCAATGTCCACTGTATATGCTTTGATGGTCTGCGATACGCCACCAGCCGCACACTGCCCGCTGATGACGAGATAGCTTGCAGCAGACATGTCTACAGCCGCCGTAATGACCGCCCCGGATGAATTGCCAAACGGCGTGGACACAGAACCGGCATAGCCAATCTGCGCATTTGCCGATGCGGTTGTCGTTCGGATTTTGCACTGATTCTGCGCGGTCGCCGTCGTTGAAACAGTGCTTGTCAAAAACGCCGTGCCGTTAAGGTCGTCATCCGCACCAAGCCGCACCCGCAAAACCTTGTTGTTGGCGTTGTTATTGTATGTTTGCAGGATTGTGACATCAATCTCATACCCCTCCCCAATCAGTCCAGCAGGCAGCAACAGGCCGACGGCTTTTTGCTCAGCTGTGGTTGTTGCCTCCAACAGCCCAATGTCCTCCACGCTGGAGAAAATGCGCTGCCGCCCGTGCGGATGCCAGCGCGTACCGTCAGAAACCCAGAACGTACCAGTCGCCGTGCTGCCAACGTCCGTGATGCGAATGACCTTGCCAGCCACGCCCACAGCAGACGGACGGGCCGCCCATGTCGTGACGGCAGCAACCGGCACGGATAACCCAACAACTCCGATAGCGCCCATTTACCACCCCCGGAGAATAGCGTACCAGGCCGTTGCCGTAGCAAAGCCGGTCATTGTGATCTTCAGCCCGCCCAGCACAAAATCAGAGATGGACACAACATCCGTCGCGGTCAGCGTCAGGCTCACCGCCGTGCCGTTGGAGTCAACCAGCGTGAAATATCGGTCAGCATCAGACGCCGCAGCCTTGAGCGTCACGGCCCCGGCGGATGGCGTGCCAGTGCAAACAATCTGCAGCTGCCAATTCGTGACCTCTGTCTGCATGGCCGGAACCAGCAGCGGCAGGTCGGTAACATCGCCGGACTGTTCCGCCGTCCGGACTTTAATCTTTACGTCGCTCATTTTTACGCCTCGCTCAAGGCTGTCAGCCAGCCGGTTGTTGCCTGTATTTTTGCAATGATGGCATCAGCGACGAGTTGTTCGCCGTATGCGTTGAGGTGCTGGTCGGAGGTCGCGACATGCCAGAACGAGTCCACACCCACCTTCGTCGGGTCAGCAACCAGAATGGCCCGCATGTGCGCGTAGAGATCGACATACGGCACACTATTCGCGGTCGCTACAGCAGACTGAGCCACACGCACAGCAGCGTAAACAGGCTCCGGGGTGCTGATGCTGTCGCCACCGGTCGCCCAGTTGCGATACTGCGTGCTGACCACCATGATTTTTTCGACGCCAGCCGCATCCAAGGTGCCGATCATCTCGTTGATGTTGGCGTAGGTGTCGTTGCGGATTGTCGCGCCAGCTGCTGGAGCGGAGCCGAGTGCCGACTCTAGTGTGATTGCATCGCCCACAACAGACAGCACACGCCGAGCCGCTGCGCCTGCATTGCCGGTCGCGTCGTTGACGTTGATCCAGCAGCCCGCCTTGAACTTGTCGCCCTTGCCGGGGTCCAGCGTGAAAGTCGTTGTGGTCGGTGTCGGGATTGCCTCAACCGTCGCCGTGCCGCCCGGGTCGTTGACGCCGCCGAAAATCACAGCCATGTCAGGCACGTAACCAAACCGCGCCGCAATATCCGGATCCCCGTTGCTGTCCGTGACGGCATACAACCGCCCAATCATTTGCCCGGTGGTGTTGCCGGACGTACCGAGGTTGACGCCGTTGGATGCCGCACCGAGTGCTGTCAGACCGACACCAAGGCGGGTCGGCCAGAAGTCAGCGAGATTGACCTGCGTCGTGATGTTGTGCGTCAGGCTGTCACCGATGCAGATGATGCGGTTCGGCCATTTCGGCGTCGCCGTCGGCTGCTTGCGTGTTGACATTAGAAGACCCCCAATGCTTGAGCGGTGATAACAGATGCGGTGCTGGCTTTGTGCCGCAACGTGCGACGACCAGACGCCCCGGAGAAATCGTAAGCAACCGAACCGCCGAAGTCGTACTCCACCGAACCTGAGGCCGGAACCGTCAGCACAGCCAGAGTCGCAGCGGTGCTGTTGTAGTAGTTTTCGATGGTGACCGTGACGGGGCTGGCGCTGCTGTTGCTGTACGCGATTTTGCGGATGCGTTGCGCCCAGTTTTCAGCGGATGTCTCGCCGTGGTGGCTGGCGTCATAGATAGCCATGCTGCCTGTCAGCACCTGCGGATTGCACCACGACATACAACGCGGCGGGGCGATGACGCCGAGACGCTCCTCGATGGCATAGCCGTAGATTGTCCAGCGGTTTGCCTGATCGACTGCGCCAGGGAAAACCAATTCGCAATGATGCATCCCATCGGTCAGGTTGTCGGCAATGACCTCGCAAGCCTCGCCGCAAGGCGTCTCATATTCAGCGCCGGACTTCGGGTCGTAAATCTGGTTGCTGACGTTGTGCGCCACGCCATCAATGATGCACGAGAAATCGCGGGGGGTTGTCGAGGAAATGCCCTTGGCCCAACGCAGCGCCAGCACGCGCCCCGGAAATGCGAACACGATGCGCGCCACATAGCAGTTGCCATCCGATGCAGGAACGGCTGTCGGTATGCCGCTGATGCTGATGGTTTTTGTGTTGGGGACGACGACCGAGAACCCTGAGCAAGAGCCGTCCGAGTTTTCGCGCAAAATGTCTTCCTTCCAGGAAGGCGCGACCGATGCCTGAAACGTAGGAGGCGCTGCCGAATTAGCCTCGCTGCTCGTCGTGAACTGCCCGTACCGGAACGGCAGCTTGACCAACCCGGACACAGACGTCTGAACCCGTATCAGCCCCTGTTCCGTCTCGTCGGATTTCCACCCGCTCGCCTGCGCCTCAACTACCGGCAACTGTCTCGCCATTTATGCCTCCACCAGCGGCAACCATTGCAGGTCAGCGCCGTCATAAAAATAGGTTGTTCGCGCCCCGTCATTTGTCTCGTCAGCCAGCACGATGACAAACCCCGGAGCCGTCCCGGTTACATCCACATCCGCATATGTCGCAAACGTCCCACGGTCGCCGGTTCCGATGGCGACATTGTGCAATGTTTTCGTGATGCTGCCGGTCGTGATGGCAATGTCGTATTTCCCGGAGTCAGCGTAGAACGAGAAAAACCCGTACATGTCCGCGTCGATTGTACTGTCATCAATGACCGTTGTCCCTGCCGAATCCGACCAAATGACGGCAGCACCGCCACCGGCCAGCGTGACAACAACGGACGCATAGGGGGCAACACTGACCGATTCGTCGGCGCTGAAAACGGATTGCTGGTATATGTGTTTGGCCATGGGTTAGTACTCGATGATGATGATGCCGTTGCCGGCTATAGAGTACGCGATCAAATCGCCGGGATTGACTGAGAAAACCTTGATTGCTGTTGCGCCTCCGCCGCCAGCTGTGAAGCTACCAGACCCAGCAGAAACACCCCATGCCGCCCCCCTGCCAACCGCACCACCAACGCATGAATACCCGCCCATTGCGTAAAGTGCTGGCCCAGCGGAGTTGTCCTGGTAGTCTCCGCCGCCCCCCAGCAGATTTATGTCGCCGCCTGATGCGGTGCCGCCATTGAATGTCAGCGACGCAGTGCGAGCGCCACCACCTCCACCAGTGATTGATCCGAATGTTGTATCTGCCCCGGCTGATGCTCCGCCGCCCTCGCCGACAGCCATGACCTTGATCCGATACACCCCAGCCGGAACAGTCCAGTTTCCAGAACCGCTTGTCAGTTTGGTGATGGCCCCAATGCCGTTAAGCCACGGCGCACCTGTTCCGCGCTGTGCGATGCTGACCGGGTTTGTATCCAGCGCCGACGCAGTTGCAGCGCGAAATATTTTGTTCGCGCCGAGGTCGTCATTATCCAAATCAACATAAGTTGTCGCTGTCATAGCAAAACCTTCCCGGCAACGCTGCCGTTTATGAATCCGTCATCCGCCGCGATGAACATGTAATAGACCTGCTCATCTGTTGTTACATCACTGTACTCATCGCCAGCCGTGAACGTGTCCGGTGCAATGCGGGCAAACGCACCAACCCGCCCCGACGCAAACGCATCCTGCCTCGCCGTGATCTTTACCGTATTGTCGCCGCTACGGGATTTTAGCACACGAATCAGCGTTGGCAGCGCCTCGCCGAACTCATCCACAGCGGCAATTGTGGTCAGGTTGATAAACTCCCCGGTTTTGATGCTGTCGTCTTTTCTGTCGAGTTGCAGCTCAACGCGAAACGGGACAAACGAGCGATTCAGCAGCATCCGGTCAACGAGGCCGGTCAATTCTGCGCGGTTTCCAGTGGGATGCCAGCGCCCAAATATCGACTTTGACCGGCGTCCGTTGTACTCGTTGACGCCCTGGGAGTCGGCATTGATGGTCACAAAGCCGTCGCGATAGTTGCCGATGTCGTCAATCTTTTTCACGGGGTCGCGCTGACCCATGGTCACAAAGACCTCGTTAAGCAGACGCTCGGAGTCGTCCAGGCACTTCACGGAGCCGCTGATGATATGCTCGTCGTCGTTGATGCTGGGTATGATCTCCGTCAGGTCTGGCGGGCGAACACACCTGTATTGAATCCTCCGGCTTTCCTCATCCCACCAGATAGCCCATGTGGACGTTTGCGGAATCAACTCATCAAAAGATTTCTTGACGCCTTCTGGGTCGCACACAAGGCGCGTGATTCGGAATCCTGCTATCCATGCCGCAGATTCTGCCAGCCAGTCAGAATATGGGATGTAGTCGGAGTCAATGTCAGCGCCATCCTCGAGCAAGATGCGGAAAACATAGGCGGGGCGCAAGGCTTTGAAGTATGCGCATTTTTGCACAAGGTCGCCAGCAGCGTGCGTCGTGCGGGTCGTCTCGTACTGGTCAAACCCGCCAACGGTGACACCAGTCAGCCGGATGCCGCCTGTGTGCGCGGTCGTGCCGGTGTACTTGTAAATCTCGTCACCGATGCGGACGGCGCTGAAGGATGGCTCAAATGACTGAATTGCGTATTCTGTCGGACGGTCGGTGATAATGTCGAGCGTGGTGTAGCTCGTTGTCGCGTCGAGACTGGTTTCCAGTCGGCCAGTGCTGCGAATCGGATATTCGGCCCTGTCGTTGTCGGCCAGCTTGAGCGGATCTTTTGCGGTCAGGACGACATTGCCACGACCCCAGCCTTTCAGTTCCTCGGCGATGAAATCAGACCGTTTGCAGTTCGCCAGGCTGAACGGCTCATGCACATAACCCCGATACCATTTGACCGACCGCCCGTTGTAAAACGGCCAGCGCGTCTTGAATCGCGGCCAGAACGTTCCGCGATCCATGGGGTTGTATGTGCGCGAGGACACATAGGGGTCAATGCCGATGTCATCGTGTGGCGCGTCCAGCAGGGTAAAAGATACTGATGTTCGCTTGCCGAGTCCGTTCTCGGGGTCAGGTTCTCCGGAATCGGACTGCACAGATTTCAGGAATGGGATGTAGCCGTCCGGGCAGATGCTGGCCGGAGTGCAAAACGAGAGCGTGAAATCTGCCGCCGCCCAGTTCGTCTTGTCCTTGCAGGTCGCCCAGGAATTGAAGCAGGTGGCCGTAGCCGTGCAGGGTGCCGTACCGTTTGTCAGGCTGCATTTCTCGACTGTGATCTGCATCACGTCGATTCGTTCGCGTGCCGGGTCAGTTTTCAGCGTGTCATAGGACATGCTTTGGCCCCTCCAGCTTCAGCGTGATCCGCATGGCGTCTGTTTGCGAGTATGCCGCAGACGGGTCGCCAGTGATAGCGCCGTACACGACATGCTCGGGAAAATCCTTCAAGCTCCACGCGAGGAAAACGCCGACAGTCCGCATCAGCCGCCGGAGTGCTGGCCAGTTGGTGCCGATCCAATCCGGGTCGATCATGTCGAACTTGAGACTCTCCTCGATGCGCTGCGACTCGACCGACGTGCCGAGAATCTGGCCGGTAACGCTGACCGTGTTGCTCAGTTTCTCCGTCGGGTTGAACAGCGACGGTTCGTAACCAACCCCAATGCCGACCGGGATTTGAGTACGCGCCCCGGCTTTGAATACCGCAATGCTCGGCCTCGAACTGCAAACAATCCGCAGGGCTGATGCACTGACCGACTCAAAGACCCACGCCACACAACCGGCCCCGGTGCGGCTCAATGCGGAGCCAATCGCCGCCCATGCGCTGCCGTTGTACCATTCCAGGGTGTACGTGCCAGCAGACGCCGTGACGTAGATAGCGGCATAGTCGATGGATTTGGAGCCAGAAAACGTCGCCGTGATCGTTGCGCCTGTTGTCGGCGTCCACCGGCTGTAGGTGGTCATAGTCTGCACGGCAACCGATGTACTGCTGCTGTTCGTGGCCGTCATCGTCGCCGTCCTGACCTCGTCCGCAATCAGCAGGTGAGGCAGGAACCGGTTTGCGTCCGTGATCGCTGTTGCAATGTGTGTGCTGCTCATTGTCGTACAAACTCCACTCGGCCGAACCGTGCGCCGTCTACCAGTCGTTCGCCCATAGCCTCCATCAGTTCCGCCACATCCTCATCCCGCCACAGTCCGCGAGACTGGATGCGGATGTCTACAACGCTGGCGCGGACGGGCTGTTGTTGTGCGGGAGCGATTCCGGATGCGTCAGGGGCCGATGTTGTGCCACCACCTCCACCACCTCCACCTCCACCACCACCGGAACCGCCGCTGCCCTTGATGGCGTTAACGAGGCCCATGCCGGTTGCCAACACCTTAGCGACAGCGCCAGCCTTTGCCCAAAACGGAAGCGTAGGGTCGGCAAGTGCTTGTGATGCAGCGGTGTAAGCGTTTACCAATGCTTGCGTTGCGCCGACCGTCTGAATCAGCTTTGTCATCTTGTTGCTGTGCGCCCCGGTCGCAGCGTACAGCGATTCCATGTAGGTTTTTGCCGCGCCGAGTTTGTTTGTCAGTGTGGTTTTGTCCTTCCTGGCTGCGTCCTCGGCAATTCCGCGCAGCCTGTTTTCGTGATCCTTGGCCATCTTCTCCTTGTAGGCAATCTGTGATTCCTTGGCAATGTTCTCCATTTCTGCGTATATGGCGTAGTCTTCGAGCTTGCGCTGATACTCAAGATTTTCGAGTTCGGCCTCTGATGCGAATTGCTCTTGCAGGCGCTGGCGTTTAGCCTCATACGCCGCGTTTTCCATCTCGGATTCTTGGGCAATCCTGTCCATTTCCGCGACAATCTGGTTGTTCCAGTAGATCGCCTGGTCGGCAGCGCGTTTTTCAGCGGCAGCGCGTTCCTCCTCGGCCTTCTTGTCTGGTTCGGCGGCTGTGGTCTTGCCTTTTCCGCTGCCTTGTTTTGTGTCGAGTATGCCAGTCCCGTCCAGCAGTTTCTCCAGTTCAGCCTGACGCGCCAGGAACTCGCCTTGCGCCTTGATGTTGTCGTTTTCCGCGAGAATGGCGGCTATCGATGCCTGATAGGCGTCTTCGTAGGCCTTGTAACGCGCATCGCCACGCGCCAGCGCACCGGAGATGGTGTCGCTGGTGAATATAGCTTTGGATGCCTCCTTTAGCGTCTGGAATCCGCTCACGCCTTTAGCGACAAAATCCGTGATCTCGATCGTCAGCAGCTGGATGCTGGTGCGGATGTTGTTGGGCATGTCGACGAATGTCTTCCAGCCAGCAGCCACAACAGCCTTGATAGCCGCGCCCACGCCACCGATATGATCATCCATCTGCCCAAGAGCGTCGGTTGTCGCCATGAATGTTGCCCCCCACGTTTCCGTTAGGCGCGTAAACTCCACGAATACATTGTCATCCATCGCCTTTGACAGATTGACGATGGAGTCGGCGATTGCAGATGATGCGCCGGTCGCCTTGTCCATCTGTCCGACGATGTTGATAAACGAATTGACGATAGTTGTCTTTGCATCACCCAGCGTTTTTGCCATCTGCGCGAATTGCTTATCCACGGCATCAGATTGCAACTTGAGCGCATCAACAACAGCCAGAGACGTAATCTTTCCCTGTTCGCCCAACTTCCGCAGTTCGCCGACCGTGACGCCCATGCCATCAGCAATCGCCATAGCCAGCGCCGGAGCCTGCTCCATGACGCTGTTGAGTTCTTCGCCCCGGAGCGTTCCGGAGGCGAACGCCTGCCCGAGTTGGGTAAGCGCTGCCTCGGATGCCTGCGCGGACGTTCCAGAGATCACCATCAGCTTGTTGATGGTTTCTGTCGTGTCGCCCACCTCAGACAGCGACAGCCCGAGCGCCCCGGCGTTCTGTGCGAGGCGTTGGTAGACTTCGGCGGTTGCCTCAAGCGGTGAGCGGGTGCGCTGGGCGATTTCGAACAGGTCAGATTGTGCGGCGTATAGCTCGTCGCTGGATTTCGTGACGAGGGACAGTCGGTTGGAAATGGTCGTGTAGGCTTCAGCGGCCTGCATGACCTCGCGGACGCCGAACGCAGCGCCCAGGGTGACGGCCAGCGATTTCATGGCTGATGCCGCCTTTCCGCCAGCCTGCGTCAGGTTGCCCAGCGATCCGGACGCCTCATCAACCTGGCGATAGTCGGCCCGCAGAATCAGTTCAGCCAGCGTTGTCATCGGTCATTGCCCTCTGTACTGCGGCTTCAATCCGCATGATTGTTTCCGATTCCCAGCCGTGCAGCGGGATGCCGACCATTTGCGACCATGCTTGCAACTCCTGCCACGTCAGCGCCTGCCCGCGTTTGATCTGGCAGTAATACGCCCACAGGTAGTGCAGTTCCTCGGGCGCGTCCGGTGTCGTCAGCGCCTTCGGTTTGCGCCCAGTCTGACGCCAGACGCTCGTCAGGTGGTCGCGGAGTCGTCCGGTTCCGCCTTTTGGGGGCTGTTCGAGTCTTGCTTCGGCTCGGCAGTGCTCAATGAGCCGGTCGAGCCGTTGCCGAAAAAAACAGAGGCATCCGATATTTTCTTATCGAGCCAGTCAGCCAGATACGGCGCGTTGGCCAGCAGGCTCATGACCCCTTCGCGGCTAAACTCATCCTCAAGCGACCAGTCCGAAACCGCAGAGACGAGAAGCCCAAGCATTGCTGCCTCGAAAAGTTTTGTTCTCTCCGCATCGGGAAGGTTTGGGTCGCGCATTGCTGCGGCCCTGTATGAATCAGCCTTTTTCTGACGGAAGGCGTCGGAGTCGGTGTGATGGACGTGCAGCCATTCAGCCGTCAATCGCCCATCACGGCCCGGAATCATGACGCGGCGACCGGTATTGGCCACCTCCAGAGTGAAGAAATCGGATGCTTTCATTATGCGCGCTCAATCTTGAGTTGGGTGGCGTCGCTGCTGCTGTAGATCGCCTGGAAAGGCATTGTTATCATCACTTCGCGCTCGCCGCCCACTTCCGGCTTGCCGCCGGTGAACTTGACCTTGGGCAGCGTGAACGTGTACGTGGCAACGCCGTCGGTCAGGGCGAAAACGATGGCGGTTTCTGTCTCGTCTTCGAAAGCATCCAGCAGGGTATCGTCTTGATATAGCGTCGTCAGTTCGCCAGTGACAATCGACCGGCCAGCCGCGCCACGAACGCGGGTGGTTTCGCCAACAACAGGAAGGTTTTCGATGCCGTTTTCCAATGTCAATTTGATGGATGTGACGCAGGTCACGGCACTGCCGCCGACGGTGATACTGCCAGACAGCGAGTCCATGACGTTTTCATTCGGGTCGGCAGTGTATGTGCTGCTAGCAATGGCTGTGCCTGCGCCGGTATCGTCCATGCCGATGACGCTGAACGTGCCGGTGACTATGCCGGTTGCAGGGCATTCCAGCGAGAACGAATTGAACTCGCAGCCCACAGCCCGACGATAGCGGGTGATGTCACTGAAGAAACGCTCGATCGTAAACGACCGGCGAGTCGTACCGGCCTTCAGAACGTCGGTCGACCACGTACCCATCATCACAGCCTGGAGCAGGTCATCCCACGACGCGTCTCGGAACTCAATGCCGATGTCGCCGGATGCCTGACGGACTCCATGCCGGAAGTCGTTTAGTTGCCGGTCGGAGCGGATGGTTTCTGATTGGAATGTCTCTTTTTCCAGACCAATGCTGTGGCTGGTCGGGTTGATGATTTGAAAAGCCGGAGTGGCCGGAGTGGTGCCGTAGGTGACTTCAGCGATGTACGCGAGCCGAGCCAGTGAACCGCCTGCAATTGCCATGATTATGATCTCCGCACATAGGCGCTAAAGTTGATTGTCAAAACTGACCGTAGCCAGCCGTTTTCGGTTGATAGGGTTGTGGGGGTTGCGCCCCAGATTACGACCTGCTGGCCATCGTAGGTTAGGCGGGTTCCGGATGTGTAGTCCGCGCAAATCTCGTCGATTTTTTCCAGTGCCTCGCCATCACCGCGCCCGGTGCGGTACATGATGTCAATCTGGAAAATGCCGGTGACTTCGTTCGTGCCGTCATCGCCGAGCGTTGCCGCGTCGCTGCCAGCCCACAGAACAAACAGCCGGGCATGGTCGTCGCCCGCTGCCGGATTGTAGTCCCGGTTTGGATAGTAGGTGGTCAGCCCGTAGCTGCCAGCAACCCAAGACGCGAACAGGGCGGATTGAATGTCAGCGAATCTCATACCTGATTCCCCGCTGCCACTTGCTTGACGATGCTCAGGATGCGAGCGTGATTGATGCGAACCATGCCGCGAGGGGCCTGGCTGCTGCCGCCGAACTCGATCTTTTCCGCGTAGTCCATGTTATTGACGAGGTAGTTTACTGATCCGGCCCCGCCAATTTTACGCACGGCTTTTGCAATGGTAGCGCCGCCACTCTTGTCTACGTCAGCTGTCGTGCCGGATGTTGGAGATTCTTGCGATGCCTGCCAATTTCCGCGCAGTCTCCCGGTATCAACTGGCGTAGACATGATCGTGCCTGAAAACCATTTGATTGTGATTCCTCGACATGTCTCATCCAGCGACTTGCCGACGCGCCGGGCGAACCGCTCCAAATCGGATTCAAAGGTCATCGGCGCACCCTCACGACATAGGCCAAGATTGTTCCAGCCGGGCGAACCTCGTTAATTTCCTGAATGGCCCATGAGCCAGCCACGCCAGCGCCGAGGATGATGCCCGGTGCGCCACCAACGGTTGTTGCGGTCGTGTCTCCGATGCTGGACACGTCGATACGGTCGCCCATTCTGACCTCAACATCCGGCATCATGACGAGTTCGCGGTCTCCGGACTGGATGCGTGTGCCGTCAACGAGACGGCGGGCGATCTCGCGGAAAACGCCAGTGGATGCAATCACGGTGCTGCCGCCAGATGTGGGCTTGTTCGTCGCATTGTCGAAATTGAGCGCAGGCCGGACGATGTTGACCGCAGTCCCGTACTCGGTCAGCAGTCGTGTGGCAGTCGCGGCCATGCGGTCATAGAAGGCAGTCATGCGCGCACTACCATCAGCCCGCTGTTTTTCAGCAGCGTCCTGAGAATGGCTTGCGACTCGCGGGTTTTCGTAACCTTCGCGGCTTGGCCGGGGTTTGCGTATTCGACTTCGACAGCGCCAGCGATGTTCTCGCGGACGACAGGCAGGGCGGATGCCGGGTTGTACATGTCAAGGCCGTCAACCTGCTCAACGGTGAGCGCGCATTGACAGTTGATAACCTGGCGGGGGATTTCGGTATTGAGCCACGCCCAGCCTTCGATGATGGCGTTGTCGCGTGGCCATGATAATGATTGGTCGCGCTCTGTCAGCGTACCGACAAAACGGTTCCGGTTTGATTCGAGGTAGTCCGTAGACTTGACGAGATAGGCTTCAACGGTCGCATCGGCGGGCAAGGTGATGCCACGCGCAGCCGCGTAGAGTTTAAAATCAGCGAGAGAAATGTACGAATTGGCCCCGCTTACGACTGAGCCATTTTCAACGACAATTGCCATAATATCACCCCTCAATTATCTCATAACTGCTCGGGGTTACTTCAATTGCAGCCATAACCGTTATTTTTGCAAAAACAAAATCATCGCCTGATGATATTTTTCCAATTTCAATTCCTGTGACACCAGTCATGGCAGTGCCATCAACAATCACAACCGTTCCGTTAGCTGTGCCATCAGACTTTATCGAGACGTTGCTTATTGCCATGGCGATTCATCCGCAGGTGGGGTTGTGGGCGTCCTTGCCCGGTGTTCCTTAGCCCAGCAACAGCGCGGTGTGTTCCGGCTTGATGTTCTTCACGCCCCATGCCAGCGAGATGTGATAGACGACCTTGCGGAAGCCGGGATAGACCGAGACTTCAAAGGTCAGGCCAGAGCGCGGGTCAGTGATCTGCATCACGTCGATGGCCATGTCACCGGCAGCAGGGCGCGACGGCAGACGAGCGGCCAGCACGATGGCGGACGAGGCAAACGCCATGTTACGCGGGCCGGTGGCAATCACGGTGATGGCACGGGTTGCAACGCCTTGGGCCTTACGCAGGCCGGGGGCGGCGATGGTGATGCTGTCGCCAGATGCCGGGTTAGCGCCAGCAAACGAGACGGAGGTCACGACGTACTGATTGGTATCGTTGGCCAGTGTAATCACGTCACCGGCAGCGACTACGCCCGTGCCAGCGGTAGCCAGCGGCAGGACGGTTTGACCGACAGTAAAGGCGGCGCTGGTGGTCGTGGCGTTTGCCATTGCGCCGACGGTCGGGGTGACAATCTGCGCGGATTCGCGGATGGCCATGCCGGACGGGCGAACGAGGACTCCCTGCTCGTTAATCGGCACATCGCCGCGCCCGACCTGGACGCCGTACAGAGTATGCAACTTGGCCCCGGCAGTGGTATCCACAATCAGATTCAGGCTCTGCGGATTCGCGCCGTTGTCCAGCAAAATCTTGCGGGCGTTCATCGCGCCTTCAAGGGTCGTGGCGAACGGGGTAGTAGTGGCAGTACCGGCAGCGCGGGAGGTAGTCGCGTACAGGGCAGCGAGGTCGGCTTCGACTTCGTTGACCAGGGCGCGCATGGCTTGCGTGATCTGGTTGTTCTGCACATTCGACGCGCCGGGGCCGGAGTTCAGGCCACGTTCTTCCTCGCCGTTCCAGCTAAACGGGCGGGACTTGCTCTTTGTGATGGTGATTGCGGTTGCGCCAATGGTCTGGTCGTATTCGGACGGAACAGACATTGCGGGCGTGTTGTCAATGGCGGCATTGGCGGACGGGGCCACGTCAACATAGACGGACTGGCCAACAGCGGCAGCAGAGGCGCGGGCATCGAGGGTTACGGCAGGAATCAGGCCGACGAGTTCGCGGGATACAACATCGAGCGAGGCGTACAGGGCCGGAATCAGGTTGGTCAGGGTGTTCGTGGTCATGGCAATTTTACCTCAGGTTCAGGAGACTTTACCGCCAGACTTGATGTGAGACATTTTCTGATCTGCACTCATCTGGCCGAATTGGGCGCGTGTTACGGTTATCGCGGCCCCGCCGCCTTTACCACTGCCACCGCTGGCCCCGCCACCGGAAGCGCGAGAACTCGCAATCACCGGCGCGAACGCCTGATTTGATGCAAATTCCGCTTTGAGTTCGTCCAGGGTGAGCGCCGAAGGCTTGCCATCCTGCCCGATAACCACAGTTTGCGGCTGTCCGTCGCGAATGTCAACAGAGAGCCGGGCGCGGATGTGGGGCATCAGCAGGGCGGATGATCCGGGGATGGATAGCTCGTTGGCCATGCTGACCGCGACGTTATCCACCAGCAGTTTATTCAGGGTTCCGCGCATGTTCCCGAGTTCGGCTTCTTTCGCGGCAATGCCTTCGTCGTATTTCTGCTTCCATGACTTGTCGAGCGCGTCGACGTCGCCAGACTTGCGGGCGGACTCCTCGGACGCCTTGCGGGCCAGCTCTTCGGCTTCCTTGGCTTTCTGCGCTGCCGACTTCTTTTCAGCCAGCAGCTCATCAACCTTCTTTTTCAGGCCGGTCGTGTCTTCAATGCCATCGACCTTCAGCCGGAACTTTCCGGATTCGGTCTTGTCGTACATGCCAGCAATGGCGGCGTCCAGACCTTCGACGGTATCAACTTCGTATTTCAGCATGGTTTTGCTCCCGGAGCGTGTGCGGCCCAGCCGCGTTATAGTCCTGCGCGAGCGAACGCGACAGGCTCAAGTTCTTTCATCTGCTCAAGTGTGAGCGGTTCAAAATTCTTGCCCAGGTTCAATTCCGCGAATCGTTCAGCCGACAGCCCGCCCTTGCGGAACAGTTCGCCGCGAGTTGGCCCGATCGCAACATCCTGGAACGCATCCGGCTGCGTCTTGAGCCATTCGTAATAGTTCAGGCTGGCTGGCACTTGTTCGCCGCCGTCTGCGCCTTTAGATGCACGGGTAGCGCCTTCGTCCAGCATATCAAAGACCGGATCCAGCACGGCAATCGTCGTCGATCGGCATTGCGGGTGAAGTGGTGGACGCGGGCCGGAGTCGAGCGGAAAGCGCTTGCCGTCAAGACTGCGACATTGGATCGTCGTTCGGGAATCAAGCGCGGCGACCCACTCCAGCCCAAGCACGATGTCATCGTTTGCGCGGAAGAAGGCCTCGCGGGCAACTTGCGCCGAGTGCTGCACGGCTGTCCGCACAAGCACGGTATTCGCCCGGTCAATCTGCGCCAATGTCCCATCCTGGCCGCGCATTTTCGAGGTTCCGCGCAGACTGCGTACAATCTCTGCCGTGTTTTTTCCCTGATAATAACCCTGCTGAATGACGCCATTCACGTATTCAATACTATCATCCGTCCAGCCTTGTAGCCACGGCTCCAGCAATGCCCCCTGCCGGTATCCCTGAACAGCAAGCGGGGCAGTCATCACAGCCGTTCGAACCTGCTCAGGCGAAGGAATGACGGATTCAAACGGGACTTTTGAGATTGTTTCGAGATTGCGCGCCTCAAGTTGCGCCTGATACACAGCCGCGTCTATCAGGTCGCCGGTCAGTTGCGTGGTGTATCCGCCAAATATCGCCCGCAGGTCGCGCTCAATGGCGTCTAGCAGGATTTGGATGCGCTTAGCGTCGTAGGTCTCAATATCGGCGGCAATCAGCCGCATCTGCAAATCACGTTCGGCCTGTTGCAGGAATGGCTTGAACTTGGCAACTTCAGCGGACTTCAGACGGTCGAGCATGATCTGCTGACGCGTGGCCAGCGTGATTTGTTCGGGCGCGGTCTTGCCTGCCGGTTCAGCCATTCATGCCGCCCATGCGTGGCACTGTGTCGCCGGATTCCTCGCGCAATTCCTCGTCGGTTTTGTCGGCGCTGACGAGCTGGAGTTTCCGCATCAGTCGGTAAAGCTCCGAGTCAGGGAGTTTGCCGAGCTGGTTCGCGGACAGGAGAGCGGTCAGCAGTTGGGCATCTACGCTCAGTTGCTCCTTGTCCATCTCGATGCTGTATTCGACCTCGCCAGCGCCGCCCATGTACATCTGCGCGTATCTGAGCGCCTGCTCGTATGCCTCGCTGACGTTCTCGCAGACGAGCGACAGGACGGAATGGTTTGCGGCAACCTCGGCGCGGGCCTGTTCAGCGGTTTTTGCGACTCCACCAGGCTGCATCAGTCGAGCGCCCAGGGCAATCATGCGGTTTTCAAGCGCGGTCAGTTCGGCGGGGATAGCCTGGTCAGCCGGGGCGATGGCGTATTTAAAGTCACCTCCCACCGGCAGGGGCAGCATGGCACGGCTACCCATGGCCACGTTGTTTTCTGCCAGCCAGTCACGCCAGGATTCCGACAGCCCGGTAATCGTCGGCTGAGGCTGGCCAGCGTAAAACAGGGCGTTGTACCAGTCGGCGGCGAGTTGGTAATGTTTGGCGTTGAGGCTGGCAATGTCCATCAACGGGGCGCTGTCGATGCTTGGGTCGTTATTCTCGCTGCCGATAAAGCAAAACGGAATCTCTGGCCACGGCAGGCCGTTGGCCATGGTCGGCATTGACTCACCGACGAGAATCAATTCATCAGGCCGGTTAGTGTCGCGCTGCCACAGCCGGACAACATAGGCGCCATCCATCAACCGCAGTTCGCGCCATTGGTCGACTTCCGTCAGCGAGAAATCACCGACATTTACAGCGGTCTCGCGGATGACGACGAGCGACAGCCGGTTGATGGCCCCGACTTTTTCCGTCCGCCAGTTAATGACAGCCTCGGGCGGGTAGGCGATGACATTGGGCCGGATAGCGCCGGTTTGCATGTCGGCGACCGACAATGCGCCGGAGGATTCGGGGAAATCGACAAACAGTGCGGCCCGGCCAGCGCGCAGCACATCAGCGGTGACGGATTGCGATTGCTGATAGATGCTGATGCCGCTGCCGTCAATGTCGGTGTCCACGTATTGCAGGTTGGCGGGCGTGGACAGTTCCGGCCATTTGCCGAACGCCGCACCAATCATAGATTTGCATGTCTGGCCAACGACCGGAAAAAGGCAGGCGCGTTGCAGGTAGCGGGCATAGATTGCGCCGTTGCTATCATCGCCGAGCATGTTGGGGTCGGGCAGGTACAGGACGCCTTTTGCTTTGACTGCGGCCTGGCCGTCGATGAAATCCCGAGCCAATTCCCACTGCGGCAGAGCCTCGCGATAGTCGGCGCGCTCAAAAGATACGTTATCGGTCATCAGAAATTCATCCGCATTTTTGGCATTCCGGGGGTATCTCCACTTTTGATCATGCCGCCCAGTGCATAGCGCACGGCATCCCAGTAATGGTTATTGGCATCTTCAATGTCAGGCAGTATATCACCCGTCCGTTTGTCTGTCTTGAAACTGTACAGCCTTGCCTCTTTCTGCATTTCCACGCATCGGGCGTGGATGACAATCTGCTTGAACGACTTGATGAATGAAATGCCATCCTCAACACTCCCTGCCCATTTCTTCACTGGCTCAATGCGGGGCATGTGCGGGCGCTGTTTGTTCGGGTCTGGACGTTTCAGGTAGCTGATGGACTCAGGGCGGGCAGAGTCTGCGCGGACGACATGCGAACAGATGCCAGGGATGCGTTGCTCCAGATAAGCGGCGGTGTCATCCAGTTCCAGCCCCACGCGGCCAGCTTCGCGCTCAATCCATAGCCGGTTGTCGTGAATCCAGCATTTGACGGCTGCACTCGGGTCGTTGGCGAATCCGAAATCAAGCCCATGATAAGGCCCCTGCCAGTCTTGCATCGGATCGAACTCATCGACGCGCCATTTGCCCTTGAATATCTGGCTCTCGGACTTGCTGTTGTAGCCGCCTTCCCAGACGTGCGCGAACGAATCGGAGTTGTATTTCCGGTCGTACTCGCGTTCTTTGCGCAGCGTCTCAGGCAGGAACGGATTGTCCGTGCTGTTGACATGCACGAGGATAAAATCGGACGCTTCCGGTCCGGTCTTTGGCCTGTCGGCAAAAAACTTATCAACAGGGTCGTCCGGCTGGTCGGGATTCCAACTGAACCAGATTTCGGATGACTCATTGCGAATGGTCGGGCGCAGCAGTTCCAGGGAGCGGGCAGACAGGTTTTGCGCTTCTTCCACCCATGCCCGGTCGAATCCTTCCAGCGACTTGATGCTGTCGGCGGTGTGATCCTGCATCCCCTGGAAGATGATGATGCCGTTGCCGTTGCGTGAACGGATCTCGGTGAGCGTGACTTCGAACAGATGCGAGACGCCAAGCGCCGTGATTTTCTGCTTCAGCAGCTCGCGAGCGGAAAACTGGAGCGACTTCTGGATTTCGCGGATACATACAGAGCGTTGATGCGGGTTTGCCGCGTGCTCCTCGATGAGCATTTCGGCGAACAGATGCGATTTGCCGGAGCCTCGTCCACCTTTTGCGCCCTTGTACCGGGCAGGGTATAGCAGTGGTTCGGCCCATGCGGGCGTCTCAATTACCAGTTCCATCAGGAGTCGGCTTGATGATGCGTCGGGTGATCTGGGTCACTTGTACAGTGCCGGTATGCTCGGTCTCGGTCTTGTCCTTCCAGCCGAACCGGTTCTTCATGTTGAATATCCAGACGGTTGCGTTTCCATCCGCACCCATGGTCATCTTGCGTCCGGTACGCTCCCACCAGACCTGGCAAAGCGCCTTGCATTCTTTTACGGTTCGGCAAAATTGCTCGTCATCTTCAATCAGCGTGTACCATCCGGACTCGCCGATACCAAGCAGGCAGCGCACTTCGACATCACTTGCGCCTTCTTGTGCAGCTTCGCGCATGATGTTTTCCCAGTCATCCGGAAGGTCTGCGGTAGTGGTGCGCGGTCGTCCAACAGGGTTTGTCATTTAATCCCCAGCTTCGTAGTCACAGCCAGCGCTATGCGGTCAATCCCCACGTACCCAACGAAAACCGCCAGCGGGTAGGCAAGGTCGCGATCCAGTCCGGCATAGGCCAGCAACGGGCCAACTGTGCCGGTAACCAGCGCGACGAGCACGGCCTCAGCAATCGTTGCGCGCCACTTCTTGCGCCCGCCCTGGTACATGACCCGGGAAAGCACGACGACCATTCCCAAAAAGCCCGGCCCAACGCCGGATCTGATTGCTTGCTCAAGTGCGCCTCCAAAATCATTGAGTCGGTATTTCATCGGCTGGTTGCCCTGCATCGTGTGTCGCATCTCGGCATGGGTGGATTGCGCGGCGGAATCATCGGGCGCGGGATGAACATGGCGAACAGAATCAGGCTGGCGGTCATTGCGCCACCGTCGGGCAGAGTTTCAGCGTGATTTCCGGGCATACCGGAAGATTAGGCATCCCAGCGCATCCGGTCAGCAGCAGGCAGAGGATTACGGTTTTCATCGTTGCGCGCTCCACCACTGTTTAACATCAAAGCACGGGCAATCCTTCAGCCAGTCGCGGCTGTCAATTTTCCCGTCTCGGTTGCGGTCGCCGTAGAAATCCCGATGGCCTTGAATGACGGCACGGGGGTATTTTCCGTGCAAGCTCAGCAGCAGGTTTTTGAGGGAATCAAATTGGTCTTGCGTGAAATTGTTTTTCGCCTTGCCGTCCGCATCAATGCCGCCAATGAGACACACGCCCAGACTGTCGCGGTTATGCCCTTCGACGTGCGCGCCCATTTTGTCTTCAGGCCGTCCGCGCTCAATCGTGCCGTCGCGCTTGATGACGTAGTGATAGCCGACGCAAGCAAAACCGCGCTCAACGTGCATCCGGTGGATCTCGCGGACGCCCATGATGGCGGTCGGTCGGGTGGCGGAACAGTGGACAGCAATGGACTTGACGCCAGCCAATGCAGCCAGCTTGCCGAGCGGTAACGCAATGGGGCAAGCGGAAATCTGCATGGTGGCCTCGGAATAAAAACCCGGATGGCTCCGGGAAGGGGATGTTCAGAGTGTAGCGGTGGCCGCAAGCAGTTGCAACCATCTGTAGTGCGGCATGTCCGCGTGATCGGAATCCAGCGGCGCGCACCATTTCCGGACAGTGCGCATGTCAACGGCCAGCAGTTCGCCCGCTGCCTGTTGGGTTAGCCCTGCGTGTTTCAGCAGGGCGCGGAGGTTGGCGGGGGTGTAACCCGCCTCGGGGAGGGTGATCATCCCTGATTCGCCATCACGTTTGTTTTGTGCTTTTTCAGGGCTATTAGGGCGCATGATTCGGCTGTCTTTGGTGTCATCATGTACTTCGATTCGTACAATTTTTCCAGTTTACGCTGTGCTGCCCATTCGCTGTTTCCGTTGATTGTTCCGGATTTGTTCAGGGTGATCTTTGATACGATAGCTGCCGTGTCTTGGTGGATCGAGGTGATTTTACTCATGATGTTCCCCTATTTCGTTTCTGTCTGCGTTATTGCTTCCCGATGAGTTAATAATAGGGCAATATCGTTCCCATGTAAAGCTGTATCGGCATAAATAGTTCCTTTTTTTACATCGCTGGCGAACGGGGTGCCAAGCCCCAGCCAACGACAGCCACATATGCCGATTGGGCAAACATCATAGCCAGGACATGGCGGCTCATCCTGGCCGAACAATTCCGGCTGCATCAGCTCAGTATCGGGCGACATGTCACCCTCGCAAAATACCATTTACGCCCTGCAATGCGGTCGTTGAGATGCTTGTGCATATCCGCCGTAAAATCGGTTGGCATGGCCTTTTTCGCCTCGAACTTAACCACGTCTTCCCGTATCAAATCACCGTCCTCGTACCGGATGACGGCTGACACCTTCCAGTTATGCGGCTTCGTGCAGTACCGTGCGCATCCGTTTTCGTGACGGATCGGGCCTTCGATACCGGACGGGGTGACGCGGAAGGCGGCAAAGGGCTGGTGTTGGAGTGGTTTTTTCATAGCTCCTCCCGCTCCCATCCCGCCCGGAATCCGCCCTGTTTCGGCCAGACAACAACGAGCGGAAACGGGAACTTTTCAGCGCAAACGCGCAGCTTCACTTTTGCGTCATCCTCCGCCCGATACCCTCCGGCAGAGTTGCGCGCTTTTACCTCGTGTATCTCAATCCGCCCGTCAGGGAACAGCACCATAAAATCAGGGTAGTAGTGACATTTCGCCGCCACCTTCAGCCCGACACACTCAAACCACCACAAAGCCACTTCCCCGGCGATTTGAGACGCTTTCAAGTGTTCCGCGTAGGCTGACTCGGTTTTGTTCATTTCCCCGGCTTTAAGACGCCCTAGAACGCGATTGCGTGGCATTTGTCGGGTGTGGCTGCGGGAGAATGTCATGTCTGCGCCCCGATATGCTCAGATTGCGCATCCTCGGTCATCATCTCCAACTTTCGATTTAGCGAATCAATCGCCTCGCTGATGTCCTTTGCCGGGTCTTTTGCGCCGCGCTTGCCAGCCGCCATAATTTTTTTCAGCGCATGTTGCAGGCAGGGGTCGGTAACGCCAAACAAGTCAATCACCCGGTAAATATCGATCACTTGCAGGTGTGACACGTCGCGAAAGTAGTGCGGGTATTTCTTCGGTGCGTCGGTCATTTCGTCGCTCTCCACTCACGCAGCGCTAGGCACTTTTCCAGTGACCATGCCCGGCTTTTGTCCTGGTTCCGGTAAAACATCCCGTAGGCTGTGTTTGGCGGTATTCCATGGTCTCGGCAATGCTCAAGCATGGCGGCTGTCTTTCCGCGAAACTCAAAGACAGAATGCTTCGGCTTGTCGTACCCGTGCTTAAGGCAAATACGCATCAGCGCCTGATATGTAATTCCTGCCTCACGCCCCATAGCCTCCCATTTCATGTTGTTCCGTTCCGCCAGCTTCCGTAATTCCTCAGCCGGTGTCGTCCCGTTCATCATCGCCCGAACCTCTGCCCAATCGTGAGCCATGGTCAAATCCCCGTTGTTTGGAGCGGGCTGGCCGCTCCGTGCTGCGATTAAGCCGCGATGATGTACAGGCAGTCTTTGTTGTTGTGGCGGTTGTGGTCGGACTTGCAAGAAAGCACATCGCTCTTGCGCAGGCAGTTTTGCTGGCAGGCGATGTTGCTGCATCCTGCCAGTGCGGTGCGCTCGCCGTTGACGACTGCGATGCGGGCGGAAACGATTTGGTTTGTGTTCATGGTGTTGCTCCAGGTTGTTTGTTTTGATGCCACAAGTATTGCACCTGCATTATTCACCGTCAACAACTTTCCCCGTTATCCTCTCGAAAATAACCCGGCTGACGTACTCCGCGAATCCGTCTGGGTCAGTCTTGGCCCGTTCGCGCATACCCTGCGCCGTCTTTTCGGATAGCGCTGGGCAGTAGTGGCCCTGTTCGAGCTGGCAGAGTCGGCAGGTGACCAGGTGGCGG
>ERZ869929.497-NODE-497-length-23295-cov-27.783434_pt1 | contig 23295 bp, 26 predicted proteins | sample MGYA00579312_ERZ869929 | MGnify/ENA primary metagenome ERZ869929 (study PRJEB32216, sample SAMN09231818) | wastewater metagenome | place: USA: Maryland | collected 2016-08-09 | study: EMG produced TPA metagenomics assembly of the PRJNA472060 data set (Reclaimed... | reverse complement strand
TACTGAACGCAGATCGGAGCGGTAGGCGTTGGGGCTTCGATGAGGATGGGCTCGGTAGTGGCTAGGGTGATGAGTAGGAAGAACATGTTATTTAACCTCCTGAAGTAATGCTCTCAATGCTCGCTTAATGCGGAGAGCTTGCTTCGCGTTTTCCATAGGGATCTCGTTCGGATAGAGCGACGATCTTTGACGTTGGAATGATAAGAGTAACAATCTGAGTTGCGCTATCATGTTTTTGTTAATTTCGTTCGCTTTTGAGTACTCCCTATCTGTTTTTATGTAGTCCCTAGAACCTTTAGCGGCTAATAAGAGATACTCGAAGTTGTTTCCCGCATGCGTTGCGTTGGGGGTTTTCATAGGTCTACGTCCTCCATTAATGGGCAATGAGCCCGATTTTGTTGTTGTAACCATATGCGGTCACAAGGTCTGAATGTGAAGCATTCGCGTACCCTTTAATGTTCATCGTTTCAAAGTCTGTATAGATTTTTGCTTGTCTATCCTTGGCCGTTATCAGATGATCCTCTAATCCGCCATAGCTAAATGTCACCTTCATATTTTTGGGTAACGATACAGACTTGACAAGAGATACACTTTTCGTGTAGGCGTAGAATAAGACGGACGGATTTCTTCGAGCGATGTCTAGCCATTTATTCAAATATTTCAAGCTATAAAAATCCCCGCTATCATGAATCCGGACCGTGTGATTTTTTGACGCCTGTATTTCGGCACTCATGAGGTCGACGAAATTATCTTTCAGCGTTGCCTTATGGTTCCGTGCTCTCAAATTTTCAGGGCCGGACATTCGATAGAATCCCTTTTTGGCATAACAGAACACGGCACACGCTCCAGCCTTTGGGCATGTCTTGCCTGCTGGTAAACTCCATACGGCGATACCGTCCGGCTTAAGCTTGGAATTGTTATACGTGAGCAGTTTTTTCATCGTGTCACCCCATTCTCTGATAACGCCTCTGTCGTGGACCGTGTGAGAGTTTCAGAAATTACGCGCACGAGGTTTTGGGAATTCGCGCTTATGTTTGGTCCCCCCGTGAAGTCTCTGGGCCCCGTGGCGGTTCTCACATATGCGCTATCGCCGAAAAACCGATAATCGGAAAACGAGAAAAATACAAACTTCCCCCGTTTTTCAATGAATCCTGAGCAGTAGAAATGCCCCTTGCTAAATATGAGCGCGCAATCCGGAAACGCTTTTTTCAGCATGGCACGGATACCGCTTGAGGCAAGGTTTGATTCTGGGCTGTTATATGATCCCGTAGTTTCCCCTGCTCGTCTGATACGTTCTCCCACTGTTTGAATGTTCATTGAAATGATCCCCCTTTATAGTTGCCCCGAAGCCTTGAAACTATACGTGCCGTTTTCAGCGATGATCACATGGTCCAATACTCTGATCCCTAATATTTGACCGCATTGGGCTACACGTTTTGTCAAGCGAACGTCCTCTTCACTGGGCGACGGTTCGCCGGACGGGTGATTATGAGCCAAAATAATCCCGTGACACGTGGCAAGGATAGCTCCCTTGAATATCTCTCTAGGATGGGCAAGAGAGGCCGTTAGCGTGCCTTGTGAGATGAGCTCCCATCCGATTAGGCCCATCCGCGCGTTGATGTAGTACACCCGCAATTGTTCGCGGTCCAGTGCTTTCATATCCGCGCACGCTTCGGCGATTGCTTGCACGCTATCAATCCGGCGTGTGCCCTCTTTCATTTCGGCCGAATCCTTCACAAGTGAAACTCGATACTGGGTCATTCGATACATTTTCTTATCCTCCATTTTCCCATCGGTATCTTCATCTGAGTACACACTTATGTTACCAGATGATAACCTCAAGGTCAAGCTTTTTCTTACCATGTGATACACCACGTGAGCGATTTAGCCTTTAGGCCCATACCGAGCGGAGTCTGGGCCTTTCGGGGTAGTTGGGACTTTAGGCCCATAGTCATGTGGTAAATGTTTCCGATGTACCCCGTTTTTGGTGGAAACAAGGAAACATATCTATAAATCAGAGTGTTTTGTTTAATGTTTCCTCTGTTTCCGCCTTTGGGCATATAGTTCCTACTTTCTCTTGTGGCTACCTATACCATGGTCCTATATATATCTTTTATCTATAGATATAAGAGAATAGAGGAAACAGTGGAAACGGTGGAAACGATCGACGGTGAAAGTTGTTGCTACCTATGTTTCCTTATACATATGAGTAGAAACAGGGAAATTCAGGGGTTTTGGATGGGGACGGTAGATGCTGCGGCGATGTATGTCTGGGCATGCTCACTACTACATGTGTCCATTAGTCAACCTGGGTGGAAATGGACTTGAAAAATTGACAAATGGATGATATAAATGAGCATGCCCGCCACGGATATTCAAACACCCACTACAAAAAATCGCCCAAAATACCAAACACAAGAATCAACGCGAACGCCTCATCAAAAACAAGTTTGGGTTAAAGCACTGTTAGAATCTGGGATGTCTCTACGTGCCGTCGCCAAGCAATCAGGGATATCAATACCGACAATTCTTGCCATAAAACGGCTGGTGCCATCAAATCTAACAGAGGTTGAGCAGTGTAAAAAAACCGTCGTAGGATCATTCTATGGGCTCGCTCGGGGCTGTCAAGAGAATATCACGACCGCAAAACTCGAAGAATCGAGCGCATATCAGCTTATGGGCATGGCGTCGCTTGCCGTGCAAGCTGCTCGAGACATGGAAGGATTGAATCGGCCCATCGTCAACGTGGTTGACATTGCCATGAACATTCAGAAATTGACCGAAGAGTCACGAAATCGACTGAATGCAATCAACGCAAAACTCGATGATACATCCGTATGACGAATATGCAATATAATGTACGTTATCGGAACCTGATTGAATCGTCGACGATAAACGCTTGCCCTTTAGACCCAGGTAGGGCCTATGCTTAGTCTGGGCCTAGCCCCATCATGTGATCCGTCGCCTATGACGCGAGAGGGGACGCGCGCTCTCATCGAAGCGTTCCAGAGTCTACGTCTAGCGCGCATGGTGGAGGTAGGAGGAGGGGGGAGACCGGGGAGTGGGGGTACTACCACCCTTCCCTCTCCTGGGCCGAAAAAAACAAAAAGCGTCTCTCGTGGCCCCGTTGTTGTTGGTCCGGCTGGTGTCCCGGCTGGTGTCCCCGCTGCCGATCCCGCCGCCGTTGATGTCTCTGGTATTCCTGCCGTATGGTTGTCAGATATTCGCGGCTGCGCTGGCTGCGGTGCTCTGGTGTGGAAGGAATGCGTTTGTGAATAACCTGTCGAAGGTGATTTGGCACCAGGTGATATCGGCTGACGACACGTACGAGCACGGATTATTCAACCCCGGGGATTGTTTCTGCGAACCCGAGGTGGATAAATTGGGGTGTGACGTGATGGGATTTGAGCATCGAGTGTTGCGGCATCAGGACATGAGTCACTACGCGAAGAAGGGGAAATTATGAAGCAGCCCGTGGTATCGTTGTTTGATGATATGGCGCCGTTGGTTGGCGACGTGCCGACCGCTCCGACGGCCGCTGCCGTGACGTCGAAGCTTGCGCCTACGGGATCTCTGTCGTCGACAGGATCTCCGGGTTCGCTGGGTTCTCCAGGCTCCCGGATAAACGTGGATTCTTACTCGATGGGGACGATCGATGTTCTCGTCGAGAAAATTATTTCGATGGTGGATGCGGATATTGTTTCGCATCAGGACGCAAACGATGTGTACCGGAACAAGGGTTTGAGAGTCGCGGCGGAACATCTGCGGATGGCGTTAAAAATTATGAGAGGTCAATAATATGAAGACTGGGAAGAGTGGTCGCGGGTCCGACGGGAGCTGGTCAGACGGGCTCTGGATGGAGGGTGTGATGGGTGGAGAAGGGCCAGGCGGCGCCGGGAAGGCGTTTCGTGGATCCTCGGGGAATTCTACGAAGATGCCAAAGCTCGGGAACCCGATGGCGATTGATTTGGGCAGATTGAATGTTCCCGGCGTTGGCCCGATGAATTTCGACCCGAAGAAAGGGAATATGCGTGCGATGTATCCTGCGGTGATGTCTCAGGGTCACGAGGATTCTGAGGATAGCGGAGAGGATTGTTAGTGCGGGAATTAAGGAGTCCGACGGTGCGGTGTCCGGTCTTGCGGCGTTCCGGTAGCGTAGCGGAGCCCCGTTAGTGGCGCGACCGAAGTTATCGACGACGCCGGACAGATCGCTGATGAGAGCGACCGGAAGACCACGTAAACTCCAGACACGCGAAGATCTCGAGCGTGCGGCGAAAGTGGAGATGGAATTCATCGCGGCGCGGGAAGAAGAACTTCGACAGCTTAAAGAGACGGAGCCGTTTTATTTCTACCAACCGACAGAAGGCGCGATCACTCACGAAAGGAAAGCGTTCCTCGAGCAGTTCCTGCGCCCGGAAGATATCCCCACGCGACTGGATTCTGCTATGGACGTGCACGCGTGCGAGGCAAATATTATTGGCGTCTCTGGAGGAAATCAGTCGTCGAAAACAGTTTCAACAACCATCGAAGACCTGATCAAGGCCTGCCGTCTCATACCGCCGTCGCTCAAAGGGATTTATCCCGAATCGAAATTGCCGACAAAAAAGGTGAATCGTCTGCGCGTCGTCTGTATGGATTACACCCATGGCGTCCTGAACCACAACCTCCCCGCGATTCGGTACTGGGTTCCGAAAGATTATCTGATCGACAGGCGATGGGAGAAATCCTGGTCCGCTGAAAAGATGACGCTGACTCTCGTGCACCCCGTCGAAAAACAAATTTGCGCGACGATCGAGCTCATGACGAACGAAGCGGACGTGGGGACGTTCCAGGGGCCGCCGCTCGATCGAGTTCGATTCGACGAAGAGCCCAGGGAGAAGATTTTCGACGAGAATTTGATTCGTTTCGCGACGTCGGAAAAATTGGATGTTGCCTTCGGGATGACACCGACGAACGGATTGTCGTGGGTGTATGACCGACTCTGGAATAAAGATAAAGACGAAACGGGGCAGAACTCGATACGGTGGTTCCAGCTGTGCAGCATATCGAATCCGAGGGCAAATCTGAAGAGTCTGAGGGAGATTTGTGCGAATATTAAAAGCTACGACGAACTCAAAATGCGCCTGCTTGGGGAATGGATCTCCCTCTCGGGACTTGTGTACGGAGCGTATTTCAAAAGACGGATACACGTCATCCCGCCAAGCAAATTGGGGCTTGGTGATGGCGAATATATGGATTGTCATTGCATTGGAGTACGGTCTGATCCGAGGGCGAACCCAGCCGACGCCTATCATGATCCTATGTGCCCTTATTTACTGTACGTGGCTTATCTGGGTCTTGATCCGCACGAAGTCAAGGCGACAGCAGCGGTCGTCGTTTGCGTCGATCGAGACGATCGCAAATTCGTTGACCGATGCTACCTCGGAGACAAAAATCTCCGGGAGGTAAAAGAAGATCTTCACTCGATGCTTAGGACTTATCGATACGCGTTCGGAAAATGCGATCCTCACGCAGATTCAGACCGAACGGCGTTCGACAACATTAATGCGTGGAAGATTTTAACGCACGGAGATAACGCCATCCCGAATTTGAAAAAGGCTGACAGCTACAAGGGGTCTATCCTCGCAGGAGTTGATATTATCAGGCAAATGTTGAAAGATGAGACGTATTACATCGTTGACAGGCCGGAAAATCAGATTTTGATCCAGTCGATGAGGACGCTCCAGAGAGACACATACTCGAACGAAGATACGCGTGGCCCGAAGGACGCCATCCAGGAAGGCAAGCACGATCACCACGCGGCGCAACGATATATCTTCCAGTCGAGATTGGGCTGGTATCCTCACGAACAAGGCACAAAAGAAGAATTCGCGTTTGCGGATTTGGAGGCGGGGTACTAATGAGCGCGGTAATGTTCCCAGCAGAAAACCAATTGCCATCCGGTAGCAGCTCTGATCGATACGAGTCTGTCAGGCGCGGACAGGACATTCTGAGAATGTCGAAGAACGTCCGTGCTCTTGTAGAAAACCGTTGGAGCAAGGATAACGATCTCTACGACGCGAAGTTTGACAAAAAGGAAATCGCCGTCTCTGAGATGCTCGGGGTTCCTCGATTATTCATCCCGAAGACGTACGCCCAGACGCAGAGAATCATGGAAGAGTGCCTGGAAACGTGGTTCTTCGATTTTGAAGAAATTTGTTCAATCCGGTCCTGGAAATCCATCCCGAGGGAAACACTTGATATCGTCAAGGCGCTCATCAACTACCGACTGAACGGTCACCCCATCAACGCCTATCAGGAAATCTACGAGTTCGTTCAGGACGCGATTAAAAATAAGATTGGTATCTTAAAAATTTATCCGAGATTCAAGATCATCAAGTCGAAGGTGAAGGGAGCCCGAACGTCTTTCATGGTAGACGAAGATGGGAAAGAGGTCGAGCCTCCAGATCCAAAAGATTTGGAAAAAGTAGTCCAATTTTTTACTCCTGTTGTCGAGTGCGTCCCCTACGAGGATTTGTTCTTCCACGGAGAATCCACTTGGAAAAATTACTGGCAGTATCCGATTTGCCATCGCGTCAAACGGACTCGCGATTATTGCAAACGAAGAGGATACAAGAATGTAGATGATATTCCTTGGGCGGGAACGCTCCCGGGGACGGATTTAATCAAAGGCCAGCGCGGCATGTCTCAGGGATCGCCGTTCTCCGGAGCCCCTGACGATATCCAGGATCTGCAGACGATCTGGGTGTTTGAATTCTGGGATCTTCAGCCAAAGGGCGATGATGACCACCTAATCTCGGGGAGTTTCGTTCTTGGCGGATCCGCAGAACAGCCATCGGCGGAGTTGCGCGGATGGGTAGACAACAACCTCCCGTACTCGTTCGATCCCACGGAGACGGTAAGGCCCCCGTTCGTGGTGGCCTCCGCGTTCCCGGAAGCTCACGTCATGTACGGAAAGTCTTTCCCGGAGGTCACGGAAGGGCTTCAGAAAGAGACGAATGCCCGGTTTAACCAGGAGCGGGAGGCCGTTGCGAGGGCTCTTCGCCCACCGACATTGGTCAACAAGAACGCGAATATCGACCTGATGGCTCTCAAGATCAGAAAGATCGGCGGAATCGTCCAAGGGTCCGATATTGGGCCTGAGGGCATCCGAGAGATGGAGATGTCCAATCCGGTCGCCATAAGTTTGCCAGCGCAACAGCGCACAGATGGTCTTTACTCGGAAATCTCGTCCATCTCCCCAGAATCCCTTGGCGTTAATAGCCAGTCAAACGATCAGCAGGCCGCGACGACATCAAATATCCTTGCCTCGAACTCGTCGAAAAAGACGAACATGGTGATCCGGAATATTGCGCTTACCGGGCTCGTTCCGATGTTTCAGATGCTGCTTCGTCTCGAGCAGGAATATGAGTCTGACGTGTTTATTGAGATGGTAACGGGAAGAACTCTCGGGTGGAATTTCGTCAAAGACAATGACGGAAATTATGTCGGAACTCCCCCGTCTTTGTCAATACAGGGAGACTTTGAGTTCATGCCTGCCCTCGGGCAGAACAAACAGCAGCAGTTGGCCCAATGGAAGACCATGGCAGAGCTCGGCAACCAGTCAAACGCCCAGATGGGTCAGTTATTGCAGATTGGAGCCATCAAGGCGGAGGACGTGCGGTTCTTCAACCCCCAGATCCCCTTTGAGCAGATTGCCAAGAGCCTTGGATTCAGGGACATAGAGGGGCTTAAACTGGCAGCCATGCAGCCTCCACAGCCCGTTGAAGGCCAGGCTCAGAAGGGGCAGCCATCTCCCCCAGGAGTATCGTCCCAGATGACGCCAGCACAGCAGAATATTCTGTCTCCAGCGTAAGAGGAAATGGACAAATTGCTAAAACTGGACCTTGGTTGCGGCCCGAGCAAAGAAGTCGGATTCACCGGGGTGGACGTTCTCCCCTTCGATGGGGTAGACGTCGTTACCGATTTACGAAAAACGCCATGGCCGTGGGAAGACAAATCTGTTGATCAGGTGTTTACGTCGCACTTCGTTGAGCACCTGGAGGGAAGCGAGAGAATTGACTTTTTCAACGAGCTATACCGAGTCATGGCTCCCGGCGGGAAAGCTGAAGTGATCGTGCCTCACTGGTCAAACGCATGTGCTTACGGGGATCCGACCCACAAGTGGCCTCCCATGAGTGAGTGGTTTTTCTTGTACCTCGACAGGGACTGGAGAAAAGACAACGGGCCCCATGTCGGATATACGTGTGATTTCAAATCAAGCGTCGGATTCGCATCTGACGACAAGATTGAAAAATGGGACTTGGAGAAGAAAAGCTTCGCAATCACGCATTATATTAATTCGGCCAGAGACATGAGGGCGGTGCTGACTCGCGTATGAAAAACGAATCTGACGAAATTATCATGCTGGCGGCAGAGCAGGCCGCGAAATGGCAGGCGATCATCCGGGACGCTGGTCCGTATGAAGAATTTATCGCAAACAACAATTTAGCTTGGCTGAAAGAGAACATTTTTAACCCGATAGAGAAAGACGTTTTGACGATGATCAGGAAACTCGATTTTGTACCGAACTCTGTAGCTCAGTTGGCGCACATCAAAGGCCAAATGGAAACGCTGGACCGCATAGAATCGCGTATCCTTTCCCGGATCCAAGAGGCACGAGACGCGCGGCAGAAGCTTGAAGAGTTAGCAAACTCTACCCCGCAAGAGGGATGAGGAAAAGGAGACAAAAATGCAAATAAAGGATCAGGCTACCGCTACCGAAGCGGCGCTAAACCTAAATAGTATGGGAAGCGAGAGTTCGAGAAAAGAAGGGGAACCAGCAGCGCCGAGAAGCGAAACGACAGCCTCAAAGCTATTCCCGGAGTTTGTATCCGATGACGGTCTTATCGTGAACAGGCCCGTGAAAGCCTATACGGACTCGTCGAGAGAGCTTCCGCCAGCTGCGGCCACTCCTTCTCAACCGACCGCGCCCACAGCACCAGTCCAAAATTCACCTACCGCCGCTGGCGAACTTGACCTCAGCAAGATGCCGGATGGGACGATGGTGAAAATTAAAGTGGACGGCGTTGAAATGACTGTCCCCGCCAAAGAAGCACTGAAGAGCATACAGCTAGAACGCCATTTGACCCTTAAAAGCCAGGAATTAGCCAGGGATCGGGCCGCACTGGAAGTTGAACGCGCCGCATTGAAGAGCGCGAATCAGCCTCCAGCAGTCTCCAAGAAGGATCCGGAGCTTCCCATCGCAGCGACGAAAGGTGAAGATCCAAGGATCGAGGCGCTGCAGCGTAAAATTGATGAACTTAACGCTATAGTAGCCCCGCAGAGATTGCAGGCTGGCCTGAATATTCTTGCTAAGAGAGCAGAGCAGGAGTTGGGAGCCAAGGATTTCCTTGAGTACGCTCCGAAGATTCAAGCGTTTGTCAATGAGCAACTCGCCAAGCCGGAAGTGGCCGCGAATCCGAACATTGTGAACCAACTTGATAACTCGGAATTCTGGTATGCAAAATACCAGGAAATGAAACTCAGAGATATGCTTTCCGAAAATCCTAAGGCTCCAGCAGTTCTTAATCCGTCGAATGTCGTATCGCAGCCCTCCATTATTAAATCGGAGGCTGGAACGCATTTGGTTCTGGACAAGAACAATAATCCTGTCATAGTCCCCATGGTTGAAGGTTCAAGTGGCGTTCCGAGTCGTGTGTCTCCAGATCAGGATTGGCAGGGGCGGTATCAGGCGGCTATCCAAACCGCCACAAAGTCGGGAAAGACCGAAGACTGGCAAAAAGTATTTCGCCTGAAGCGGGAGATCCCGTCTAACTGAGGACAATTCAATGGCTGTACCTACAGGAACATTCCAAACTTACCAATCCATCGGTAACCGCGAAGACTTAATCGACGTGATCACGAATATCTCGCCCAACGAGACGTGGTTCACTTCAAACACTGGCTCGGGACGCGCTATTGCGACCCTCCATGAATGGCAGACGGACGCGTTGGCAGCAGCTGCCGCCAATGCCCAAATCGAAGGTGACGACGCGACGGCGACCGCCGCTGTGCCCACCGTTCGGCTTGGGAACTACACTCAGATCCTCTGGAAGGTTTACCAGGTTTCTGAAACGCAGCGTGCAGTCGTTGCTGCTGGGCGTAATGACGAGATCGACTACCAGACCCTGAAACGGACGAAAGAATTGGCTCGTGACATCGAATACGCGCTGATTATCAACTCCAACACTGCCGCCGGAGCAAGCTCTACCGCTCGGCAGCTGAAGGGCGTTCTGGGATGGATCGCGACCAACGTTACGACCGCGACCGCGACGTCGGAAGCGCTGACCGAAACGTTGTTCAATAACAACCTGGCGTTGATTTGGGCTGCTGGTGGATATCCTTCCGTCACCTTGGTTGGAGCTTACCAGAAGCGAAAAATCAGCGGGTTCTCTTCGAACAGCCGCCAGATTCAGGCTGAAGAAAAGAAACTCGTCAACTCTGTGGACGTTTATGAATCAGACTTCGGGATGATCATGGTCCGACTGCACCACGTCTTGCACGATAGTTCCGCAACCACGATTCTCAACCTCGGGGAAATGGAACTGTGGCAAAAGGCTTGGCTGCGTCCCGTGACTCGCGTTGAGCTTGCGAAAACTGGTTCCAGCGATCGGTACAAGATCGAAGCGGAACTCACTCTCGAAAGCCGCAACGAAAAGGGCTCCGGGAAAATGACTGGCTATCTGAGCGTGTAATAGAAAAACAAAGTCCCCGGGGGGCCAGAGTGGCGGTCCTCCGGGGTGGGGGAAAAATGCTTGTAAGCGCAAAATTTGAAGGCAGCAAACTTAAAACTCTCCATGCGGAGCCAATGTCGGATCTTATCGCTTACACGAGCCATCTCGCGAAAGATCCATCGAATGGATTCACTAAAAACAGGACGCTTCGTCACGTCGGAAGATTTAACAACATAACGCTTTTGGAGTACGATAGGTGCCATCCTGGGTGGATGGCGAGGATTATGGATGCAAAGGATGTCGCTGGCAGGAGCAAGGCCTGGAGAGAATTTTTAAACTCCGATTATGGTAGGCCGACGATGACGGTGGAGGCTCTGAAGAAATGACGACGGAGGTGAACCACTGGCCGACCTACAATAAGCGCTGGGAATTCAATGGAACTCCAGAAGAGGCGGTTGTTTTTTCTGGATCCAATGGCGGATACGAGGCAAGGGTGCAGCACGATTTCATGTTAGCTGCAGGAATGAAGCCCGAGCACAAATTCCTCGATTATGGTTGCGGAGCGCTCAGGGGGACAATTCGTCTCGTGGACTACCTCAACCCGGGGAATTTCTTTGGATGCGATATTTCTGAAGGGCTTCTTAAAGAGGCGATCGTCGAGTGCGGGAGGTCGAAGCTCAACAACATCCCGTTTTTGTCCCAGCTCGTCGACTCGTTCAACCCCTCCCTCCCTGAGCCTTTCGATTTCATCCTATGCAATTCTGTCACGGTCCATATTGAGCCTCAGGACATCCAGGATTTACTTATTGCGCTAAAGAATTCGCTGTCGGCGTCCGGGAAGGTGTATGTGTCTATCCATCCATTGGACGAAAATTCCTCCGATTCCTGTAAATCCGACGGATATCGGTGGTGGTACAAGCCTTCGTGGATTTCGGAGGAGGCCTCAAAAATAGGGCTCCGCTTATCCAGCATGCCAGGGAAAGTTGCAAATCGAATTCCGGGCCAGAGAAGGCCGCTTATCCCCGTCGTAAATACGACCATGACGGAGTGGATGATGGAAGGTTCGCTATGAAAGTTCTGTATTTCTTGAGAGACAACGGCGGGTGCGGGTTCTATCGTCTCGCCCAGCCCCTCCAGACCGCGACACTGACGGACAAGACTTTCGAGTCCCGATATATTCAAAAGGGAGACACGGAAGATAAGATTTCAGAGGGAATCATGTGGTCCGACATTTGCGTTGTTCCTCGCGTCTGGGACGATAGCTTCTTCAAGGGGATAGAGCAGTTCAGAAAGTTGGGGAAAAAGATCGTCATAGATTGGGACGATAACTTTTTTAAAGTGAGCCCACTCTCTCCTCATTACAAAGATTACGGGACTGAAAATTACAGTCACCCATACGACGGAGGGGAATTGGACGTCTGGGTAGACGGGAAGAATATCGATCTCGCAAAAAACAGAGCAGGGATTGAGTGTGCGAAGAAAGCCCTTGCTTTCGCTGACATGGTTACGACGACAACGGACATTCTTGCAGACGTATTCCGAGAGTACAATCAGAATGTCAAGGTTCTTCCAAACTGCATCGATTTAGATGTTTGGAAGAGGCTCCCATTTAAGAGAACGAACGCCATTCGAGTGGGATGGTCTGGCGGATATAGCCATTACGAGGATTGGAAGATTATGGCTGGCGTATTGCCGGAGTTTATGCGAACAAATCCGAATGTCACTCTTGTTCTCCTTGGACAGAAGTTCGACGGAACCCTGAAAGGGATAGATCCGAACCGAATTGAATACAAAGGGTGGTGTCCCACCCCGGCGTATCCGTACGTCTCAGCAATTCTGGACCTTGATTTCGCGGTTATCCCGCTGGCCGACACCGAATTCAATCGTTGCAAGAGCCCCCTCAAGTGGCTGGAAATGGCAGCCCTCCACGTACCGTCCGTGACTTCTTTTATCCCTCCGTACTCAGAAATGATGGACCTTGTCCCAGAGAACGGAATCTTCGTCGAGGATAATTCTCCTTCAGGATGGCTGCTATCCTTAAACAGGATGGCAAAAGACCATGAAATGCGTCGCGAGATGGGGAACGCAGCCAGGAAGACGGTTGAAGATCATTTTGACATTGAAAAGAAGTGTTCTCTGTGGGTCGAAGCGTACAAGGAGGTTTTAAATGGCGTCGCCGTCTAATCCCACTTTAAGTTCTATCGTCGCAGAAGGCCTAAAGCAGGCCAACGAAGACCATCCGGACTCCGCAACGACCTCGAGATACGAGAATGAGGTCATGGAGCAGCTGAAAAACGAGATTTGGAAGGCCTGCAAGCAGCCAAAAATCATGCAAACGTTTGCCTACGGCATTTTAACCCCAGGACAAAGCCGATATTCGTGCCCAATCGACTTTTCGAGCGATATGAGCGCCTCGATCTTGGTTGGATCTGTCACTGGAACGGCCCAGAGCGGGTCATCTACGACGATCGTGCTGGATCCCACAGCAACGCAGACGATCGGGGACGTTTTAGGCAAGGAAATCATCATCACATCGGGCACAGGGATCGCTTCGGCGTCCCAAATAGTGGGTCTTTCGGGCACTTCCCCATCGATCACCCTGACGGTCACTCCGGGATTCGCTTCGTCTCCTGATGGGACCTCAACGTACATGATTATTGACCAGTCGTATCCTCTTCAGTTTGACCACATTTCCGAGTACTATCGAAGGCCGCGCTCTTCATCCGTCAATCGCCCCCAATACGCATATTTCATTGGCGACGAGGATTACGATGAGTTTATCTTGGACACTCCGCCAGATTCCACAAATACCTACGGGATAAAGATGTTCTATTACGGGAATATTATGAAAACAGATCTCTCATCAAACTTGATGACTCGCCTTTACCTTGAGTGGAGAAATTTCTGGATTCAGGGAATAAAGGCAAAGCATCTTATGCTCAACGACGACACGAGGGCCAACACTGAGTGGCAAATCTGGATGAACGAGGTCCAGAAGCTCGTCGTAACGGCTCAGTACGGGACTGATCTGCATGAATTCGCTCAAGTGGTAACGGATTACTAATGGCCGCCATAACTGAACTTATATCGCAGTCCGGACAATCTGTCTATTGCACAATCCATGACTCTACGGGGAAGCTCGCCAATGGAGTTTCTACCGAAGTCTACAACGGATCGAATTGGGCCACCTACGAGAACACACTCTCTGAAGAGGGATCGACTGGATACTATAAAGGGACATTCCCTTCATATCTTACGTCTGGGAAATATACCATCGTGTTTTATCAGAAGCCCAGCGGAACAGCCACCCTCGGAGATCCTGTTATCGGATCTGGATCGTGCTATTTTAACGGGACCATCGAAGAGCAGGGAGTGGGATCCGTCCTCGTCGCGTACATGCTCGATCTTCTGGTAAAAACGACGACTTCCGGGACTCCTCCGACCATTGGGAGCTTGTTCGATCGAATAATGAATAAGGACTCTGGCCAAACGTTTGATCAGTCGGTGGCTTCGCTCCAGGCCATACAGGCGGGAGGATCGACTGGTCCAACCGCTGCTCAGATAGCCAACCAAGTCTGGGACACTGTCTTGCCCGGCTTCCACACAGTGGCAGACTCCGGATCGATGCTTTTACAGGACATTTCAAACATGCTCCCCGCTTCCGGTCCAATCTCCAACTTTAACCCGCTGACGCAGACGGTGAATCTCGGAACAAGCCAAACGGGAGTAACGATCGGCACCGTCAATGCGCTCGGATCTTCGGCATTGGCTTCTGTCCTTACCCAGGTTAGGACTGCCCTAAGCACCGACACAATGACGGAGCTCGGGAGCGTCCCGTCGGCGACGCCGACAATCCATCAGGCCCTGATGCTGTCCTACATGAGCCTTCGGAATGAGCATACGGCAACTTCAAGCCAAGAAAAGATAAAGAATAACGCTGGGACTGTCATAGCCACGTCAACGCTGTCTGACGATGGGACCACCTACACGAAAGGACAGCTATCGTGATCGATACCGCTGAAAAGCGACGATCGGCAGTCGATTTTGGGAAATGCCCCAGGGGCGTCGGAATGCCGATTCCCTCCTCACTGATTGACGCGGGAGCCAGAGCCCACATCTTGAATCTGTACCCGGGAATTACGACCGTTTCGGATTTCTTCTTCTTTTGGAGAAGGCGTTCCACCCCCACGACCTCTTTCAGGGCAAGATCTGCTCCTTCGACAACGTGGAGAAAGGCGTCGAATTATCCAACGGACGGTTTTAGGAAAGCCGTCGATGTGAGGGATTCCTGATGGCATATTCCGGCCAAACCCTCAGAAGCCCATTCCTTCAGACGGGACTTCGCGATGATCGGAGCCAGGAGCTTCTTCCTGTCACATCTCTCGTATTGCCATCGAAAAACATGAACTTCCATGAGAACGGCCTCAGCAAAAGAGGCGGCAATGCTCTCTATTTAACAAATCCGCTGACCGGGACTCCTCGGGTGCAGGGCGGGTTTCAGTTCAGGCTCAGCAATGGGGCATACTACCACCTATTCTGTGCAAACGGAAGCGTCTATCAGAGCAATGAATCAAACGTGCTAAAGAGCGGCCATTCAACTTCAAACCCCATCAGCTTTATGCAAATTGGAGCGCAGTCAGGGCAGACGATCACTCAATACGTCTTCTGGGCTGACGGTCAGATTCTTCCGCAGTACTGGGACGGTTCTTCCGGATCGTCTACGGCGGTCACCCCGGCGTCTTCGTGGGCCACGACGAGTGGGATGCCATTCCAGATCATCAACCATGCCCGGAACGCCAACATCAGAGCATGGGCGATAACGAAAGACAGCGTGTGGGCATCGAAAATCGCGGAGCCATGGAATTTCGCAGACGCTGACGTTATTCAGATCCCGGTATACTCAAAGGGGGGACTTGTCGGAGGAATTGATCTCGGGGGCCAGCTGTTCGTCTGGGATAAAACAAAGACCTATCTGATCGACGACACGGATACGGATAGCCAGAACTGGGGATACCACGAATCGCTATGGGACGGGGGAGCGGCTCACTGGAGGCTCGTCTGCAAGGCCAACAACAATTTATTCATCATGGCCGAGGACTCCACAATCTACAGCCTGCAGGGCATTATCGCGACGGGGTCTTATGCGGCAACGCCCATCGCTCGCCCGGCATACATAGACAAATTTATTCGTGACAATATAACACTGTCGAATATCGACAATTTCTGCTGTGCTTATGACCGCAAGCTTAGGGCAATTAAGTGGTTTATGCAGGAAGGCGGATCGAACAACAACATAGCCTTGACATATTTTGTAGATAAGCCACCTACGGACGCGTGGATTATTCACGACAACGAGGACTATCAAAGCGGATACGATGCGGCCTCCGTCTGGGAGGTAAGAAACGGTCCAGGAGATTGGCAGTTGTGGACGGGGGATTTTGCTGGGAACATTTGGAAGCTAGAGCAATCTGACGACGACGATAACGGGAATCCGTTTAAAGTTCGCATCCGAACGATTCGCCAGGACCTTGGAGCTCCAAGAGCATGGAAGCATTTCAAGGGGATTGTTTTTAGAGGGAGCGCCGCCGGAGAAGTCGATTTCGAGATGCACTCTTTCATAGACGGCGTCCGCAAGACAGATACGACTTTCAGCCTCAGCGGGAGTGGAGCAAAGTTCGGGACGGCAAGGTTTGATGTCGACGTATTCGCAGGAGACAGCTTGATTCCTACGACGATAGATGTTGGGTATTACGGAAGAGATGCACAGTTTGAATTCATTAACGATTCTGTCGGGCAGTCCTTTTTTCTGTCCGAGCTAATCTATCTATATAGTCCTCGCGGGGTGAGAATATGAGCGGAACGACAGGCCAGGTACCACTTCAGGACGTTGTCGCAGACCAGCTAATTACGCCGACTCTCTGGAATGGAGAGTTCGCCAATGTCGGAGATCTTCTGGATGCGGCCGGATGTGGAGGCCACTCCGACACAGACTCCGACGCTCAGATTCAGACAGCCCCGTACCCTGGAAGCGTCCTGAGCAAAGCTACCTCTATCGCCGGGGAGCTGGAAAGACTTCGGTATCAGCTGGCGCAAGTCCTTGGTACGGACTATTGGTATAAGCCTGCGGCGACAGATCTGACCTCCGTTGGCGACGTTGTTGTCCCCGTCGGGTCCTGTATCGATTATCCAACCGCAACTGCCCCGAATTCAAGCTGGCATCTTGCTGATGGAACAGCAATAAGCAGGGCCGGATATCCAGCCTTATTCACGCTCCTTGGGACCACGTTCGGCGCTGGCGACGGAACGACGACGTTCAACCTCCCAGACTATCGGAATCGGATGTCTATAGGCGCTGGATCGACATACGCCGTGGCGACGACTGGTGGAAGCGCAACCCACACACTAACGAAGTCTGAATGTCCGAGTGGTCTTTTAACGCTGAACGATCCGGGCCATTCACATTCTGTGTCCGTAACGGACCCTGGGCATTCCCACGGAGTGACGGATTCCGGGCATACTCATGTCGAAAGGGGATACGACACTGCTGGAGGAACCGCCGGAAGGATGATCACAAATAATGGAACGGGGACCCTCGGCAACTCGTCTGTATCCACCGCTTCCTCGACGACTGGCCTGACGGTAAATAGCACCACGACTGGGATAAGCGCATCTTCCGGGTCTGCAACAACTGGAGCATCCCTTACGGACAATGGAGGAAATTCAGCCCACAGCATCCTGAATCCGTACATTTCCATGTACAAAATGATCCGGGTTCTATGAGCGCTGAGATCTTCAACGATGGCGTCCTCGAGGCAACACTGACTCCCGGGAAGTGGGTTTATTGCCGATGGGTCCAGAACAAGCACGGACGTCTTCAGAAGAAGCTAATCAAAGACCTGAACGACATCGAGAGGTATATCTACAAAACGGGCCTTAGCGGATGGTTCACAGATTCCGAGCTAAACCATAGCAACTTTCATAAACTGCTTATAAAGTTTGGATGCCTTGCGAGAGAAATTGAAGGGGAATACCAGAGATTTTTAAAGCCAATTAGGAATGTAAACGATCTTCATCAAAAGGTGGGTGGTCTATAATGTGCGGATCTAGCGTAGCAAAGACAGTTTCTGGAGCAATGTCTCTTGGCGCAACGAACGGAATGCCCGATGCTCCCGGCGCTCCGACTCTCCCGCAGTTCCCGGGGCTGACTCCTGAAGAAAAGAACATTCTTGATAAGCAGGGGCTATCTCTCGACCAATTTAATCAGCTGATACAGGGCTCAAGCGCTGATCTCGCAAAGAATAGGCAAGTCCTCCAGAGCATTTCCGGACTGTTTGATTCGCAGGGGAATCTGGACCAGAATGCGCTGAATGATCTGAAGATGAGGACTCAGGGCCAGCTTGCTCAGGCTCAGGGCATTGGAACTGCTGCTCTAGGGTATCTCCAGAACTATTTTGGAACCGGGAGCGGAACCGGATCCACGGGAACGGGGGCGACCGGAACCGATGGCGTTGCAAAAACGCAGGCAGATGTCTACAAGGCAGCCCTTGAGGGTACTGGCGCCGTAAATGAAGCCACGAAGCAGGCCCAGCAGCGGAACTTCATCCAAATGAAGGATGCTCTGGCTCAGCGCGGGATCATGGTAAACGGGGACACTCCCGAGCAGGCGACGTCAGATTCGACTGCTGGACAGAGGGCTATCCAGCTGTTTCAGCAGAATTTGGCCGCCCAGAATAGCTCAGAGAGGCTCGGGTATATCCAGACTCTTGGAGGACAGGTGGGGAATACCGCCTCCGCTGCAAATGCAGCCGCTTCCTATGGTCAGGCAGCCACAAATGCCCAGCTCGGATACGCGAACACGGCGGCAACCCAAAGCATGAGCAGTCTGGCTCCGTACCTTAGCCAGTATCAGCAGGGCCTCCAGATGCTCTATCAGCCCTATCAGGCCCAGCAATTAGGCCCCTATCAGCAGCAAATGGCTCAAGCTCAAGCGAACTACCAAGCCCAGGTGGGGCAATATAACGCCGGGATGGGCCAAGCAGGGTCTATTTCAGGGATTATCATGCCTTCTGCCTCATTCATGGGAATTGGAGTGAATCCGAATCAGGGATGGGCGTCCAATAAGCCCGTTGGTGGAGCTTCGGCGTCTGGGGGTTCCGGAGGACCGGGCGGATTCTCGATGGGCGGCGAAGGCGCTGCAACAGCATAAGGAGAGTATATGGCCGAACTACCAATTGCACCTCAATCTTTCTCGCTAGGAGCAACACCGGACCCCCGCGCATTCAGTGACGCGTTCCAGAAGACCGGGAGTGTCATGGGGATGGTCGCTGGACAGGCGATTCAGGGCATTCAGAAAAACAGAGAACAGCAGCTCCAGGCCCAGCAGGCTCAATTGGAGCAGCAGAAGTTTGAAGAGGAGAAGCGAAAGACGGATGTAACCGAGAGCCTTGCCAAGTTTGGCAAGATGACGGATCTCTACAAGAACACCCACAAGAGTCTTCGTCCGAGACTGTGGCCTGAAGTGGCTGCCATGTCGAACGGTCTTTTGGGCACAAAATTTGATCCATCCGTGATGCCTCCGAACGCAGACGACTCTGTTGACGCGGCACATAATGAAATTCAGCTTCTCTTGGACAAAAAGCAAAGCTATGGAGATACATTGAAGAAGCTGGCGATGATTGCCGCCACTACCGACGAGGAGACAAGGAAGGCGGTAGAATCCGCAAGGGGCTTCTTGGCAGAAACTCCCGAAGCTCTAGCTTTGAAAAACGATGGGAAGAATACGGGGACTTGGGATCTTAAAGGGTATGATCCGAAAAGCAAAAAACAAATTTTTATGAACTCAAAGGCCCCCATGCTTACAGATTCGGCGGGGAACAAATTTGAGGGTCCAATCCAGAGTAAGGCAGACCTCGACAAAACAACCGAGGCGATTAGGAAGCTGGACGGGGTGGAGGCCTCCGTTGACGAGCTTGATGCGCTTTTAGGAAAAATACCATCTGGGGCAAAGGGAACGTGGGAAACTGCCGTTGCTTCAATCCCTGGAGGAAACCTCATTTACAGCCAAGCGGCCCAATACGCAGACCAACTTCCCTCTATCGCGGTCAGTTTTTACAGAGACGCCACGGGAGATACGCGACTCAGCGATAACGATGCCAAAACAAGAGCCCTTCCGTTCATGCCAAGACCAGGAGAATCGAGGGAGGTCCAGGTCGCAAAAAGGACGATCATTAAGTCCATGCTAAGACGACGCAAAGAGGCTCTTTCGCAGGGCGTATTTGAAGTCCCGTTCGACGCAAACGATGAGGAAGTAATGCCCAGGAAAAGCACAGGCAAGCTATCGCCAGCCGCGAGAGATGTCATCAGCGGTATGGAGCGGAGAAAATAATGGCGAAGATACACGAAATTTTAAAGGACAAGGGTTTTCAGGAACTGAGCTACGAAGACAAGCGCGGCGTCTTGTCTCACTTCGACAATAATTTCCAAGTTCTTGAGCCGGAAGCCCAGGATGAGGTGATGAGGCATTTTAACCTCAATCAACCCGAGATCCCTGCAGAAGATCGCAATCCCGTAGCTAAGGCCGCATCTGATATTTACACACCAGCCCTTGTTACCCTTGGCGGCGTTGCCGGAGGAGCCGCAGGGATGGCGGCGGGTCCCGGGGCTCCAGCGGCAGTTCCTGTTGGTGGAGCCCTCGGAATGGCTGCCGGAGAGGCGGCCTCTGAAGGGATTGATCGATTGACAGGTCTGAAACCTCCAATTCAGGGTATCGTGGATGCGGTTTCAGAGATAGCAAAAAATATAGAGCACGGGGTCGAGTATGAAATCGGGGGAAGAGTTGCAGGGAAAGCGATCGTCTTCGCTTCTGGCCCGATGGCTTCTCGCCTGAATGACGGGATGAAGATGGTGATGAGGAAGGCGAAGGATATGGGGATTGAGCTTTCTCCAGCAGAAGTCCTTGGATCCAAGACGCTCTCCCTCCTCGAAAACGTGATGGACAACCTCCCGATCGTGTCGGATTTCTCTAAGAAATTCAGGCTCGACCAGGTCAAGCAGATGATTAAGCAAAGAGACTATCTCTTAAAAACGCACGGATCTGCAGACGCGATTGAATCGCTGGGGGAAAGCATCCAGCAGGCGGCAGATGACACCATGAGGGCTCACACGAAGCTATCCGCTAAGAATTCTCTTGAGCTTAAAAATAGACTTCTCCGAAAGCTCGGATCAAGCCAGACGTATGAAGAAGTTGGAATGACTGGGCAGGAAGCGCTGAAGATGTCCAGTCAAAAGAGGTACGACGAAGCCCAGAAGCTCTATGAATCCGTTGGAGAATATTTCCCAGAAAGCGCGAAGCATGTGCCTCAGACCTATCGCGAGAAAGCTTTTGAGCTACTAAGCCAGCAGGAGAAGGCGTCTCCGAGCCTCCAAGATACAGAGGCCCTAGCTGTCCTTAGGGATATCTCTGGTAAAAATAAGATTGAAGAACTCCTTAAGAAAATACCAGTTGATCGTCGTGACGATTTTCTTGAGCAGCTTCCCGTAGACTCAATCAGCGAGATGACCTGGCAGCAAATGGCGGCAGATCGAACAAGACTCGGGAAACTCATCGCCGAGAATGACCCGTCGTATGGATTCGCTGGGGGAGCCAAGGGATCAAAGCTTGTCAGCAATGAGGCGGCTGGTGTCTATAAGCAGCTGTTCAAGGCGCTTGACGAAGACATGGGGATGGTCGCAGCAGAGGCGGGTCCGGAGGCAGAGCAGGCCCTTGGACTTGCGAGGTCCTACTACGGGGAATCTAAGCAGATCTTCAATACCCCGCACGTTCTTCGCATGGCAAAGGCAGACCCTGAAAAGCTCGTCGACATGGTTTTCAAACCCGGAGCCATCACACCAATAAAGATGGCAAGAAAAGCAATCGGGAACGAGGCGTTCGATGGGCTCACGCGAAAATTCACGGACAAATTGCTTCAAACCTCAGAGAGCGTTCCATTAACCTCCGACCTGATCGATGCAAGGATCAGGAAATACGGGATAGACACAATCGAGGAGATCTACGGCCCGAGAGCAAAAGAAATTATCGATCTTCCCCGCCAGCTTGAGACTCTGGAGGCTCCGCTGAAGGATAATCAGTTCTTTCAGTCGCTTCTGAAAAGATCTCCGGAAAAGGTAATTGATTTCCTGGTGAAACCAGAGAACACGAAGAATGCCAAGATGCTGGCGGAAGGCCTTGGCGTTAAAATGAAGGAAAAGGCTGGACAGGGCCTTGTAACCAAGATTCTTGAGGATGCGGCGGTAAATAGCCATGGGGACTTATCCCCCGCGATGCTTGACAGCGCCCTGAATAAGTACGGAGATGATACCCTGAAGTCATGGATCCCGGAAGACGTTCTGGAGGATTTGAAAGACTTTGCCCAGGTGACCATGCAGATGAAGAAGGCCGCAGCGATGGGTAATAATCCGTCCGGGACGGCTCGAGTTTTGGGGACTGGAGCACTGGGGGCTTATGTTATCTACAACCCCAAAAAAGCAGCGAAGGTGGCTATCCCGGCGGCGCTGGTCGCGCAAATGTATTTTACGCCAACGGGGAGAAAGTATCTGACGGAAGGCTTCAAAACATCCCTGAAGTCGCCCCAGGCCCAGTACCTTTTCAATCGGATATCGTCTAGCGCATTAGAGATGCTCGGCCAAGAACTGAAAGAAGACTAAGGGGAAGCATGATCCCTATCAAAGGAAATAATTAACGTGAAAAATTTCTTCAAGATTCTCGGCTTGATTGGCATCGCATGTTATTCTTACGCTGGCCCCAGCGCCCCTCCGGCTGGCAACTACATTCTTAACGTGAGCACACTGGTGACGAAGCCTGCCACGAACGTCTCTTCCATTACAGTTCGTGACTCCCTTGGCCTTGGATACGGAACTCCCGGGAACCTCGTTTACCTAAATGCGGCTGGCGTTGTAACCACTACGACCACCCTTCCAACAGGCGGAGATGTCTTTAAGGCGTCTACCCAGACAATGACGGGGTTTAATACGTTCTCGTCTTCCACCACTTTTAACCGACAAGTCAAGGTCCAAACGACAGGGGCAGGGCAGGGGACTGGATCCGGGGGATCTATCCTCGTCTATGCGACAGATGAAACGGGTATGCCATTCCAGATTTATACTTCCAGCGCCAATCAGGCTGGGTATTTTGGGCTCGTGAACCTCATCGCTTCCAATACGAACTACGCCAACGCGATGATTTACATCACAGGAACGTCTTCTTCTGCGGCGAAGGCTGACATTTACATCAGCAACCCGCGACCGAACATCCAGCTTTACCAGACCGGAGGAGCTTCTCCTTACGGGCAATTTGAATTTGTCGTTGTTGGCGATACCCTTCAAATCAACGCCATGAATGCTGGAGGATCTGCTCAGAAAGCCAGAATCGGGATGACCCATGCGGGGGCCCTGGCATTCTACGAAACGTCAGACAACGGTCGTTATATCGCCCTGAAGGCATCTGCCTCCATTTCATCGAACGTCACATGGATTCTTCCGGATTCCGACGGGACATACGGACAAGCCCTTTTAACGGACGGGG
>ERZ869929.495-NODE-495-length-23451-cov-10.056463_pt1 | contig 23451 bp, 34 predicted proteins | sample MGYA00579312_ERZ869929 | MGnify/ENA primary metagenome ERZ869929 (study PRJEB32216, sample SAMN09231818) | wastewater metagenome | place: USA: Maryland | collected 2016-08-09 | study: EMG produced TPA metagenomics assembly of the PRJNA472060 data set (Reclaimed... | reverse complement strand
TCCTTGTGGAACTCCGCCTTTTGTCCGAGTTCCTTCTCGCCGAGCGCGATGCGTTGCTGCGCCTGCTCGATCTGCTGTTGGTTTTCCATCTCCTTCGTCTGGGTCTTACGCAATTCTTCTTCTTGCGTCATGACCCGGTTCGCAGCCATGCCAGCCTGTCCAGCCGCCTGTCCGGTATGCCCGACGAGTGTCTGCCCCGGTGCACGAGGCTGGAACATCGCGATGGCGAACTGTCCGAGCGCCGAGCGGATCGCGGGGTCCTTCAAGAACGTCCGCATCTCGTTGAAGTTCTGCTGAAACTCCGACTCATTTGCCGGAGGCGGACCCTGGACGAAGCCCTGCGGACCTTGAATGAGTTGGCCGAGCGAGCCGCCTCCGCCCGCATCCATACCGTCTTGTGGAGGTGTTGCCATAACCGGCTTTCCTGTTCGTGTGTCTTGGCCGTTGACGATCAAGTTTGGATGGCCTTCCAGTTTAAATTTCGAAGGCCAGTGCTTTTCCGCATCCGGCGTAGCGCCCTCTTTGTAAGCTCCGCGCCAGTCGTAGTAATGCTCCTTTGCATCCGGGTTTGGATCGAGACCGAGCTTTGCCGCCCAGCCTTTGTACCATGCCTGGAAAGCTTGTTCGTCCATGCTACGCCGCGCGAGGAGCGCTGCCCGCAATCAACTGCGCCAGCGTCGGCTGCACGCCGCCCGCTGCAGGCCCGCCAGCCATCATGATGAGCTGCGCGAGTTTCGACGGATCGGGCCGATACGCGCTCGGGTTCGGAGCCTCTGCCCCACGCATCGGCCCAATCGTCTGCGGCGCCGGAGGTTGCACCGCTTGCAGTCCGGCGAGTGCGGTTTTGAGCGAGTCCTGCGTCGAACGGTCGTTTCCAGTTCGCGCGTTTGCAGTTTCCTGCGCTCCCGTCGGTCCGGTCGGCGAAGCTCCAGGCCACGTCGCGTTCGGAACCGGCACAGCTTCCATCGTCGAACCGGGACGCACGCCCTGCCCTGCGAGTGTTGCCGCCGCGGCATCGGGGTTCTGGAACATGAACCCGAGGAAGTCGAGAGGAATACCACCACCGAAGAGATTCATCGTTCTTTACTCCGATCCTAGCAGATGTAACAGGCTTGGTCCGCAAGCAGCTTCGGCATGAAGCCGAGCCTGCGGTAGTTGACGACACGATAGCCCGCGATGCGATGCACGCAGTCTGGGCGAACCTTCGCAACCTCGTCCGCCATGACGCCGACCCAGTACGGCCCGCCCCATGCGTACTGGTACGACCACAGCGGAATGCCTTGGAACTCGCCGTAGCGGGTAATGTTGATCTTCCCGCGACGATCGGACATGAACATGCCAGCGAGGGACAACCCGCCCATGAGATACTGCAAGGGGCTTGTCTGTGGATTGTTCTGAACCTGTTGTCCCGTCGTGACCGTCGAGCCTCCGGGCATACCATATGCGAGGGCCGCAACTTCCTGCGCCTGCATGAACGGCAGAATTTGCTGCTGCATGAAGCGCGTCGCTTCCTCGCTCAAACGCGCCTGTTCGAGCGATCGCTGCGATGAACCGACAGCATCGAGCACGGTGCCCGGCATGAGGTTCAGCTGTGCAAGCGCCGGCGACATCTGCAACGCCGAAGTCATGGCGTTCAGGCCCTTGCCGTAAGCGTCGGAGTACATGCTCGCACTCACGTCGCCGATCTTGTTCGTCAGGCCTTTTGCTGCGATACCCTCGGCCACCCCCTGGCGCGATCCGCCATAGCCGCCAGCCGTGATGGCGTCGCTGCGAATGCCGGGGCGAATGACCTCGTTGTAATTCGACACAAGCGGACGAATGGCCGCGTCTGTCGCCGCGGCGAGCGCCGGATTGCTCTGCGGAAAGAGCACTGGACCCATGAGAAAATTCTGCGCCGCGTTCGCGTTGGCAGCATTTCCCGCAATCGTGCCCGCCGCGTTTACGCTCGCGTTTTGTCCGGCAAGCTGCAGCGGGCTGAACCCCGCCACAGTACTGCCTGGATACATGCTGATCGGAGTCTTGATGAAATCTTGAGCCTTCGGCACGACGAGATCGAGCAGCGACTGTTGCTGTGGCGACAGTATCTGCTGTGTCGTCGTAGTCGTCGGAGTGGAGCTTTGTCCGCCGCCGCCATCCATCAGTTCACATGCCCCTTTATCAGCGATTTGCGGAGATACACTCCGTCGGGTTCATATCCATAAGGTGCGAGCACACGCTCCCACCCTTTACGTCCTTTCACTCCCGCGTATGTCGCTCCCTGGGCCGCAGCCCAATTTTCGACGTACTCGCGAAATGCGTATTGCCATTCGAGGTGATCGTGCCGCTCGTCGTCGCCGACGAGAATAATGAAACGCAGAACCTTCACCAGCGGATAGTGGTCGAATGTCGTCAGACAGCACGCGACTGGAACCCCGTCGCTATCTTCCATCGGACAGCCGAGCCACAAATGCAGCCGCTCGGCGAATATTTCGTTGAACAGCTGCGGCAACGTGTAGTAACGGTTCCACGTCCACGGCGCGCGCTCAAGCAACGGCACTGCATGAGGCCAGTCATGCACGAGCGAAATCGGCGAACTCAACGAGATTTCGAGTCCGCGACTAGCCAAGGAAGACCCATGCGGAGTTGCTGTATCCATAGTATCCTCGCCCACTTCCAGGGTCCCAGTTTGTTCCGTCCGCGAAGTAGATGCGCCCGTCGCGCGGCTTCGGAGGCTCAGCATTCCACACCTTCAAATGCAGGTGATCGAACACGTCGTCGAACGCTGCCGCGATACGCGCGAGTTCAGCTTGAAGGAACCGCGGCAAGTCGTCCGTGCCGCTCGGAACGGGTTCTGGCGCATATCCTGCCATCATTGATCTCCGAGAGGTTCGACCTCGACTTGATAGCCCCGCAGGTTCCACGAGGCCATTCCGCTTGACTCGATCCGCACCGCGTGCCAGCGACCACCGACAGTGATGTCGATGTACTTCTGCGATGCAGGGTTGAAAGTCTGGCTCGCTCCCCATACAACAGGGTCGTCGAGGAATTCCTGCGAGCCGATCGTAATTTCAACCTCGCCGCCCTCGATCATCGGCCAGAACCGTTTCCACAGTCGGCGCCCGCTGTACGACGCGACGGGATTTCCCTGGCGATCTTTCCCATCATATGCAAGGCCTGTACGTTCAAGCCTCGCAATCATGTTCACGCCGTTGAACTGCTCGGTGTAATCCAGCTGCTGCAGCTGCTCGTCCACATGATTGGCTTGGACGAGTTTGACTTGATACCCGTTGAAGTTCTGCGTGTTCCACTTCGTCGTGTCGCTGTCCCACGAGTCGCTGTCGCTATCCCAGGTCACACTTCCTGCGCTGCCCGGAACCGGACCTGCGGCCATGTGCGCAACGCCGCCGGGAAGCTCGCGAAACGTGAAGGTGCCGTCGATCGTATTCCACACCACAGCAAGTGTCGGCCATTGCGCGCCAACTTCTGGAAAGGCAAATATGACTTCGCGGTTCGCAGGGTCAGCCACGCAGAACGAACGGCGATAATAGGTCGTGTCGATGTTCGCCTGGAGGAATTCCCGCAGCCGCTTGTCCGCGATGCTTTCAGCCTCCTGGCCATTGTGAACGATGATGTCGTCGCCACTCACGACGAAGTGGCGAGTGTTGTTCTTGAACGGCGCGACGCACGCCTTGGACAGGATACCGCCATCGAACAGCGGATACGTGCGGAAAATCTGCGTGCCGCCGATGTACTGCATACCCCAGACAGACCGTTCCTTGTAGATCATGAACAGGTCACGCATGGGGTAGCCATCGAGAATGACGCCGGCTTCGCTATCGCTCAGGTCTCGATCCCCAGCGTCAAGAGTTTCATCCGTCCCATCCCACGAGGATGGAACAGCACCCGGCTCGGCGGGATGGCTCCACGCAATTCGATGGGGAAACTCATCACCGCTGATGCTGAGGTTGAGCGCGATGAGGAAATTCTTGAAGGGCTTGATGGCTTTGCACCGCCAAGTGCTTGGCCAATTTGGCAAGTCAACGAGGGGCGTTCCGAGTCCGGGAACCCACAGTTGGGGCACGTCAGCGTCGTTAGTAATGATGGCAAGTCCGGAGAATATTCCGCCATTCCACAGTTGCTCCGGGGAGCCACTGTAGTCGCCGCCAACGAGTCGCGTAACGTCTGCGTGCGTAGTGCCGTCGGTGGCGTAGACCTTCTCCAAGTCCGAGTATGCCCAGAGTACCGACGTAGCTCCGCCTACCGGCATGGACCAGTACGGCACTACTTCGGGATCGCCGAACACCTGTCCGTGCCCGCGCATTTTCCGTGCAAGTCTGTTCACGAAGCGCACGTTCTGCGCATCGCTCCAGGCTTCCGGCGGAAGAAGATGCGGGGGAGTGTCTTTAATCACCCCCGCCGCACCAAGGTTGTAGAGTGGGACAGATGCCATTATAATCCCGTTATGTTCGCGGCGAACTTCCCGTTATGTTACGGCGAGTTCGGGATCGCCGCAACGGCCAGCGCCGTGAGGATTGCTCCGAGCGCGCCAGCAATCTGTTGGATTTGCTGGCTCCACTGCGGGAAAATCACCACGGCGACAGTGGCGCCGGCGCCGATGAGCGCGGTCCACATCTTCGCGTATTGGCCGGAGAAGAACTTCACGCTCCGCCCTCCGCCCGCTTCGTCGCTTCGAGTTCATCGAGCGTGATGCGCGTAAGTTCATCGTTCGACGCGCGCAGCGCTTTGATCTGCGCCGGCGTCAGCGGATTGCCGCCCGAGTCCATGCCGGTGTTCAGCATCTGCTGAACGAACGGAAGAACGAGCTTGGCGACTTCGAGTCCGACGGTGATTGCGACTCCGACAGGAACCATGTTCAGCCTCCTTTGATGGTATTGAGCAACTCGACCATCCGAACCGATGCGGTGAGGATCAGGCCGAGGTCCACCTTACCGGCATCGACCGTCGCTCGCGCGATGTCGATAGCCGCCTTAGCGGAGTTGACCGCCGTCTGCACCTGAGCGATGCGCGCCCCTTTGATGAGGCCAGCATTGTTCATGGCGCGGATGGTGTTGAGCGCCCCGGCGTACGCTTGCTCGACCTTATGCAGATCGGCTTGCGCCTGCGTTACGCCGGGACTTCCGGGCTGCTCGGTCGTGAGGCGGGAGCATCCTGAAATGCCCATCGCGCCTGCGAGCACGACAGCCAATCCGATTGCCGTGAGTAATCGTCTCATGCGTTGACTCCTTGCTGGATTTGCGGAACCCAGGCTCCCAGGTGCTCCAGCGTGCTCCTGTGATCCTGTCCTTCTTCCTCCAGAATTTCCACGTCGTCAATCTGCGCACCGCAAGGATGGACTCGCTGCGCTTTCTGGAGAAAATCCCATGTATCGGGGATAGAGCTTTCGCGCCATCCCGGAGCGTTGGCGAAATAGGCCAGCTCACCAAGCTGCCGTTCGACGACCAGACGATGAATTGTCCTGTCGTCGCCGTACCATCCCAGGTACCACTTCCATCCACCATTTTCCACCTTCGGTCGATGCTCGAACACGTACTCTGCATAGGCGATGATGGCTTTCTCGTTCGCAGGGATCACATCCGTATCCACCGCGAAGTGAATGGCCAGCCGATCGGGGCACTTCAACTCCTCATATCGACGACACGCAGCTTCCAAGTCCCGCTTCGCGTTGTCGAGTGTGAAGTATCCCGGAGTGTTGTTCATGTGCTGGAAGATCAGCACCACCGCCATGCCATTGCGATGATGCTCGTCGACTTCCGGGCGGAACAGCGTGCGCCAATCCGACCCGCGAGTCAGATAACGTCCAACAAACTCCATTCCGTCCGCGGCCATTGCCTTGGAGAACTTCGTCTGCACAGCTCCCGCGTCGTATCCTCGAATGATCCCCATTTCACGCTCCAAATGCAACGAGTCCGCCGCCGATTGCCACGAACCCTGTCAGCCAGAGTCCGAAGGTTTCCTTTGTTGCCCCGTAAAGCGCGACGAGCGCCCCTAGATTTCGCATCCACTGCGCAACTTGCAGCGGAGGGTCAGTTTCCCTCGGCAGAGTCCACCGAAAGAACTCAGAAAATGCGTACGATCCGTTGAAGATGCACGCCGACACCATCACGAGCAGAAACCCGGTCAGAATGTACAGCCGTCTGCACGCAATCGCGCGGTGATACGAGCTGCGCTGTGTGCGTGTCACGTTCTGCGCAGCGGCGAGAACGCTAAACAGCAGCACAATCGTCAAAAACAGCACATAGACCGTGCCGGCTTGACGAGCGTCAGTGATTTCTACCATGAGGCTTGTGTCCCCAGCCGAAATTGAGTCCGCCCAGCGCGTCAGCGATGGCGTCACGTTTCCGCTCCTTCGCGATTTCATCGAGCCTCGCAGAAACCGCGTCGTACTTTCGCTCTGTCGCACGCACACTCGCAAGCGCCTGAGCCTTCATTTCCATATTCTCGTCGCCAAGATCGGCTTGCCGCATCCGCTTCCGGTGGAACATACGCCGTACTCTCTTGAGCAGCTGTTGAAATGTCATGCTTTGCCTGCTTCCGCCGCCAGCCGCATGACTTCTCGCTCAATGCTCTCCAGTTTTCGGGTATTCGAGTCGTGCTGAAGCTCACCTTTGATGCGACTTGCGTTAATTTCCTGCATCGCTTTGTCGAGCGTTTCGCTTTGTTTCCTCGACAAATCCCCGAGAGTCCGGTATAGTTCGTTGTTCTCCTTTCGTAACTCTTTTGCTTCCGCTTCCGCATCCTTCATGCGCCCGTGCAAGAACCAAACTATCAGGCCGACAAGCCCGATACACACACCAAGGAGACCAAGTTGCCCCCACAGCGTGGTGAAGAGTTCGATCCCTATCTTTGCTTCGGGCATCGTTACATCTCGATCGTCAAGAACATCTGAGTTTCGCTGTCGTACCAGGTTGTCGTGCCCGACGCCGCGGCACGTTCGACCTCCTGAACGTAATGGTGCCCGAGTTCCGTGCGCCGGCTGTAGATGGCGTAAATCTGATTGTTCACGCCAGCATCCGCATTTTCGGCTTTTGCACTGTCACGATCGTTCGTCTTGTCGTAGCCGATACCGGGTTCGGCGTTTCCACTGCTCGGATTGGCAAGCACGGTAAGTTGCGCGACGAAGTTCCCCTCCGCACGCCCGGCGATGAAGCTGATCCGCGTGCTGTTGCTGTTTGCGAAGGCACGATACGTCGCAGTCGTGTACGTGTGCGACGTATTGCTGTCCTTCTGCACCGCCACCACTTGACGACGGTGGTACATATTCCAGAGATACAACTTGTTATTGCTGCCTCCGGCCGCCGCATTCGGGTTCGGAGTCCACGTGCACTGCCCGTCCGCGCTCGCTCGCATCGTGCCGACGTACAGCGCTTCATTCGCCGCCACGCTGACGGTATTCCCGCTCGCGCTGCCAAATCGCAGCGTCATTGTGGTATTGTTCGTCAGCTTGCCGTCTTTGTAGGCGAGCGCCGCGCTGCGCGTCGTATCGTCAGTCCACGCAGGGCCTGTGCCGAGCCGGATCGTCCCTCCGTCATTGAAGACGAAAACGTCGAAATTCTTGCCGCTCTGGTGATAGCCCGTGTGTCCGCTGTTGCTCGAAAAGTTGAGCGTCAACTCCGCAAACTCGTACAGCTTCCAAATGGAAGCTGAGTTGTCCCAGAGTGGAACATACGTGCTGACATATGGCGTGTAGTACAGCGCGGTCCCGCCGCTCACGTCCGCTGGCATCACCGGCTCGCCGGTCGTGAGCGTGAGTCGCCCGCCCGGCATGAGCGCCGACGCCAGCCATCCGGCAATGTTCGCTGCGGTTGTGATCCTCGTCGCGTCGAGAGCCTTCACTTCCGCCAGCGTCGCAAGTTCTGCCACGCCTTTGATGGTCGTAGTCGCCGCTGGGGGCATCACCGTCGCGACCCAGTTGCTTCCGTCGAACGTGTAGGTTTCGACATCGTACTGCGTGGCGAGCGAGCGCGTGTTCGCCCCGTTGATCGTGGCGGAGTCCGCAGTGTCCACCGTTACCGCGTTCGCGCTGACATCCGATTTGACGATCGTGACGCTGAAACCGGCAGTCAGTCCAGCTGGAAATGAAATCGCAAACGCGCCGCCTGTCGCATCAGCAACGATCAGCGCGTTATCGTCTGCGGCGGCGACAGTGTAATTCGCCGTCTTGGACAGTATCGACGGGAAGCGAAACGGCTTCGTCGCGTTCGGGAAGGTCGCCTTGAGCGCGGCCTTGATGAGCCGAAGATGGTTGTCGCCCTCGGCCTTATCGTCGCTGCCCGTAGGATTGGCAGAGTTCAGATCGTTGACGTATGTCGCACTTTCGAGGCCCATCAGTCCGGCCCTCCCATCACATATCTGCGGTTTTCGGCCTCACGTGCGGTGCTGGCTTTAATCGTCGCAGCCCGCCCCCGAGCTTCCATATCGCGGAAGATATTGAGCGCGGCAGTGTCACGAAGTCCTGCCGCGATCGGCTGGCCCGCCGCCCCCATAAGCCAGTCGCTGGCATGTTTCAGCCATTTATTCTCCACGTCGTTCGACAGCACGGTATCCTTCGCGTAATACACGAGTTTGATCGTGTATTCCTCGTCTGCAATCGGCATGATGCGGAAGTAATCCGGCGTGATCGAATACGCTTCCGGCGCACCTGTCGTGGATTGATACACCGAACGCAGCGTGTCCGTATCCGCCTTTTCGAGCGGAGTCCACTGTTCATCCTCCTCCGCATCGGCGTCGTACAGGAACAGCGCTTCGTCTTCATCCTCGCGGATGAAATCGTCTGGAAGCGCGAGCCGAGACTCGTCGATCGTAGTCGTGGTGTACGCCACCTCACTCCGCAGGAACCACGGGAGAAACTCCTGGCTCTCGAGGTTCTGCTGTGCGTACATGAGTTGCGTCCGCAGCTCGCTGTCCTTGTCGGTGCGAAAGCCGAGGATCATCTTCATCTGCGCGACGGCCTGATCACGCGTCATTCACTGTTCCAGGATTTTGCAGTTGAGCTTTGCTTCGTCCAGGTTTTGGACGCCGGATCGGATTTGCTCCATGTTTTCGCAGCAGCGTCTTGCTTCGTCCACACATCAGCGACGGCGACTTCGCCTTGCCATGCCGACTCGTCCATTTCTTCCTGTGCCCATCCGGCGGTGTCACGCTTGACGAGCGCAGCCTGTGCACAGTCAATTACATAGTTGATCGTATCCGCAACAAATCGCAGCGTTGCTCGTGGAGTTGCATCCTTCGTGTCGATTGTATATTGCGTTTGCGCAGCGATAAGTCGATACGCACGCAACAGCGTCGCATCTTCAACTCCAATAGAGTATCCAACGGTCGCGGCTGCGAGTTTACGCGCTGGCTTCAGCTGCGCATCGGCAGCTCCAATGCTGTATGTTGCCGGAGCAGCGACAAGTGGGCGAGTCGCCTTCAATGTCGCAGCTGTCACAGAAATCGCATAAGTCGCTGAGTTTGCCGCGATTTTCAGCGTGCGGGAAAACGTCGCATTTGCGTTCGTGACAGAATATGCAGCCGATGCGGCTGTTATCTTTTGTCCACGATTAAGCCCTGCCGCAGTATTTGAAATCGAATACGCTGCAGTATTTGCATCGAGCTTACGTGTCGCTTTCAGCGTTGCCGCTGTCACCGTAATTGCATAAGCCGCCGAGTCGGTTGCAATGTCATACGCCACCGGAGCGCCGCCCATCTTGAGCGCCCACGTAAGCATATCCCAATTTGCAGAGCTAAACCCTCCCCAAGCTGGAGGATCGTAACTTCCCGGCGTTATGCCTGCGCCCCAGGCTCCAAACACAGTGCCGGTCCATCCATCATAATCTCCAGCAACTGCGGCATCATAGCGAATAGGAGCAGTGACTGCACCTGGCGTTCCAAACGTGAAACCTCCGGTAAAAATCAAAGCTCCTGGATTTACTGTTGTAATACTCGCAGAATTTGGCGTCGTGCTTGTTCCAGAAGCTGTCGTCGCGGCTGCTTCTTCAATATCATTATGAACTCCTGTTACAACCCACCACACTGCCATTGCGTTGAGGCCGGAGACAGGAGCGAAATCGACAGTATTGAAAAGACTGGTAATCTTCTTTGCATACAGCTGGGTATATCCGTTAAATACGTACTGTTTCCACGGCGAGCCCATGTTTGTAACATCTTGATACCCCGTCTGCTTCATCGTCAGCACAACGATAGTATCACCGATGTTATAGCCTGAAAAATCAATCTGTGGCGCGGGATCACCGTCTCCGATTAGATAGGAGTTACTGTCGACAATATAATCTTCTGCAGGATTGACAAGGCGAGCTGTCGCGTCTGTCGGCGAAATCGAATAGCTTTGCGTATCCGCAACAAGCGTCGCTGTCGCTCTAAACGACAGCGTCATCGACATTGTCGCTGCGTTCGTTTGCGACCAGGTGAAATTTCCTGTTGCCGTGGCGGCACTTCGTGTTGCCGCAGCAAAACACACCGCGCAGTCACTGCCTCCAGTGCTCAGCGCGTTAACGTGCGTGAAACTTCCTGTTCCAGAATTTGCAGTTGTAGTTGTCGTACAGCTAATATCATCCGTGCCGTTGAACACTATTAGTGCAACGAGTCCCCCCGGACGACTCGGCGTAACGCCAGCGTTCGTTTCATCGCCGGAAGAGTTCGTCTCTTTCGTAATATTCTCTTCCGGTGTAATCGTCCGCAGGCCTCGAAATACATGCAGCGCGCCCGCGCAGCTATTAGTAAACCCTGTTACCGTAATAGTTTTTGACGCTGTTCCGCTTGTCGCTTTTTTCTTCCACAGCGAGCCATTCGCCGAGCCGTTATTCTGGCTGTCGACCAGTGTCCAAGCGTTTCCGCCTGTGTCGTTGTCCGTCGGCGTGCTTGGATTGCTCGTGCTTCCACGGTTCGTGCAGGCCAAGTACAGCCAATCCCCGGCTTGTGTTGTCGCCGGGATTGTCAGCGTCATACTTGTAGTCGGATTGCCGCTATGTACGGCGTTCGCGACTAAACTACCTGCCACGAATGTTTACTCCCAGAACGGGCGGACTTCGCCGCCGCCGACACAGAAGCGAATGTGGCGACGCTTGCACACATCGCAATGAAAGATATAAATGTCCGGCGGCTGTTTCAGCTCCTTCACATGCGGAGCCGAATATTTCGCTTCGATCTCGTGGTTCTCCGGATGGCGACAGCACGAGGCGATTTTCTGATCGTGCTCCAGCCGTTCGAAGTATTTCACCGGAATGAGCGTTTTCGGCAGGTCCGCAACCTTCACGCGCGGACACGCCTGCACATGCGAACTCGGAGTCGCAAACGCCTTTGCCATCTCTGTCGTGACTCGAAACATACTCCCTCTCTACGCAGTTGTGCTGAGACTCGCGCCGAAGTCCAGAGTGAACGTCTCGCCGTTTCCGAGCGTGAGGTTCGACCCGTAGTCGAAGTTGCTGACGAGTTTGTCGGTCGTACTGGTATCGTTGTGGATCGACACGTAGCGGAAGGCGCCCCAATCCGCCGCACCTGCCGTCCACGTCACGTCGACTGCAGTGACCGTCGCGGTGCCGCTCGCCTCGGACATATCATTCTGAATGTCCTCGCCGCCGGCAGTATAGCCCGTGCCGGTGACCTGCGTAAGGTCCGCGAGTTCATCATCGCTCGCGTTGACCGGAGCGTCGGAGTGCAGTGCAGCTTTGAATGTATGTCCAGCCGCCAGCCAATTGTGGATAGCGCTGAGGAGCTTCTCGACGTAATCCTGATATTTGTTCTGAGTCGCCAAGAACTAGCGCCCCTCTTTCTGCAGTTTTTCGGCAAGAGCTTTGACATCAGCCTCGCGCTGTCGAATTTCCTTCAGCTTCTTGCGCTCCTCCCAGTTCAGTCGCGGCGGCTCGTGCGCCATCTTGATCTTCAGCGCCTTGTAGAAGCCCGGATAGCTTTTCTTGTCGTGCTTCGTCGCTGGCCGATCGACGCCATTCACGACGATGCGCAGTTCGTCTCCGCGATCATCGAACTCGCGGATGTAGAACCGAACGTCGGCTTCCTTGTCATTCGCCATCGGAGTCGTCCTCTTTTGCCATTTTCGAGTACGTATTCGTCTCGTCGCACTCGACACTCGACACCTTCAGGCTCAGACTTGCCATCGTCTTTTCCTTAGGCTTCTTTTCCTTTGGCTTCTCGGCGCCCATGCAGCCGCAGGGCAAGTCCTCATAATCCTCGCGCATGCGAAGTTCTTTGACTTTGCCCTTCACGGTGAGGGTGACATCCTCGCCGAGTTTCAGCCCGTCGAGTACCTTCGGGTCGATGTCGATATACAGCGTCTGCTGTCGATCCATGAAAATCTCCTGCGAGGGGCCGGACGGGGCAATGGAGGGGGGAAGGGCACCACCCCGTCCGGCTTCGACGCGCCCGCGCCGAACTCAGCTCATCGTCAACGTGCCGCCGCCCCAGATCGTACCGTTGCACCAGACGATGGCGCTTTCGGCTTGGGTCGGCGTGCAGATGGTGTTACCGGCCGCGTCCTTGATCGTGAGGACCTCGGCCGCATCCGCAGTGTTGACGAAGAAGAACACGAGACCATCCTGCAGTGCAGGCAGCGTGACGTTCCGCCCGGCACCACCCGGATCGAGGAACTGCGCCACCGCGTCGGTCGCGACGAGCGTAAGCGCGCCGGCAAGCGTCCGCGTCTGCGTGTGGATCATGAGCTGATTGAGGAACTTGAGGGATTTGGCTTCGCCGCCCTCGATGTTGTTGCGAAGAGGCATTCAATTCACTCCAGATTGCGATGAAGAAACCGGGATGTTCGCGAGGAACATCCCGGTATGTTGCCGCCTTAGACGTTCCAGGCGCCGATGTACCCGCACGTCAGCCCGCCATAGCGAACCTCGATGCCGAACTCGGTGAGCCACTGTCCGCGGATCACATCCTCGCCCTTGGTCTGGATGTTATCCTCGAACTTCGTATCGCGGCCTTTCAGCGGACGATACTTGATCGCGCTCGGATCGACGATGAACATCGAGTTCCGATACAGCGAGTGACGGTTGAGCAAGGGATGCGTCTTGATGAGCAAGCGACCCTGCGGGATCACGTACTCATTGAAGTTCATCCCGTAGACCTTGCTCAGGCCCTGGAAGTTCACGCGCGCCGCGCTCGTCTGTCCCTGGATCAGGGTATTGAAGCGATTGAGCGCGATGTTGCCGGCGAAGACGATACGGGTATCGCCCGCTTCGGTGTCGAAGTCGAACACCGGAGTCACCGCATCGAGCACGGTGTTGAGCGTGTAACCGTTCGTGAGCACCGTCGTGGTCGCGCTGCCGATGAACGAGCGGATGCCGCCGAAAGTGCGCAGCGGCTTGCCGTTCGGTCCGGTCGTTTCGGACTTGCGCCCGAACAGCAACGCCATCTCGATGTCACGCGCGTGATCGAAGCCTTTGCGCTTCTTCTCGTTCGCGAGCGGATCGCCGGTCCGCACCTTCGTCGCTGCCGCCGTCTTGGTCAGCTCGTAGGTGTCCTTGAAGATTTGCGTGTAGTTCGAGTACTTCATCGGATTGCGCGAAGTGCTGTCCGGCGCGCCGGTGCCTTCCGCGTACGCACTGCCGATCTTCACCAGCCAGGCGTCGTTCGCGATGTTGCCGATCGTAGTGCCGGCAGCGGCGCGTTGGACCTGGAAGGTCGTCGTCGAGATCACGTTGGTGACCTTGATCACCTCGTGGTTGAACGTCGCATTGTCGCTCGACGGCTCCACCATGAGCAGATCGCCGGGTTTCAGATGCGTCGCGAGGCCCCAGGCGAGCGTCGGGCTCGACGTGGACGGATCGGCCGAGTCGACGACGATGGTGGTCTCGACAGCGGTATTTCCGACCGCGCCGTTCACCTGCAGGCGAACGAGGTCGTTCGGCTCATCCCACCACGAGAATTCGGGATCGTCCACCGTCTCCTTCTTCATCTTGGCCGTGAGCGCGAACAGCGGAGCGGTACCGTTCGGGTTCCGCCAGAGGATGTACTCGCGGAAGTTCTTCGGACGTTCATCCGTGGCCCAGTCGCCCGTGCCACGCAGACCCGCCACTGCGGCGAGTGCGACGCCCATCGCCAAAAGCGGCGACGAATGGGCAGTCATGAAGAGTGGTTTCATTCTCCTTGTATTCCCTTGAAACGCAGTTGATGGAAGTTGTTGTCAGCTTAGCCGGGGTTCATGTCTTCCATGAGATCACCCGCCGCAAGCTGCTCGAACGGGTTCGCCGGTTGCTGCGCCGGCTGTGCTGCCGGACGAGCCCCCGCCGAGGCTGGACGAAACGGCTGGCCGACCGGCGGAACCGCCGGAGCCGCTGCCGCTGGTGCTTGCACCGGCAACCGCAGTGCCACCATCGCCATCGCCCCCGCTTCTTCGATGAATTGCTCCGGGGACGCTGTCGGATTGTGAGCGCGATAAGTCGCCGCCACTCGCATGAGATCGGCCGCGTGATTGCGCAGAGCCGGCCAACGCTGGAAGAATTTCTCCTCCGTCTCACGTTGGGAGTTCTGCTGCGCTTGCACGTTCGCGATCAACTTGGGCAGGTGCGTGATCACGAGCCCCATGCTTTGCTGCAGGGAGTCCATGTACGTCTGGGCCATGAGTCTCGGGACCATCTTAATGGTCTCGATCATCTTCGGCCCCGCACCTTCGTCTTCGAGCGCCTTGACCAGTTCGGGAGAGATGACTTTCCCATAATGCTGCTCGGCGAGCAACGTCACGCCATCATCCTTCCACTTCGTGAACTGCTGTTGCAGTTCTTCCATCGACTGCGGCTTGGGGAGCTGATCTCCAGGCTGAGCCCCCGGCTGCGCTGCCGCTGGTTCGTTCGGCTTCGCATCCGGCTTCGGAGCCTCCGCCGGCTTGGCCGGGTCCACCTTTGGAGGCTCTGCCGGCTTCGCCGCGCCTTCGGGCTTGGCCGGAGTTGCGTCCGCAGGTTTCGCCGCCGGAGCCGGCGGAGTCTCCTTCACTTCCTCGACTTCGGATTTGGGCGGCTCGTCGCCTTCGCCCTCGTCCGTATCGCCGAGAAGCATATTCACGTCTTGCTCGCTGAGTTCGCGAGCATTCAAATCTTGCGCCTCATCCGCAGCGGCTTTCGCCGCCGGGTCGGCTTCTTGCTTCACGTCCGCAACGGCCGGCTGTGCGGCCGACACGATCGGTTCTTGCTTCACATCATCAGGTCCCGGCATCGCTCTTCTCCATGGCTTCAGTTGCTATCTCGATTTGCTCTTGTTGCGTTTCAAGAGCAACTCGCATCACTTCCATCGCGACATTCATGCCAGCAACTTCGCCAGCAGTGAACTCCTTCTCCAACACGCCCTCGATCCCTTTCGAGGGTTGCAGAATTTTATGCCCGAGCCGATTAGCGATCTGACGTTCGACCAGCCGCTTCATCATCAGATACATCGGGCTTTCGAGGAACGCAGCGATTTGCCGCACTTCCTCACGCGCGTCGTCAAGACTGAAAGTCCCCTCGTCGTCACGCTCGCTCATCCCGTCGTCCCCATGCCAGGAATTTGTCCGGCAGGAACTCGCCCGCCGCCCGGCCCAGACTTCGGCCCACGTCCACCGAGCGGAACAACATTGCCCGCCTGAACTTGCGCCATGAGCTTCGCATCGTCCGTGACTTGCAGCTTGAACTGCGAGATATTCTTCAGCCCCGCGAGTTGCGCGACCCACTCAAAGATGCGCCCCATGTCGTACTGCATCATAATGTCAGGCATCTGACGCATACCGGCGAACAGCTCGCGCCACATATTCGCCTGGGCAAAACGATCGACCGGGAGCGTGCCATCGACCGGAACGAAGTCGTAGAACCCTGCGATATTGTCCGGAGTCACGTCGAGCCAGTTCTGCCCGGCCGTGCCTGCAACATCGCCGACGATCTTCAACTTCAGCGCATCATCGTAATATTGCTGCGCATTCTGCAGCAGCATTTGCGACATGGGCTCCCAGCCCATCGCGCTGAAATATTCACAGTTCGTCTTGAGCCGGTTGACGCCAAACGTGCTGCTCGTGCGAATCTCCTGCGCCGTCTTGCGCCCGCCAGTCTGCAGCATGCCCATGATCTGATCGTTCACGCCGAGTGTGCGCTGGCCAAATCCGAGCATGACTTCCATGTCTCGCAGGTTCGTCTGCGTCACGTCCATGACGGGAAGCTGCATCATGGCGGTGCGGATGTCAGTGCCGTACGCAGCGGGCTTCAATCGGATGAAGCCGCCAGCCATAGAGTTCTCCGCATCCTTCATCACGACGCGAGAAGGATCGACGAGGAACTGATTGTTCAGAACCTTACGCACGTTGTAGAAGTGCGAGTTGATGAGCCAATCGACTGTTTGCTGGACCGGCTGGAGGATTTCCGGCACGCCGCGATTTGCGAGGCCGTAGCCCTCGGGTTCGAGCTCCAGCACAACGAACGGAAACTTGTCGTGGTTCGCGCCGAGCGGCTGCGCGCCGATCACCACCGTGAAGTCGGCTGTGCAGGTGAACATCCACTTTTCCGGCAGCGTGCTCGCGCCGAGGCCCCACTTCTCCGGGATGATCGCGATGCAGACCTCGTACAGCTTCACAACCTCGGGAAGGGTCTTCTTCTTCCCCTCGGCGTCACGATCGTCTCCCTCGAAGTTGTACGTCTGCGACGAGGGCAGTTCGAGTTGACTTGATCCTTCTTGCCGCTCCGTCGGCGCGGGAACGCCGGAGGTACCACTACCGGCCGAGCGCATCCCGATATGTTCGAGGTTCGTGTAATAGCCGAGCGCCTCGCGCTCCAACACCCGATTGCGCGGCATCTCCGTGTACGTGCCGCAGAACTCACCTTCCTGGAAACGATGGAAGGGTACGTGCGGATCGGGAAAGAAATCGTAAGGCCTGACGTTGTAGACCTTGTTCCCCTGGTATCCCTTGATGCGACGGGACACCTTCACGCGCTTCATCTTCCCGGTCTTGATCGTGCCGAGGTATAGCTCCTCCTGCTCCTCGATCTTCGACACGTTCGCGTACTGCTCGTCCCAGTACACGCCGATGATGCCGGCACCGTACTTGCCCGCGTCCATCAGCCAGATGTACCAGGGCACGAGCATGTTGCCGACGAGTCGCTGGTATGACATCAGCGCTTCGACGGCCTGAACACTTTGCATCCCCTCGCCGTGCCGAGCGGTGTACTGCAGCACCGGGTCGCGTGCCATGAACACGCTGGTCCAGTACGTGTGCATGGACATCAGCACGGCATAGGTGTAGGGAATTTGAATGGTGGTGTATTGCGGCTTGCCCGCGTTCTCGCGGTTCGCACGCCGAACTGCGTCGATGTCCTTCTCCGGCAGGTACGCGAGCGCGGCTTCCTCGTCGAGGCGCCACTTGTTGTGTCGCCGTTGATACTCGCGCTGCGACGCCTTGATACGATCGCGGCATCCGCTGAGGATACGCCGCGCCAGATCGCCGCCGTGCTTGATTTCGAGTGTAAGACTTGGCATACTGCGTTAACTCGTCGGCTGCGCCGGAGGCGGTTGAGTTTTCTTCGGCACTCGGATCGCCGGATGCCCGTCGAAGTCAGTCGTGCGATCGCCCTCAGGGTTCGTGAGGTTCCATTGCCCGCCAAAGCTGTTGTGCTTCTTCAGGTATTCGATGTAGGGACCTTTCCAATCCTCGCCCTCTTTCGCCTTCGGTCCTTTGTAAATGTGCAGATCGTAGCCGTCGCGCGGAATGACCTGCCAGTTCTTGTCGTCCGAGATTTGAATGATGCCGTCCTTCTCCGTCTCCGGCTCCATCATGCTCGGCGGCGCGAGCCCGTCCATCAGTTCCTTCAGGCTCGGGTTCCACGCGTTCAGCGGATCGTACGCATTGTTGTTCATCCGCTGCGGAACGTCCGGCTGAATTTCCGGCGTCGGAGTGACGTACTGTCCGAGCTTGCCAACATCACGATAAGCCGGCGACGAGATGTCCTGTTGCGCAATCAGATCGCCGAGCGAAACCTGCGGCAACTGTGCCGTACCCATCAGCAACTTCATGATGTAGTCCGGGCTCATGGCGCAGCCCCGTGATATTCGAGCGCGGGAGTCCGTGCCTCGTCCTCATCGTCCTCGCGCTCATAATCCTCGAAGTCATCGAACGCGAGCGCGCCGGACAGCTCCATCACCCCCATCGCCGCCGCGTCGAGCATATCGTCATGCTTGACATCGGGATACTTGAGGAACTGTTCGAGGAAGGATGGGTTCTCCCCAACGAGGTACAGGTTCCCATTCGCGCCGATCGGGCCGAGGGAGTCCACGATCTTGTCGTACTTCTTGCGCTTGTCGTCGATCTCCTTGACGACATACCATTGCCGTTGCGAGTTCATCGCCTGACGCAAAATCCAGGCGAGTGTGCGCTGATACGCCACCGAGTCCACGACGATCTTACGCGGGCGATACTTATACGCCAGGCGGAAGAACTCCGCGATTGTCCAGCTTGGTTGGTGGCCACGGGACTCCGAGCCCTCGCCAATGTAGAAATCTTTCCCAAGCCGCCCGACTACAATGTGGGCCTCGAAGTCCTTGTCCTTGAACCCCTTCTGTACCTGTTTGTCGCTCGGCGGCGGCACAGGGTCGATCGCAATAACTCGCGTCACTCCCTTCGGCCACGCATCGACCCGCTTGATCCAATGCGGGAGGAACGCCGCCGTCTCCGGCGAGGTGACCTTCACCTCCATTTCGCGGAGGAAAATGCTGAGTTTGTTGCGCTCCATCGCGTACAGCTTTTGCTGCCGCAGCACCTCCGTCGGGTAGCGCACCGGCCATGAGGACTCCTGTTGGTGCACCGGCGAGTCGCGCGTTTCCGGCGTGAAGCAACCGATCTGCAGGCTGAGCCATTCCGGATCGTCCAGCGCCTTCATACAGAAATCGTCCTGCACTTGCGGCGTGTTGAGCGCGACCATCTTGGCGTCGGGCGCTTCACTCGCCGGAGCGAGTGAGTTCATGAGCGCGCCGAAGATCAGACGCTCGATCTTTTCTCGCTGCTCGGGGGTTGCACAGTTCTCGTCGTCAAGCACGTCGTCGAGAACAATGAGGTCAGGTCGATAGTCGTCAATGTTGACGCCTCGAACGCTTCCGGTGATACCCAGGGCCACAATGGTGCTTGCATGGTCCCGTAGGCCATGCCGAATTTCACACTCATGATCTTGCCACTTCAGCCCCTGTTCGAGTTGGAATGTCTCCGCGAACGGCTTGTTCAGCTCGACCTGCCGACGCAGCCAACGCACACTGCGGAGAGCATGGGACTCACTCTTCCCGACGTAAAGCACAGTTCGCGAGAAGCCATACGCGATGCGCTTGGCCGTGAAGAGCCGGCAGGTCGAGGTCTTTGCGCTTCCTCGGAACATGACGAGGTTGTTGAAGCGCGAGCTGGACTCGAGAATGGTCCAAAGTTTGCGATGGAAGGGAGCATTCTCCTGTCGCGCTGTGCGCGCGAAGAACGTCCGGGTAAAGAAGTCATTGTCCGTCGCGCCGAGTTCGATCGCCTCGGCTGCGGAAAGTTGTGGGAGTTCGACACTACCTTCCATGTCGAACTCCCGATCCGTTACGCAAGCCCTCGGGAGTTGAGGATGTGAACTCCGAAGCCGCCGACTGGAACAGCGAGCGGATCGTCCACGAAATGATAGCGTTCAGGAAACGCTGCGTGCGGGTCGATCCACGAGACGACCTCGAGTATACTGAAATCGAACAGGCCTTGTGTGATGTGCGCGAGTACCGGCTGATAGAGTTGACGAGTTTGAAACCAAGCCCCCGGAGTATGCTTGAGCTTAACCTCGACAATGGTGCAGACTCCACGAGGCAGATCAAACAGGAGTCCGTCCGGTTGTGCCCACCGCCAGCGGCCAAGCCCCGCGTCGAAAAAGCGGAGCCACGGGCCTTGCCAATACGGCAGACCCAGTGCAGCCATCCGGGGATGGACCAGAGCCTCATACTTTATTCCGAGCCGCTTCTTTCCGCGAGTAGGGGGCTTATTCGATATAAACTGTGGAGGTCCGTCGGCGATGAACGCCTCCGTGATCCTCCCAGCGGGGTAGAAATCAGGCGGCGCGCGGAACTCCGATGGCGGCGGGTAGAGCCTTCGACTCATCTGCATGATCCTCTATCAGTTCGGCATCGGCAATCTCGCGTCGAGCCGCAATCGCAGCGCGGGCACGGTCAAGTGCCGCCTGATCGCCGTTGAACACGACCTTCCGGTTGTCGTTGATCTGAATGCCCGGAGAGTGCTTCGCCCCGAAGCCCATGGCCTTGAGCGCGATTTCCGAGACCTTTGCCAGGTTCTCGATCGACATTTCTTTCCCCTTGAAGTGATCCTCTATCTTTGCTGTGATGGCTTCGAGCGTGAGTTCGGTCAGCCCGGCGAGTTTCGCGACGATCGTATCGCTCATGGATTTGAAGTGAACATCCTGTCGCCGCGCGTGGAAATCGCGGAACCCGTCCGAGTTCCGCACCACGCTGAGCCACGAGACGCTGACCTCGAAGTGCGCGCTCATCTCGCGCAACGTCGCCGTCGGCCGAGCGATCATATAATCGCTCAGCGCCGCGTGCCACGGATTGACGTTGACGATCTGCGCGGAGTCTGCCATGATGGTGAGGTCGGAAACCCAATAAGCTGAATTTACAATGACATAACGATGTGTCAATGTCAACTGCTAAGTGGGTAGAAAATAACATGCCGGGATGTTGGGACGCGGGCTGGGAGGAAGGTGGCGGGCCTGGCACGTACATGCCGGTATGTTCGCCGTGAACATGACGGGATGTTATGTCAGCGGCGTGAATACCGTGCAGCTTGAGGACTTCCCGGGAAGTGTTCGGGGAAGTGCGTATGTCGGGGGAGTCGTCATATATCGCCCGGCAGTGCCGCCCGCCATGGGGAGGCGGGGCCGGGATGGCGGGCATGCGCGCTGCCAAACGAACATTTGGTTGCCAGTGCGGATCAATCAAACGAGCGTTTGGTTGGCCTGCCGATGTCGGCAGCGCGCGGGGCGGGGCGTTTATGTTGCGGTGCAACATGAAGGCCGATCACGGTTTCGTGATTTGTGTTAACGGCCTGTGCCATATTTTCGCCACAATTGCGGCGCCAAGTGTTTCCCGCGCGGCGATGTCGCCACGCGATTTGTGCACTGCAACATGGAGCATACAATGCCTGAAGCCGCCCAGACGAACGAAGCCCCGAAGGCCAAGCGCACCGCGCTCTGCGAGAAGGTCTATACCAACGGCACGGACGAGTTCCGTCATGTGAAACCGGATGTCACGAAGCTGACATTCAAATTCGCGAACGGCAGCGCGCACGCTCTTTCCCTCGGCCAATTCCCGGAAGCGATCCAGCTCTGCCTCGCGTGGCATGGCCTGGCGCAGAAGTGCGGCGATGCCTACGCCGGCGATAAGACGGTGGAAGACGCGGAACAGTCGTTTCTGTCCATCGTCGAGCAGCTGGAAGGCGGCGAATTCACTTCCGGCCGCGAAGGCGTCGGCCCGCGTCCGAGCATGGTTGTGGAGGCGGTTGTGGCCGCACTGCAGGCGAAAGGCGAGGTCGTGGACGATGCCCGCCGCGCCAGCATCGCCGAGAAGCTCAAGGGCGCCGACAACCGAAAGGCGGCACTCGCCAACCCCGTCATTGCCGCGCAATACGAGCGGATCAAACTCGCCGCGCAGCAGGCCCGCGCCGACGAGGCGGCCAAGAAGGCGGAAGGTGCCACCCTCGGCGACTTCTAACCCACACGTGGCCGAGGCAGCAATGCCTCGGCCATTTCTTTGCCCACAACGTCAACACGAAACTGGAGCCCCGCAAATGCTCAAAATCCCTGACTCGCCGCGCACCGCTCTCGAGCTATTCGCGCAGCTTGCTCATTACCTGCATGAAGCCTCCACCGCTGACAAGGCAGAATTGGCCGCGTTGCTACGCGCACAGCAGACCGTCGAAGGCGGCCCATATCTGAACAAGCGGATCATCTGCTTTATCAATTCAGTGACACTGTAACCCGCACAAACCTGCCGACAGAAAGGGCGCCAGCAATGGCGCCCTTTTTTGTTGCGCACGCTGCCGCGCCATCCCCGGCCCCCATGCATCCCTAGCACCCCGCTACAACATCCCTACATCTCCCCTCAATCACGCTGCATCACGCTACACACGCAACCCCCCGTCTGTGCCCCGGCCCACGCCGACATGCCGGGAAGTGCCGTGCCACTGCCGCACTTCCCCCAGTGCCGGGGGCCCTCTTCCTTAGTAATTTTTTTTTTTTTTTTTATATAAGAAAAAACCCCGGCACTGGCCGTGCGGCCGGGCCTCATTCCCCAGCGCCCGTACACCCATCCCGGGCTATTCCCGTGTGCCCTCGCACAGACGGGGGGTCCCCACCGTAGCGTGATCCAGCGTGATCCAGCCGCGACGCAGGCACGCCCTAGCACATCCCTAGGTATCACGCCGGTAGAAATCATAATTTTGCCCAAATCATGCCATAATTTCGCCACATTGCACCGGGATGATGGCCGTGACGGGCGTAATCCGTCAGCATTCTGCCCCTATCCACTGGCAAACCTTTCCCTACACTCGAACCGGGAGTCCACACATGACAGTCGCAGAACTCATCACACTCTTGCAAACGTATCCTCCGCACATGCAGGTGTTCGTCAACAACGCGCGCGAAGAATGCTGCGACATCGAGCCATACGAGTATGGCAATTCGCAGCCGCACGTGCAAAACTTCCTCGTGCTCGAACCAAAGGAGTAGAACTGCAATGACCCCACACCTGCCCATCCCCAACCTCGCCGGGCCGCACGCAACGGAGCGTGCACTCGGCCAACCTGTCCCATTGCCAACCTACACTCCGCAGTTCGCCCTCGTCGCCACGCCCTGGGCCGGCCGTCGCGAGTTCATCCATTTCATCGGCGCGCACGAGGAGTGCGCGCGTGTCCTTTCCAACTGGATCGACGCGCACAAGCATTTCTGCACGATCGAGCCCATCCTGTGGGGCACGCGGGCATGACAAACTCTCGCCCACGCCCCGACATGATCGGCGAGCTGCATGGGTTCCCCGCCTACGGCCGGCGCTATCGCACCCTTTCTGAGCTGTTGCGCGATTGGAACAAGGGCTCGGACTTCAAACTCCACGGCGGGCCATACTTTTCCAAGTCCGATATGCGCTTCATGCTCGACAGCGGCGCGGACAATCTCATCCTCCACGCGGACTATCACATCGACAAGGAGACGCACATCAAGCACACAATCGACCTTCGTGCCCATCGCAAGCCCGCAAATTCTAACTCGGAGGAGCGCTAACATGCTCGAGCCCGAACAGGTCAAACAACAGCGTCAGCGTGCGCGCGAAGCCCTCGACGAGCTTCTCTTCCGCATCAATGGCTGCCGCCACGAAACCTGCCGTCCCTGTCGCGACATCGCCGAGGCATACAACACACTGCGCGATTTCATCAACGAGGAGTAAGCACGCATGAACCTCTACCGCATATCCCAA
>ERZ869929.494-NODE-494-length-23476-cov-3.601084_pt1 | contig 23476 bp, 44 predicted proteins | sample MGYA00579312_ERZ869929 | MGnify/ENA primary metagenome ERZ869929 (study PRJEB32216, sample SAMN09231818) | wastewater metagenome | place: USA: Maryland | collected 2016-08-09 | study: EMG produced TPA metagenomics assembly of the PRJNA472060 data set (Reclaimed... | reverse complement strand
AAATTCACGCTTTCTTATGAATTTTTGACTTATCTTCTCTTTACTTCTTAAAGCCTTTTCTGCAACCTTTTGTATTTTATCTTTCCTACAACATAATCTCTCCAAAATTCTTTCTCTGGCGTGATCTGTTAGTATTACTTTCATTTTTTTATGCTATTTATTATTTCAAGCATTCTTTCAGCTGCTTTTTTAACATCACAGTTTTCCCTAATCCACTTATATTTTTCTTCTATCTCTTTTGTTCTTTCTTCTGCTTCCATAAACCTTTCCAAATCTTGTGCATTCTTAGCAACTGGCAAGCCTAAAGCTAAAGCTTGATGTGTTTTATTCTGTGATTTGAAAAGCCATCTTCCTGCAAGTTTTTCAGGCAACAAACAAAAATCAGCATCTTGGAGTTCGTTTTGCCAAGTATCTTTATTCCACTTAACATTTTCTATCGTGCATTCGCTTGAATTATAACTTCCATCAGAAATAACTTTCAATGTTAATCCTAACTTTCTAAGTTTTAAAAGGGTTGGATCTAAAACATCAAAATTATGTGAATATCCAAACCAAGCAACTTTTTTTGCTCTTTCTTTATGTTCTTTTGGTTTATTCATTATTTCAAAATCAATACTATCCTGAATTACATAAATAGGCTTATCAGTCATTTCAGATAATGCTTTTTTTAGATTTTCAGTAGGAACAGTTATTGCATCCATTTCTTTCATAAAACTAACTAACTCAGTTCCATCAAGCCAATCAGGATCACAAATATCAAATATTTTTACTCCTTTAAATTCCCTAGCCATTTCTTTCCAATAAGCTTTTTGGAATATAATAGCATCGTATTGTTTACCCTGAATAAATAATTCAGAATTTGGCATGTATTTTATAATCCAGTGTCCACGAATACGACTAGATCCAATATCTTTTCGTTGCCAATAATTCTCGAATAAAACAAATCCTATCTTTTTCATAAATTTATTTTAAAATATTTAGATCTTTTAAAAGTTTAATCCAATCTTTTCTATATCTATCTCTATTAAATATCTCTATGGCTGTTTCTCTTCCTTTTTTTCCTATGTGTGCAGTAAGTTTTGGATTTTCTATCAATTTTGCTATAAGTTGTGCTGCATATTCAACATTATCAGGAGAAACTAAAAATCCATTCTCTCCATCTTTAATAAAAGTATCTGCATCATGTTGAGGTGTAGTAACAATACAACATCCTGAAATCATAGCTTCAGTTCTTGATCTTGGCATTGGAGAAGCAAAAGTTGGATTAAAATATATCAAAGTCTTTCCTAAAAATTCCTTATAGTCTTTTATTCCTTTAGGCTGAAAACATCCTCCTTGGCCAATCCATTGATGACTTATTCCATATTTTTCTTTCAATTCTTCAATAACAGCTATTAAAAAGCTTCTGTTATAATACTTATCACCAATTCCAGCAGGTGTAATGAATGTTGCACTTCTTATTTCTCTACATTCATCATAAATCCATTCCTTAGCTTCCATTCCATGAACTATTGTTCTTGAATTATCATAATCCCATTCTTTTTTTGCTTGATGAGAATTGATAACCATAAAATCAGGATATACTATATCCAATATTTCTTTTTTAAGTTTTTCACTAACATAATTATTTGATTTTTTTCCATCAGGATAACTTTCTGGATAAATTGGTGTTCCATGATTTATAAAAATTATAGGAACTTCTGTGTCTACTTCTCTAATTGCTTGTTTCATTTGTCTTACTAAAACAGCTTTATTTAGATTTTGATTGCTACACTGTTGGTCAATATTCAAAATAACAAGATCATATTTTCCTTTTTCATAGTGCGTAACCCATTCACAATTTTCAGGAATTGGTCTATTTTTTTCATCCCAACGCCTTGTATAATTTATCAATAGATCAACATCAGCAAATTCTTTCATTGCTTCTATCATATCGTGGTCGTGTGCCGTGTGCCAACACGATTTAAAAATTCTTAGTCTTTTCATATTTGTACTGTTATTATTTTATTATCTACTTCTATTGTTTTTCTTGGTTGCATTTTAAAATGAATTGATCCACAACATTCTAAATAAAGTAAGTACCATGGTTTTATTCCATAATTTGCATATCTTGGATGTGATGGTTGTGCTGGATTTGCTTCATTTACTCCACAAAGATAAGAGAAACTCTCTCTAACAAACACTCTTTTATGTGTAACATCCCTTAATGCACCATTTGTATTTGCAAGTGGTACTTCTCCACTAATTATTCCATTTGGCTTTAAAACTCTATGACATTCATTCAAAAAGAATATAAATCCATCTCCTAAGTGTTCTAAAACTGCATCTACAAGTATTTCTTCGACACTATTATCTTCAAATGGTAACTTTTCTTTTTCAATATCTATTATAATATCTACCATTTTAACTCCATTGCTTCCAATATTTTGATTTATATCTAAATTTATAAATCCATCAAATTTTTTTCTTCCACTACCAATATTCAATTTTAATGGCTTAGTTTCCATAATTTTATTTTTGATCTTAATATTTCATATCTCTTTTTAGATTTATTATGTGTTCCAAACAATACTTCACATTTTGCAGCTGGTTCATATTGCAAATCATATCCTAAGTTTCTCAATCTTTCCCTAATTTCTTGACTTTGACCTCCATATTCATCAATTCTTTCATTAAACATTCCTGCATTTACAATATCTTTTTTTCTTATAATAAAGAAATTCTCTATGAAATCTCTTTTTCCAGCATCTCCTTTTTGACCCCAAACAGCAGATCTATTCTTTATTTGCTTTATTTTATTCACAAAATATTCAACTGCATCACATTCAGGAACATATCTATCGTCATTAAATATAATATAGTGTCCTGTTGCTTCAAAAATTCCTATATTTCTAGCCATAGCAATTCCATAACCACTATAATTTGTTTTCAAATATTTTAATGGTATTTCTTTATTATTTTTTGACCATTCTAAAACTGCACTTTCTGTTTCTTTTCCATCAACTTCATCATTTATAACAATCAATTCTATTGGTCTATATGTTTGCTCCTTATATCCATCTAATACTTTAGTTATTGTTTCAGGTCTTTTACAGGTTGGAATTATAACACTAACAATGTTATTTTTATACATTGTTCTATAATAAAGATTCTCATAATTCCTTGCCATTCTTTGTTCGTTTAATTGTCTTACTGTATTCCAAGCATTTTCTCTAATTTTATTTCTATCAGCTTTCATCATTCTTTCAATTCCATCTTTTAAACTATCATAATTTTCAAAATCAACTATTATTCCATTTTCTCCATCTTTAATAATATCAGCACCTTCTCCACTTGCTGTTGTAACAACTGGTATTCCACATGCCATTGCTTCAAGAAGTCCAAGTGTTCCTTCTTCAAGATTATCAACTGAATTTCCAACATAAATACCCATCTCATGATACATTTCAGTTTGCTTTTCATCTGGAGTATTAAAACGTATATCCATTTGTTCTTCAAATTCTTGGCATTTATTCCAATAATCAGGCTTATCGATACGACCCATCATCAAAACTTCAGTATCAAGTTCTTTAGCAGACTTTAAAATTTCATATAGTCCTTTCCAAGGTACAATTCTTCCAACATATCCCAATACGTTATTATCAGTTTCATAATCTTCTTTATACTTAAATTTTTCAATATCTATTCCATGTTGTATTATTTCAACATTAAAATATCCAGCTTCTTCAAGTATATTTTTAGCTTTTTTTGTATGACAAACCAATACATCAAAATTATGCCAATCGTGACTTAAAAGATTTTTTTGATTATGATGAGTTAAAATAAGTTTTTTCCCTTCACAAACAGAACTTTTTGAAAGAGTATTTGCAATATCCCAATACTGAAAATGAATAACATCTGGATTAAATTCATTAACTGTATCTTCAAATTCACGCATCTTTTCAAAATGATATGCTCTCAATTCCTTTGGTGGTATTGAAATTATTTTTATATCAAGATGTTTGTTATGTTTTACAATAACATTGCTTAATTGGCCAATAGCCCAGCCTGCAAAATCTTGAACAATAAGAATTTTCATAAATTTATTTTATTGCTAATACTTTAATTTTCCAATTTATCGGATCATCTAAAAATTTAATTTCACTAAATCCTGCATTTTCTAAATATTCTTCCATTCTTTCCTTGGTAAAAATATTAAGATGTGCATCAAATTCATGCTTTTGAGCACCTAAAAATGCAAATAACCAACGATTTGGATGAACAACATATCCAGTTTTTTCTCTTATTTTTTCAACTTGTTCATTATTTTTTGGTTTGTGAGGTATTATTTCACTTATTGTTCCATTGCAATATGCCTTCATCATTTCTCCACAATCAGGAACTTGAATAATCAATTTTCCTCCTTTTTTCAATACTCTATAACATTCTTTTAAAACTTCATCAGTTTTTCTAAAGCTTATATGTTCCAAAACTTCTATCATTAATATTTCGTCAGCAAGATTTTCATGAATATCTATATATTTAGTAACTTTTTTATTTAATACATTCCAAGGAGTTTGTGTTATATCACAAATATAATCAACATTTTCAAGATTTAAAGCATCTATATTTACATATCCTTCTATCCTTTTATTGTGTGATCCTACGTTAAATTTAATCATATTTTTCGCATTATTACTAAATAACCTTCATCGTATGTTTGATTATCTTTATAGTCTAATCTCATTCCTTCTGCTTTACAAAAATTTAGGTATAGATGTTTTCCATAAGGAGTTAGTTCTTTTGTTATAATTTTTTCAATTTTAAATCCAGTATTTTCAGCTAATTTATAAATAGCATTTTTTGTATAACGTAAACAATCTTCTCCTTTTGGATTATGTAATCCATAAAGAGTGTGAAATGAAATGTATAATATTCCATCTTTTTTTAAAAAATCATTTTTAATTGCTTCAAAAAATTCAAAAGGTCTATAAATATATTCCATTACTTCTATACAAAAAATAATATCAAATTCATTATAATTTTTAAATTTTTTTCTTTTATCTTTATCTTCAATAGTAAATCTATTATCTATATTATAATCTGCATAAATATCATTTAAATCACAAATATAGTCAGATTTTTGTTTACATTCATGTGGATTTTCTAAATCTAAAATTTTATAACTTTTAATATTCCATGATTTAGTTCTTCCTTTAATTGGATATTGAGATCCTCCTATATCTAAAACATTTCCTGAAACATCAATAGTTTTTAACCAATTTTCCAAATCTTGTCTTGATTTACTACTCATAAAATTATTCTGATAAATCAAACTGTCCTTGCTCTAATAATCTAAAAAGAGCATGATATTTTTGACCCATTTTTTCTAAACTAAATTCTTCCTTAAATTCATCAAAATTAAATTTACTTGTTGGAACTTTATTTAAAATTAAAGCAGTTTGAATGGTTACTTCTGGTTTTTTTTCATTTATTTTTAAGCCAAATTTTACAATTTCTGGTGTTCCTCCTGTTGGTTCAAAAATAACTGGCAATCCACATGCTTGAGCCTCTAAAATAGTGTTAGAACAAGCATCATAAGAATATGGAAGTAGTGCAATATCACAACTACGCATAATTTCAGCATGTTTTTCAGGATCAGAAACTACTCCGATATACTCATAATCTTCGTTATTATGAAATTCAAAAGGATGATTTATTTTTTGATATTCACTAGCAAATCTTCCAACTAAAACTAAGGTATCTTCTCTTTTTTTCAAACAATATTCTCTCCAAAAATATTGCACAACATTAAAGTTTTTTCCTTCTCCTCTACCATATTTTGAATAAAAAACACGAATATTATCCCAATTTTTTTCTTCTTTTCTTGGGTAAAATATATCAGTATCAACTCCATTATAAATAACCATTCCATCTCCACAAATAGGAGTTAGCATTCTTTTAGCCCATTCACTTTGATAAACTACAACATCACATTTTTCAGCAAATTCTTTCATTCTTGACATTCCAGTATTGCGATTTTTACTATCTTCTAGTATATTATCAACTCTTAAAATAATATGTTTATTATTTTGTTTTGCATGTTCAAATGTTTCACGATCACAAAGTGTAGCACCAGAAATAAAAAGAATATCATAATCACCATCTTCAACAATTTCATGTCCAAATTTTTTGATTGCTTTTTTAAGATTTTCTACAAAAGTTATCCCCCCTCCAATTCCTACTTGTGTAGATTTAGGTATTTTAATTCTCATATTTTTTTAAAATCTTCTTTTATAAATTTAAGCATTTCTTCAAGAATATTCCATAAATTAAATCTTTGCAGTTCAGAACCATGACAAACTACTCCAAAATAACTATTTTCCTCTTTAGCTTTAAAATAATAATTTTTCCAATCTATATATTTTTCTGGATAAATATGAATTGTAACTGGTTTATCAAATTTTCCATATAAATCAGATCTTGTCTGATATTGTTTCATTGTTCTGGCCTCTTTGAATCCAGCTTTTTCAACATTTTCCATCACTTCTTTGGTATAATGTCCTCTAGGATAAGCAAATTTTTTAATTTTTTTGCCAATTATACTTTCTAACTCTTTTTTTCCTTCTAAAATTTCTTTGAATTGTTTTTCTGAACTTAATTTTGATAAAGGTATATGATTAAGTGTATGTCCTCCTATTTCATGTTTTTTGCTTAATTCCTGTATTTGTCTAATAGACATCATATTAACTTTAGTATAGAAAGGAGCTATATAAAAAATACCTTTAAATCCATATTTTTCAAGAATTTTAGCAACTCTAAGATCTAAAATATCTCCATCATCTACATAAAATGCTATTTCCATAAATTACTTTTAACATAATTTATAAGTTCACTATGTTCTTTTATCTTATTTTCACCCATTAAAATCATATCTTTGTGAGAATAAATTTTACTAATTTCTTTTTCATAGTCTAAAATAAGCTTTTTTGTGTCTGTACTAGGATCTTTTATTGCTTTTAATTCAGCCATTTCATCTCTTAATACTTTTTCATCCTTTTTTAAAATATCTGCATATTTATATTCCAAAAATCCCTTTTCAACTTTTATAGCTGTAAGATGCTTAATTTTCTCTAAAAGATACTTTACTTTGAATATAAATTCAATCATTTTTTTAATTTTAAATTATTATATAAAAAACTAGCAGTCCAAAAATGGCATAATCTGCTAGAAAAAAGTGTTTTTTAATTTGTATAGATTAATCTTTTTCATATTAATAAATTAACATATATTTAAACTTTTTGCAAGTATATAAAAGAGTATAAACTGTGGATAACTCAAAAACCTAATTTTATTAAATCATCAATAGATCTTGCAACTAAATAATAAGATCCATTTTTTATAACATTTTTTTCAAATTCCTTTTGTTCTTTACTTTGATATGTTTTACATGGTTTATTATTTTTAACCTCAATAAACCATACTTTTCCATCTAATAACAATATTATATCAGAAACTCCTTTTATTGTATACTTTTTTGATTTTTGAAATCCATGTGTTCTGGGATCAAAAACAGCTTGATTATTATTTCTCCAAAAAAAATATTTTTTTAAATCTAAATATTCACATATAGAATTTAATACATCTGTTTCGTTTTTATTTTTCATATTTTTATCCTAGTTATTCTTTCAATAGCGTCTTCTATACATTCTTTATTTTTACCTTTAAACCATTTACGCAGGTGTCTTCCTATTTCTTGTCTTTCTTTTTCAACGTAAGTATTTAATGTTTTATTCATTTTTTCTGAAAAATCTAAATATTCTTTGTCTTTTCTTTCTTCTATTTGTTTAACTAAATTATATATAAATTTAACTAATTCTCTTTTTGTTTCTCCTTTAAAAGTATTCAGAGGATATTTATTTTCCCAATCTTCCTCCTCAGTCCACTCTTTATCACATAGAAAATATTTTCCTTCTGAATCTTTTATTTCTTTTTTATGGTTACATTCTTGTTCTAGTCTTTTTATATCTTTTTTAATTTTATCCCAATCTTCTTTAGTTTTTATTAATCCCATATTTTTCCAAACTCCAACCATAGCCTTAAAACATGATAGTTCAATTTCTTTTTCTGATTTTAATTCTCCACACTCAATACATCTATCAAACTTTTCTAGTTTACCATTAACTAATCCACTAAATTTATGTTTGCATTTTTCTGTAAGTTATTTTCCACAATCATTACAGAATACATGATTATAATGGTCTGTTAAATTTTTATGATTACATTCCATATTATTTATTATTTTCTAAATAATTAGATAATTCTATTATTGCTTGTCCTATCCACCATTTTATTTCTTCTGGTTCATTTCTTTGTACTGCTTTTCCTAAACTATCTAATGCTTCTAAAATTGGTTGTTTTTCCATAAGTTTTCTTTGGTCTTCATTTGCTCCTTTAATAATTTTTTTAAAGAATTTTCTTTTTTCTTTTTCTGGGAGTTCGAAGAAATAAAATTGTTTCATATCTATTATTTTTTAATGGTTAGCACCAAATACAAGGGTTGTTATAGCAAGGTTTACCATTGTGATAATGAAGATTTTTATTATATGTTGGTTGAACAAAATTAGGAATATCAGGCATATCTCCAAAAGGTATGGTATGGTAATGATAAGGTCTGTCTTCTAACACCTTAATGCGTTTTTCTAATTCTTCAATTGTAGTTTTTTTCTTTTTCATATATTACTTTAATTTAATTGATTATTTAATTTGTACTATTAATTTATCTCCTACTTCTATTTGTAAAAAAAACTTTCTAATAACTTCTTTTTCTGCATGTTCTGTTATAAAAAGTCCTTTATTTTTTCCTTCGATAACTAATATTATTTTAGTCATTACTTTAATTTAATGATAATTCACTTAAAATTAGCAGGTACTTTGACGCTTAAATAAAAATCAACTCCGTTTCTTGTCCCTACAAATCCATTTTCATATGTTTCAGCTTTATCTATATCTTCCATAGTAAAATCAAAAAATCCTACTTTTATTCCCGATTCATATTCTGGTCTGTTGTAAACTAAAAAGTAATTATCCATATTTTATTATTTAATTCACTTAATTCTCATAAATGGAGGCAATGTCTATTTGTTTATCATTTCTATTTCAAAATTATCCTGTATTTTCATTACAACACTTCCGAATGCTGGCGATTTTCCTTTTTTACCAATTCCACTTTCAAAGTTTATTCTGCCGTTAGGAACAATTATCTTTCCCCCCCCAACTGAATTATGAAATCTAGCTGTCGTAATAAACTCGATCGGGAATAATATATAAATTTCATTTTTAGCCTTTTGGTATGTTTCCCAAGCTTTTACCATAAACTCGTGCTTTCTAGTAAATGGTGGGTTTATCTAAATTCTATTATATTTTGTCCAGTCTTTTGATAGTCCGTCAGTTTCAATCGTGTCGTAGTTATGTATTCCAAATTCTTCAGCTTTTTCTTTAGTTGTCGCTGGGTCATAATCAAAATTACCAAATCTTGAAACAAACTCTTTAGGAGTATAATATTCGTTGTCTTTTGTGAATTGTACTTGAGATTTTGCCATTTTTTTATTTTATTTTTGAGACTCACCATTTATGAGAATAAAATGAACTATTCATCCTGTAATTCGCACAGCATTTCGTATGCTTTATCATGCTGTTCAGCGTTTAATTTTACAGCGGAAGTCCAATCAGAGTCTTTTGGTGCTTTACCTTCTTCAAAAATCATAACTATTATTTTTTTCATATCCTTTTATATTTTAATAATTAACTATTTTTTATTAGCTATTTCTATGATTTTTTTTCTAAACATTGGAAATGATTCTAAATTTAAAAAACCTTGTGTGTGTTCATTTTTTAACATCATTTTAGCGGTTGATTGATTTATCAAATCATCAGCTAACATCCAAAATGCATTCATCATTTCATCTGTTTTTCCCTTATATTTTGTCCATGCTAATGAAGAAATATTTAATACTTCTCCATAACATCCTTCTTCTTCTATTAAAAATTGTAGTTCTTCAAGAAGATATTCTTTACTTAAGTGTGGTTCTGCATATTTTCCATTTGAACCTAAACATTTTTCTCTTTCCATAAACTTATATTTTAATAATTTAGACTAATTCACTTTCGCTAGCCATCTACTCACTTCCAGTTCTACTCTGGCTTGTCCAATGGACTGTTTGATTTGGAGTTTTTCAATGTATGGCTAGAGGAAATGAACTATAATTCACTTATGGGGAAAACGCTTGCAAGCTAGGCGGTCAGATTTGAACTGACATATGACTTTAACTGTTTACCTGTACCCTTTCCCCCATAAATGAACTAATAATTCACTTATGGCGGGGAAATCGGCATTACTAGCACCGCTTGTTAATTCACCGCGGAGCTTATCCAGCTTCCTTCATAACAAGAGATAGACTTATCTATCACTCCCCCATAAATTAACTATGTATAACTTATTTATTATTAAATGAGTTGGATTTGAACCAACGGCAGGTAATGAACCTGTATTACCATCACGGGTAATTACTCCCTTTCCTTCAGTATGTACAACTGGTATGAGAGGACTAAAGATGCCATCTCGAGCAAGGACTTATTCTTTAGTCTACTTATAATAGCTATTTAATTTACTTATTTCCTCCCATTTAAGAGCGGTTTAAGGAAACTATCGTTTACCTGCTTCTAAAAGTGGTAATCCGTTTTCTGATGGAACATAAATTACATCATGATTTCCTTTAGCTACTTTTTCAATCCATAGATAGCGAAGATAATCTTCATTGTTTTTTAATCCATCCCCAATTATTTGATTTGCTTGTGCTACACCTTTTGCTCGTGCAATTTCTGCTTGTGCTTCTGCTTCTGCTATTTTTATTTTTGCAAGAGCTTGTGATGTCGCAGCTTCATTGGTAGCAATGGCTTCTACGATTGTAATTTGTCTATTTTGATCTGCTTCTGCATAAGCAGCTTTTCCCGTTTGGGTTGCTGAATAAACCTTAAAGGATTGCCAACCAAACATAAGACCAAAACTTACACCAAGTAATAGTATAATAACCACCGACCAAATGGCTATCATTGCTACTGCGTCTTTGTTTTCTTCATTCATACGTTTATTTAAATTAATTTATTAACAGCTATTGTTTGAGAAATTTTTTATTTACAAAATCAATCATATAAAGCCTACACTCGTTATATCCTAGGCATAATTGTTTTGTCCTTCTGGATTTTCATATTCTTCAGGTTTTTGTTCCACTCTTTCCAATTCTACCAAAACTTTCTTTCTCATATAGTATTGTCCTTCTTCATATCCTCTAAGATAACTTTCAGAACTTTTATAAGTATTTGAGAATTTATATTCTTGTCCTACTTGGAAACCTTTATCAAAACCATTATTGAATGCAGCTTCTCTATTTACAACTGTTCCTGCTTGGAAAGATGCGTCTATGGATTGAGAGAAAAGTGTTTTATAAGCTATCAGCATATCATCTATTGCCACATCCCCAATTTTGGCTCTAAATTTATCCAATACGAATCTAACTTCATCAGTATGCTCCAGCGAATCAAATTCTTTTAGTTTCTCTTCTTTTAGTTGTTTTAAGTCCATATTATTTTTTATAAAAATATAAATAATGTAAATCCCAATAATATCTATGTGCCTTATGAAACCAACTATTTCTTCCAGTCCACTTTCCAATATTATACATAGCTGAAAAATGACTGCGAAGATTTTTACACTTCTTTTTGCATACTGGACAAGTTTTTAGTTGTTTTAAGTCTTTCATAGTTTTATTTTATATTATTTAATAATCATCATCATCATAAATTACTTCTTTAAATCCACAATGCCAACATTTACGAATATTTTGATATTCAGTTTTTCCCCATTCATGAAATCCTAAAAAACAAAGTATTTTTATAATCATATTATTTTAAAATTATTTGATAATTCTTTTGCAAATTCAGATGATCCATGCTTTTCTTGTGTAATTTTTATTCTTTCTAACTCATCTTTATCAATTATTTTTCTTAATCCAAAGTCTTTTTTTAATGCTTTTCTTAAAAATGCTTTATAATTTTTATATTTTTTTCCTTTAGATTCACAATAATCAAATAAATCTTCTGCTTTTTCTTTTATTCCTTGTTCATAAACATTATACTTAATTGAAAATTCATCTATAACATCTTTTGGAATATTCATTAAAAAATCAAGTGAGGAGTATGTATCTTTATCCTTACCTAACCTATCCTTACCTAACCTATGTGTCAGTTTCGGTGTATATTCGTTAACTAAACTATCTTTTTTTAATTCAGAATAAGATCCATTTTCCTTTAAAATAAGACTTTTCTTTTCTTCGATATATAATGTTTCCCTATACCAATCTTTTCTTATAAGGTTATTTATTCTCCAGTGTTTGATAACAATTACACCTGTTTCAAAGCTTATAACAAATCTTTTGGCTATTAAAACTTTTAAATCATCTTCTGAACCATTAATTATCCTTAATATTTTTCTAGGATTTCCAACGAATCCATCATCATCAGCTCTCATTCCAAGATGGAAATATAGATTTTGACTACTTTGTGGCATATCTAAAAAAGCATCAGAATCTATTATTTGTGGACTAAACATTCTTCTTGGCATATAGTTTTATCAATGAAAGAGACATGCCTCGGGTACATGTCTCTTTCATTGATCCCGAAGCTTTATATTTTTTATTTTACAACTTTTTAAACTTTTTGCAATAGTTAAAAGTATATAAACTGTGGATAACTTATTTTTTATAAAAATTATGCTTAAATAAGCCAAATTTTATAACTATTTTTAATAATCCACATCTTCTACATCTATATTTTTTTATGAAAAAAAATATACTTTTTTCTAATTCTACCCATTTATGATGATGTTTTTTCATATATGTGCAAGTAAAATTCCTAATAATATACCAAGTATAATTGAAATAACAATATCTTCTATCCAAAAAATAATATTAATTTTTCTTTTATATTCTTTTATTTTTTTAATACTTTCTTCTATTTTTTTAGTACTTTTTTCTAGTTTATTTTTATAAATAGGAAAAGAATAAATCAGTTCAATAGTACCAGATTCTTTTCTAAATTTTTCTACTCTTTCTAATTGTTCTTTTTTTATTTTTTTAGCTTCGATAGCTTTTTTACTCATTTCTTTTGCTTGTTCTTTTGTCCACATATTTTTAATTAAAAATAATTATTAGTAAAATAAATATTGCTATTGAAAACCAACCTATAAAATCAAGAAAGTTTATTAATATTCTTCTATTATTTAGATATTTTTCGTATGCTTTTATTCTTTTTGGACACATATTACAAATTATTAAAATCTTTAGTTATTTGTCTTAAATCATACATCATATTATAAAATTGTATCTGTTCTCTTTTTTCTATATAAAAGAAAAATAATTCAAAAACAAGTTCTTTATATGACATATTTATATTAAAAAATTTCTTATTTTTCCAGTCATAGGTGAATGACTGGAATATAAACTATCTTTTTTTTGCTTTTACTACTTTTTTTGTGATTTTCTTTGCTTTAACAGCTTTTTTCTTTGAACAAAATCTTCCAAATTTGTCTCTAAAATATTTCATCATAATACACCTCCTTTCTTATTTAATTTTTACCTATAAAAACCTTGTGTCTGCATATATTCTCTCTCTGCTTTTTCATCTTCAGTTTCTATTTTAAGATCAGAAATTGGTATTATGTGTAGTTTTGTGTCTATACCAATATGTTGTATAGGATATTTTAAAGCATCTTCTTTTGAAATTCTATATGAATTTGGATATAGTCTTTTACCATCTTTTTCTGTGTATAATATGTGTATAACTAAATCATCAGTAATCATATTATGATTTATACCAACTGATCTACTTTTCCATATTGGACACTTAATATATATATTAACCATATCTTTCTTCAAAAATAGATTCGAAAAGCTCCATTGTTTCTTGTTCTATTTTTTTGTTTTCTTTTAATCTCTTAAAAGCTTCTTTTTTTGATGTAAAAACAAATAGAACACCATACCCACATTTTTCCCCATATTTAATTGCATTCTTGCAATATTTGAATATTCTGTTGTTTATTACATAATATGTATTTTTTTTCATATTATTTTTCAGCTTTTTCAACGCATTTTTTGCATTTGAATTTAACTGGATAACCTTTTGATTTAATACTTTTTAAATATTTAAGTTCATTTTCGCTTAATGGTTCTCCGCATTCTTCGCATGGTTCTACTATTTCAGCATCTTTAATAGTATTTTCTCCAAGTTTATCAATCTTTTTTTGCAATTGTTCTATAACTTGGGATGCTATTCCAATTTTCATAGTGTCAATTTTTCCTGCACTTGTTTTTTCAACATAATCTGTACTTAATCCTAAATCTTCAAGCATTTTCCTAATTTTATACTTTTGACTATCACTAGCTAGCTTGTTAGGATCTGTAACCCACTTTTTTGCCCCTAAATTTGCGTTCTGTTGGGTTTTTGGTGGTAAAGTTGTATGTGTACTACTTTGTTGCATATCTTCTAAATCCTGAGTGAAAATATCGCTTAATCCAGTTGTACGAATAACAGCATCTACATACGCTCTTTTATGTGCCATTTTTATCGTTTTATTTGGATCATTTTGATTTCTAACAAGAGTATCCGCTCCTCCTCCTTCACCTTTAAATTCACCATTTGAATTATAAAGTTTACATCTATAAGCTATCAGCCCTGAAATAGATTTAAAAATTTCTTGTGTTTCTTTATCTATTTCAAATCTTGCTGTTAGTTTGAAACCTGCTGCAAGTTTTTCAGCACCTCCTTTTGCTAGTGATTTTTTACCTAAAATTACAAAGTAATCTTCTTTTTCTTTCATTATTCCTTCTAATTTTTCTCTAAAATACTCTCTATTTTCAATCATTGAATCAACATTTTTTTTGAATGTTTCTTCTAAAACTGGAAGTTTATTTTCTTTAGAAACTTCTAGTTCCTTAGGTTCTTGTGTCATAATTTTTAATTATTTATTTATTAAAATCACCAGCTTCCCACTTAGCTAAAAATGTAACCAACCATTCTCCTTTAATAAAATATCTTTTTCCATTTCCTTTTCCAACGCTATTTCCTTTCAGCATTTTCCTTGAAATGAAGCTTTTTATATAATATTCGCTCATATTAAGATATTCTGCTGCTTCTGTAATTGAGTATATATTGTTTTTTTCGATTATCATTGTATTATTCTATATCTTAATTGTTTAATCCCGAATTTTATAGCTTCATCATAACTAAACATGAATATATCAAATTTTTCCTTATCTCTGAATCTGATATTCATTCTATCTTCACAAGTTACTATTCCATAGCCTTCTATATCTAATTTTGTGCCAAAATTATAATATATAGGACAAGCAACAGCACCTTTATAAACTTCTTTGTTACTAGCCATTATATTTGGATCATCATCAGTTTGTGATTGATCTGCATTATAGGCTGTAAATTCACCAACTTTATCATATACCAATTTGTCGTTCTTGTGTTCTACTAGAATATTCTGTGAATATTCTTTCAAATCATCATTTGAAGCACGAGCAATTTCGTACATGATTGCTATTGGTTTTTCTTCTAAATTTCTTAAACCATCTATTAAAAAATTGAGAGAACAAATTATAATTGTGAATACTCCTATTTCTACTAAAGCTTGTTTATATTGCTTTTTCATTTTTTTGAAGGTATCACCCAAACCTTTTTTATGTTTGTAATTACATTGTATATTACATTTCAACTCTTGTCAATAGTTCAAATTAGTAAAACTGTGGATAACTCAATATTTATGGCTTAAATAAAATAAAAAAAGCACATTGACAACGACTAAAATGGATTTGTTTCGTGTTCTTATTGTGCTTTTTTTAAATTGTTGGCCAGTACCATTTCAACGATTTCCGATTGAAAAAGTATCTTTCCTAAACATTAACACCATCTCTTTTTTTTGTGAAATAAAAAGCAAATGCCATTGATGCAAGAATCATAAAATCTTTTGCTTCCAAAATTCCAATAACAAATGAAACGCAGACTGTCAAAGCTATCATCAGAAAAACAATTTTACTAGCAGATTTCAAAATATCCATATATTTATACTTTAAATATTCTATAACTAAAATACTTTGTTTTCCAAGCTGTATCACCTACCTTTTTTTCATAGAAGTTAATCGACCTCCTAACTCCCTCTAAAGGATCAAGAATATAATTTCCTTTTTTATCATATATTCTAACTACAAAATGTTGTTGGCTTCCTTGTCTATAACTATAATCAACTTCTTTTATTGTTGGGGTAAAAATACCTTTTTTTTCTGGTGTTTCTACTATATTTTGCTGTTTTTCTATATATTTCCATCCAAGAACTTCACATACTTTAGGAAAAATCAATGAAGCAACTAAAAAACATCCATTTTTTTTAAGTTTTTCATTCATTTCTGGTGGTGTAATTTTTTTTCCAGTAACTTCTTGATAGATACTTGTAATACAAGTTAAAAGACAACCATCACTTTTAATAGTTCTTTTTTTTGAAAAACCTAGAAATGTATTGGGATAATCGTTTTGGTTATATATTTTCATATTTTTTTATAAATAAGCATTAACTGCTCGAATAAGCAATGATGATGTATCATTATTAAAATACCAAGCACCATTATTATCCATTTTCATATTGAGATAATATAATGTTTTAGATGATAATGATAATAATTTACTTCTAATACATACAGCTCCCATTGAATCTGATTGATTTGTAGCAGCACCAGAAATAAGAAAAAGTGAAACAAAATCTATATCGCTTGCAGTATTGTTAGCTGTTGATAATGCTACATATAAAGCATCTCCCGTTCCAGCTGTTGTTCTATTTCCAAAAGCATATACTTGATAATCAACATCCCAAAGTCCTATTGGAATTGTAATCTGAGAATTTGTTGTTCCAACATTTAAATATGTTCCTCCTGTTCCAGCGGCAGTTCTCTGTGTTGAATCGTATTTTTTTATAGTCCATTTTGCTTTATCCATTGGAAATCCAAATGGTGCTTTTTGAGTTGAATAATAATTGCTAGTTATTGCACTATTTGCCATTAAATAGAGTGCTAGACTATCAGTTGGATCTATTTCATGTAAAAATGTAATATAAGTATATCCAGCTTCAGTTCCACCATAAGTTCCAACAACCTGAATCAATCCATAAATAGTATTTCCTCCATTTGTGAATTTAATTCTCATTCCAGCAGAATATTTTGTGGTAACATCAGAATTTATTTTAATAATTCCAGTTGGGTCATCTACTGAAACATAAGTCCAAGTTTCTCCTCCACTTATCCATCCTCCTGAACCACTACTTGCTAAAATAAGTGTTTCCAAATAATCAAAATTTGCCATGACTTCATCAGCATCAGCAATAGTATTATTTGATAAAACATTTGGCATTGTCATATATTTTTTTAAGTTGTAGGGGTGCTTGGAGCATCCTTAAACCTATAATTAGTTAAATCTCTTTGTATGTCTTCTATTCTTTGTTCCTGATTATCAATCATATATGCACAATCAACAATTAAAGAAGTAAATTTATAATTTATTTTTTTAACAATCATTTCAATTCCTGAAATAGCATAGAAATCATATAGCCAATAATCAATTCCCCAATAAAAATTACCCCAAATAGTATATCCAAAGTCAAAATTTTGAGTATCAACAATAATTTTATCTCCAGGTTTAATGCTTTCTATATCATAACCATTATCTGAAAAATTTGAATCTGCAATTTCAATAGTAAAATAGTTAAATCCAATCTTATTATCACCTAAAAATCTATTTACAATCACATCTGCTGTATCTTCATCAGTAACACTTTCGTCAGCTATTTTTTCTTCCCAAACTCCAAAAGAATTTTGACTTCCTGTTGCATCATATTTTTTATAAATTGGAGGATCTCCACCACCCAAGAAAATAACAGAATTTCGTATAAGTGCTATACTTTTTTCAACCTTAAAGGAAATAAGTTTATTCATTGATAATCTATGCGTTGTTACATTTCCGTTATTTGTATTCTTTAAATATAATAAATCATCTCCTCCAACAAACCAAATCCAACCATTAGGAGTTAATTTTATCGTTTGTCTCAAAGCTTCAAGACAAGTATAGGCATTGAAAGAATATGTCCTAGATACTCCAGTTTCAAATATAGAATCTGCATTATAAGTAACATCTGTATTTGCTGAATTTAAAATGTACTTAAAAATGTCAGCAGGATCTTGAGAATTGAAAGCAACAGTAGTATTATCTGATCCATCTTTCAAAATTCTTGCTGCTAAAATTGAAATATTTGGTATAAAATGATGCACTGATTCTCTTTCTCCATTTTCAGCATAAGAAAATTCAAATCCAGTATAAATTCCTGAATATATCTGTGTTTCACCATCAATATCATCAACCCAAACTTCAATTTTTGCTCCAATAGTAAAACCATCAAAAAATCTTTGTTTTCCTTTTGGTGTTTTCAATAATTTTCCAGTATATCCTTCTTCTGGTGTTGTTCCCCAAGGATAAGTCATTATTTCAGTATCATCGTACCACCAGTCATTGAATCCATAAGAAGAAGTCAATTTCATTTCTGAAAGTCCACCATTAATATCTAAAGTAAACTCAGGATAATTTTTGAAATCAGTACCATTCATGGTTGCACCATATCCTGAACCATCTGGAAAAAATACTTTATATCTTATTTTTTTTTCAAATTTTACAGCCATAGAGAATAATAAATTATCTTGAGATCAACATTATAACTTTTTCCAGCAATAAATAAGGTATATTCATTATTTGTAAGAGTAAAACGAGGAAATCCCATAAAAAAGTCAACAACTTCTCCATTAACTTCAACTGTTCCTTGTTTAGTATCAATAATCAAAATATCACCATCTTGCCACTTATAACTTTCGATATATGTACCTGTTGTTACATTATTTTCATCAGTATTTAAAAATCTAACAAATTTAATACCATTACATGAATTAAAAGTTATTTTTATTATAGGATTTGGTCTAAAAGTTCCTCCATAAACAGGAAATCCATCAATTTCACCAGTTGCAGTGGTAGCAGAAGAAAAAGTATTTCCAAGACTTTCAAGGGTACTTGTATCAAGAGAAATACCTAAAGGAGGGTCTGAAACAGTAAATTCAAGTTCAAAATCAATAGCATCTATTGTATAATATTTTCTATCAAAAGATATTTTAGAACATGTGCAAATATATCTTCTAGTTCCATTTCCATACTCTATATCAAGATTTTTTTCGCTATAATTAAGGTTTTTTTTGAATGTATCAATGTTATTTTCAAGGTCAGATTGTGATGTTCCCTGAATCATTCCTCCTATTGTTTTTGTTTTTATATCGAACTCTGGCTTAATCATTCTTCCTCCCTCCAAATCAGCAAATTTTTGAATATTTAATCTTTTTTGTGCCAAATTTTCATGCTGAATAGAACTAGTCGTAATACTAGAACTTTGCAAAGAATATCCATTGAAAGTTATATTTATCATGTTGTTCTTATTCCATAGGAAGCCATCATCTGATCACGAGATAATGTCTTTTTAACAGCTTCAATTATTTGATTAAGATCATACTCACTCCTAACATTAACATTATTGAATGTTACGCTAATTTCACGTCCTCCAGCTTGTCCAACTTGTCTTATATTTCCACTTTGTGAAGGAACAAATACTTCAGGTCTATGTTCTCCAACAATATATGATTCACCAGTCATAACAGATCCTCCAAAAGCTCTTTTTTTCTTGCTACTTGATTTTTCATTCTTAAATATATTTATTGTCCCTGATATTCCTTTTCTTACAAGAGAAGCAAGACTATTCCAAGCATTATAAACTTTTATTATTTGATAACTAAAAGCTTCCAATACCTTGGTTATTGTTTGTATTGCTTTAGAAAAAGTACCAATTATAACAGAAGCAATCTTCATAATAGCCGCAGTAAAAGATCCAATAATATAAATTACTAATACTATCGCACCAAGTAAAACTGATCCAAAAAGTTTTGCTGCTACTGTTAGTTGGGGTTTTATTGGTTCAATTGCATTTGAAATATCTTTCCATGCTTTAGAGGCAGTTTCTTTTAAAACCTTAAAAAGTGGCATAAAAATATCTCTCATCCAAACAAAAACCCAATTTGTTTCTTGAAAAAATCCTTTTACTTCATCTTTTGCTTTACTCCATCCTTTTCCAACAGTTATAAGAAGATTTATAATATTTTGAAAAAATGATATTATATTTGCTTGATTTGCATTCAAATATTCTATTAAAGAAGCAGCACCTTTTCTTAATAAATCAAATATAGAACCTTCTCTAACAATTCCAGTAGTTGAAATACCAACTATTTCTCTCATTGAAAAACCTATATTATCTTTAAGTGTTGACCATAAACCAGATAAAGAAGTTGCTTGTCTAGCCATCATTCCATGAAACTTACCACCTTCATTTGTCATTGATTCAAGTGCTTTTTGAACTTCGGGAAATCCAACTTTTCCTGCTGTTATAAGATCTCCAACATCTTTTACGCTTACTTTCATTACTTTTGCAAGTTCTTCATAAATTGGTAAACCTCTTTGTGCAAATTGTCTAATATCTATTGTCATTGCACGTCCTTGTGTTTTCAATGTTCCCAATAAATATGCCAAATCTCCCATTGGAACATTAAGTCCAGCAGAAATATCACCAAGCATCTTCATACTTTTCACAGCATCATTTGAATTAAAACCAAAAGCCAATAATTGTTTTGTTGTATCAGCAAGTTCAGGAAATTCAAATGGAGTTTGTGCTGCAAAATCAGAAATTTCTTTTAATGTTTTTTGTGCTTCTTCGCTATTTCCAATCAATGTTTCCATCGCAATAGCTGTTTGTTCAAAATTAGCAGCACTTTTAACTGCAAATCCTCCTGCAATAGATAGGGAAGTTCCAAAAGCAGCAACAGCAGCAGTTGCAGCTTTTGCACCAGTCATTATTGCTCCAAAAGCAGGTGATTTACTTAAATTTGATATATTTTTACTAACAGCACTAAGTGTTCTACTTGCTTCATCTTTTGCAGATATAACTAATTGTAATTGTGTTGTTGTAGCCATTACATTTTTTGTTGTCTATCATTTTCTTTAGATTCTAAAACTCTAAACATATTAATTAATTCTATAAAAAATAAAGGTTGATCGTTATAAGTTTTCCAATCCCAACCCATATATTTGCAGGTTAGCAAAATACTTATAATTTCATCAACCTTCACTTCTTTTCCTGCAACTAGGTTTGCTATTTGTATTTCTAAATCGTTTTTTTTTCACCCAAAATAGAACCACTATTTAATTCATTTAGTTTATTTTCTATTTCTTTTCCATCTGCCATAGGAAGATTTTTAACCTGTTCTAATACATTTTCCTTATTTCCATTAACAGAAATTACAAGAAGTTCAATTGCCTTATCGTTTGCTTTATCTGCTGCATTAGCTTTCATTCCTTTCATTTCTGTTTTTCCAAATTCATCGACTGAAACATCAACAGATTCTAAATAAATAGATTGAATAGCCTTACTATCACCATAAGTTATGAAATCTTTAAGTTCTATTTCAAAACCACCTTGTGTCTTAAAAATCATATTATTTTCTTGGTTTTCTAGGTCTTGGTTTTCTACAAGACATATTAGTATGTAGCTGTTGTATTTGTTAAAGAAACTTCAGATACTAATCTGCTGTTTGTAACATCATACAAAGCATTAAAATTAATTTTTTGAGAAGAAATATCATCATTTTTTCTATCACTTTCCCATTCTGAAAAATCAACTGTTGGAAGTTCTATGTATAAAATTGGATTTCCAGCAGATCCAATAGTATCCCTAGAATTTGTTAGTTTAATACCAATTGCTTTAATATCTCCATTGCACATATAATCTCTCCATGTTCTATCTTCATAATTAAGTTCTATTGAACCTTCTATTGTGAATTGTTTATTCAATATATCTTCTGGTTCAAGAGTTCCTAAAACCCAGTCATAATCAGTATTCTTGTTTATTGTAATTTTTAAGCTTCTTATTGACACTGCTCAAGCTGCTGCCAAAGAAGCAACATCTGCTGCAACTTTAAATTCCAAATCTCTACTAACAAATTTATAATCACTAACAAAACTTGGAGTGAAAACATCTGAATTTCCTTTTCTTCCTTTCAAACCAGCATTAAAAGTAACAATTTCATCTTGCTTAACTTCAATTTCAAGAGTATCAACCATGCAACCTTTAAAAACAACATCTCCTATTGAATCCTCACAATGAACTGAAAGTGAAGAATGCTGATTTGTATTATTTAAAGTATAAGTATGTTTGAATGCACTTGTTGAATATGCAGAAGGAGTATCTGTTCCAAATGTTGATAAAAGAAGCAATCCAAAACTATTTGCATTTATTTCTCCCTCTAAAGCACCTTCTGAAAATCTACCTGTAACAATAGCTTTGCTTCCTCCACCAGATATATTTCCAAGTCCTTCTCCAGATCTAGCTTTATTTGCTTTGTCATCAAAAGTATAGTTAGTTTTTGGAATTGTAAAACTAGCAGCAACTCCAACTCCTCTTGAACTTTCTTTTCCAATTCCTACTTTAACTAATCTTCCTATAAATTTTGCCATATTTTTTTTCTTATTTATTAAATATTTTTAGTTACCCTAACAGCTATTTCTAACTCTGCTAAAGTGAATTTTCCATCTTCACTTTCTCCTATTTTTACAGTTGTTGGTTTTACACCAATCATTGTCTTATTTGCTGGCAATGAAATTCCATTCAGAAACTCATCTATATCAAATGTATCGCATATTGTATCACTCAATTCTTCCAAAATAAGTCTTGCCTTTTTTCTATCTATTGCTCCTTCAACTAATTGATAAATAAACAATGTAAAATTAAATATTATGTCATTTTCTGAATTAGTTAGATAATCACTAGCATTTCCATCGTAACTTATTTCAACAGCAGGATATTGATTAAAATCTTGATTTGGATAATCTTCAACTTGTGCAATTTCAGATATTGTTCCTAAAACAGATTTTATTTTTGCTTTTATCGTTGTAGCTGTTGTCATTTTATTGCTTTAATTATATCTTTTACAGCATTGTCTAAACCTTTTTGTAAAAATTGTTCAATTTTATTCTTACTTTTTCTTGCAGTTATTTCAAAAAATGGCCTAGCTCTCATAAATTTTGTTCCTTCGTGGACAAACTGTGCATAAGGTGTCATATCTGACGATGTAATAATAACTTTCATTTTTCCTGTTTGTCTCATCTGTATTCCTCTCCTTAATGCTCCTGTCAATATTGGAGGTTTCCACATATCAGTTCCAGCAGTTATGTGTTCCTTAACTTCTCCTGTGGTAAA
>ERZ869929.493-NODE-493-length-23476-cov-11.817514_pt1 | contig 23476 bp, 34 predicted proteins | sample MGYA00579312_ERZ869929 | MGnify/ENA primary metagenome ERZ869929 (study PRJEB32216, sample SAMN09231818) | wastewater metagenome | place: USA: Maryland | collected 2016-08-09 | study: EMG produced TPA metagenomics assembly of the PRJNA472060 data set (Reclaimed... | reverse complement strand
AGCCCCGCCGAGGAGGGCGACGGGGTGCGGTGCCCCGAGTGCGGACCCGACGGGGACCTGTAGAGGTATTGACGGGGCGCGCGGGAAACCGTACGCCCCGTCCCAGGAGGTCACCATGCCGCGAGGAGGACCGCGCCCCGGAAGCGGGCGCCCCAGGAAGCCGAAGCCGCCCCCGAAGCCGCGCCCCGTGGACGTGCGGGAGCCCGTGTCGTTCAAGGTCCCGCCCACCTGGCTCGCGGGGCTGCGAGAAGCCGCAGCGGCGGCGGGCGAGACCCTGACGGACTACGTGGTGCGCTCCGTCGAAGAGCGACGCTCCCGAGGCGCGTAGCCGCTCACGCGGCCCGATCCTCTCCCTCCCCCGCCTCGACCCGCTCCCAGGCGTCGAGGGCCCCGAGCAGCACCGCGCGACCGTGCGCCGCGAGGGCCCTGCGGGCGACGCGCACCTCGCCCTCCGCGTGCTCGACGCGCCCCGCGGCCTCGGTCTCCGCGGGCGTCGGCGGGAGCACGATCCCCCTGCGCGCGGCCTTCGTCCGCTGGGTCTGGTGCGCGCGGGCGAGCGAGGCGCTTCGTCGCGCGCGGTCGAGGCCGTCGAGAGCGACCGTCTCCGCGTCCCTGAGGGCGACGGGGCCCGACGTGCGGCCGTAGCGCTCGGCAGCTTCTGCGACCCCGAGGCCGTGGGCGCTCGACGCGATCCACCGCAGCACCGCGACCACGGCGGGCGGGTGCTGGGCGAGACGGGCGGTGAGGGCCCGCGCGCGAGCGAGCTCCCCGCGGTCGGAGAGGGCCTCCCGGGGGTCGTGGTCGCTCCCGCCCCCTTGCGCCCGGTCGGGACTGAGGGCGAGCGCTCGGAGGCCCACGTCGAGGGCGAGCAAGGGGGCGAGCTGCGCAGCGACGCGCTGCAAACGATGGTCTTCGGTCACGTTCTGTCCTCCCTGTCAATCCACCGCGCGAGGTACAGCCCCGCGCCCACCTCGCACCCTGCGAGCTCCTCGGCGCCCACGGTCTCGCGCGTCTGCACGGCGCCGCAGATGGTGGCCTTCGTCACCCGCCAGGGGACACGCGACCACTCGACGGCGTAGACGGTCCCGCGAGGGCCGACGTGCCGCAGTTCGACCACCAGCAGCGCAAGGCCCCCGAGGGCAGCCGTGCGCTCCAGGTCCCGGGCCTGGTGCTCCAGCACCGCGACGCGCGAGAGCCTCTTCGCGACGCTCTTCGCCTCGACGGCGAGGGAGCGCCCACCCCTGAGCGTGCCCAGGTAGTCCGCGGGGCCCGGTCCCGCCCACGCGCACGGCAGACCGCCGCGGCCAACAACCACGTCGGCGCCCACCTTGCGGACGTGCGCCACGCCCGTGGCGAGGGCCCGCGCGTGCTGGTCGTTGAGCCACGCCTCCAGACGCCTCCCGTTGGCGTCCGCGGCCCGCCCCTGTGCGCGGTGCGCCTCCCGTCGCCCGAGCGCCCGCACGAGGCCCTCTCGCTCGCCCGGAGGGCACGCGGCGACCTGTAGGGCCCGCAGGGAGGGGCGCGCGGCGAGGACCGCGGCGACGGTGACGGCGCGGCGGGTCACAGGTCCCCCTTGCACCGGAGCACGTCCAGCGTCTCCGCTTCGTCGCGGGGTCCGTAGTCCACCGAGGTCGCGAGCGAGCACCCGGGGACGTGCTGGCTCGCCCTCGGGCCACCGTAGTCCTCGCGGATGATCCACCGGAGGCACTCGCGGCACGATCCGCGGGCGACGCTTTCGGCTATGCGGCAGTCGCGACAGAAGGAGTCCTCGGCGCTCACGCTGTCCGGGTCCATGCAGCGCAGGCAGGCGTAGTCCCTCATCGCGCACCCCGCGGCCCGTGGTCGGCGGGGCAGGTGAGCACCTCCGGCCACGCGCAGGGACGTCCGGTGGCGTCGAGGGGCCACCAGCACAAGGGGTCGCCGATCCACTCGCCGCTCCGATACATGGTCGCCCACGATGCGGCCCCCTGGGCATCGCCGAGATACCCACGACTCGGCAGCATGATGTGCGAGGTCGTTTTGCCCGTGTGCACCAGCCACATGCCGCCGCTAGCGTGATGCGACGCGATCTCTGCGTTGGTCGGCGGCGTGGGGCGGCCAGCGATGATCGTCCGCAACCGCTCCACCTCCGCCCGCAGCTCGGCCACCTGCGCCACGGGGTCCTTCGTCACCCCCGCGACGCGCCGACGGGCGGCCTCCGTGTCGAGCAGGCGCTGCAGCGCGGCCAGCTCGGGGTCGTCGGTGATCCTCGTGCTCGTGCACGCTCACCCGAAGCGTTGTCCCGTCGGCCCTGGGGACCTCGGCGCACACGTGGCCCGTGTCCGGGGCCTCGGACGTCGAGGGCGCCGCTGGGGCCAGGGCCCGCAGGCGGTCGGCCGCAGCCCGGATGCGCGCGGCTCCGCCGTCGGAGGCCTCCGCGGACGGTAGGGAGGTCTGCGCCGGCGCAGCTCGGGGGCGCGAGAGGGCGCGCTCTGCCGTCCGGGCCGTCGCGGGGCCTGGGGGCGCGCTGGACAGGGACCCGTCGGGGCCCGCGTACTTCGGGGGCCGGACGGTCACGCGGCGCCCCGCACGAGGGGGGCCGAGGTTGGCCAGGTCACCGGGACCGCGAGAGCGTCCGTGCACGTGGCCCCCGACGCGACCATGACCCAGCGCCACGGGCCACCAGGGGGCGAGGACACGGCGCGGCGCACGTCGAGGGGAGCGCCCACCGGGAGGGCGCGGGGCGAGAGGGGGAGGACCTCGACGGGGAGGCCCTCGGGGGCGACCAGCACGAGCACGGCCCCGGGGGCCTCCGACGCGACGCGACGCAGCTCGGCCGAGTGCTCGTGCACCAGGGCCCTCGCGCGGTCGCGGGTCACTGGCCCTCGCTCCCTTCGGGGGCCTCGACGGGGGCGGCCCCGCGGAACGGGTCCAGCGCGCGGCGCAGGAGGTCCAGCGCGACCGCGTTGCGGGAGACCGTGGCGCGGGACGTGACCGCGGAGAGACGGCGCAGGGTGTCCACCGTCGCGGCGTCGAGGGCCGCGAGGTCTTCCGGGGACAGGCCCCGGATCACAAGCCGGTCCACGTCGACCGGGCGAGGGGGCGCCTTGCGGGCGCGGGCGGAGGGGGCGGGGGCCTTGCGGGGTCGGGGTGCCATCGTGGGGGCAGCGTAGGGCCACGGTGGCACCGACGCAAGCACCAGCTCACCGCGGCCCCCCGGCGCAGCGCGCCTCGACGCCGCCGGCCACCGGGGCGAGCACAACCTCTGCGCAGCGCAGCACCGCGGGGGAGCGAGACGCGCCCGGGAGCTTGTCGAGGTAGTCGGCCGTGAGCGCCGCGGCGAGCAGCACCGCCGTGAAGGCGACGAAGGACCAGGAGTTCGCGCTCACCGGGGGACCTCGACGCGCTCGAAGCGCACCTCGGCGACGCGGGAGGCCGCCGCGCCGAGCATCTCCGTCAGCGCGCCCACGGCCTCGTCGGGCACCTCGTCCCCCGAGGCGACGGCCCGCTTGAGCCGCAGCTCGGCGTTCAACACCTGCTCTTCGAGCATCTCGCGGTGCGCGCGCACCAGCTCCAAAGCGTCTTTCGCGTTCACGTCGGGTCCTCCCAAGGGTCAATGTCTGCGTCGGGGCATCGGGTGTCGGTGATCGGGGGCGGCGGGCTGTCGTCTTCGAAGCGCCCCTGGGAGCCGAGCCACCGCAGGCGCGCGGGCTCCGGGGGCCGCTGCCCGTGCCGGTGCTTCGCGACGTCGGCCTCGGTCCCGTCGGGCGTGTGGTGCAGCAACACCACCGCGTCGGCGTCCTGTTCGATGGAGCCGCTCCCCTTGAGGTCGGAGAGGGTCGGGCGCTCGCCGCTGTTGCGCCCGCGGTTGAACTGCGAGAGCAACAGCACCGGGACCTTCGCGCGCACCGCCGCGCGCTTCAGGGTCTTGGTCGCGTAGGACAGTTGCTCCGGCGCCCCCGCGCGTCGCTGGTCCGGGTCTACGCAGAGGATCTGGAGGTAGTCCACCACCACGAGGCCGAGCCCCCCGCGGGCGGCCTCCGCGAGCATCTCGGCTCGGATGCGGTCGGGCGAGGCCTCACCGGTGTCGCGGATCTCCACCGGCAGACGCACCAGGGCGCTGGTCGCCTGCCCGAGCGCTTCGACCTGCGCATCCGCGAGGCGCCCGGAGCGGATCTGCGCGGTGGACAGGCCCGCGCGCGCCCCGGCGAGGCGCCACACGAGCTCGGGCCCCGGCATCTCTTGCGAGTAGACCACCACGCGCCGCCCCTGCGCCGCGGTGGCGAGCGCGGCTTGCCACGCGAGGGTGGTCTTACCGCCCCCGGTGTCCGCCGCGAGCACGTAGAGCCCCCCGGCGATCAGCCCTCCGAGCGAGAGCTCATGGTCGAGCGAGGCGAGGCCCCAGCACGCGTTGACCAGGTGCCCGCGAGCGCGCTCGTCGAACTCGTCCCAGGCGCGCGCCGCGTGGGAGGCGAGGTCGAAGCCGCGCGCAGCCCCCTCGGCCCCGAGGGTCGCGGCGAGGCCTGCGGCGCGGGCCAGGGCCTCCTCGGGGGTGTGCTCCGGCGAGCGCAGGGCCCCGAGGGCGCGGCGCAGGGACAGCTCGGCGTCGCGGCACCGGGCCAGGGCCGCGACGCGCCGGCCGTGCACCTCGACGTAGGCCGAGGAGTGCCCATGCTCCACGAGGTCCGCGAGGAACCGCTCTCCGCCGATGGCGCCCAGGGCCCCGGCGCGGCGCAGCTCGGCGCGAAGCTGCGGAAGCTCGGTACCCTCGCCGCGGGCCCAGCACGCGCGGAGGGCCCGGAGGACAGCCGCGAGGGCGGGATCGTCGAGGTCCTCGGCGCCGAGGTGCGACACCTGCGCGAGGGCGTCCGGGTCGAAGAGCAGGCTCTCGACCAGGGCGCGCTCGGCGGCGTGGTCCGCGAGCGCTTCGTCAGCCACGGTGCGCCTCCTCGGCGGGTGCGCGGAAGCGCGCTGCGATGGCCGAGACGGTCGCCCGCCCCGCCTCGGACACCGGGGGTGCCGAGGGCGGCAGGGAGCGCGCGGGCTCGCCCCCTTGCGTCGTCTGCGTCCGCAGCTGCGCGAGGCGCCCGAAGGCCTCGGTCAGCGGGGCGCAGTCGTACCCGCAGGCCGAGGCCGGGGCGTTGTCGAGCTTACGCCCCAGGAGGAAGGGCACGGTGACCTTGCCCCCGCTGCGCGCGAGCAGGCCCCGCATGTACTCCGAGGGCCACAGGGCCTCGGGCTTCTCGCCGACCTGACGGCCGAGGGCCTCCCACGCTGGCAGCGGGTACCCCAGCTCGACGAAGGCGCGGCGCAGGTGGACCTTGATTCCCGCCGCGGCCCGCAGGTCGAGCTTGCGCCCCCCACCGCGCACCAGGGCCGCCTCAATCTGGTCGGGGCTCGGGGCGTTTGGCCGCTCCTCGGTGCCGCAGCGGGGCTCTCCCTCGGGCGCGGGCGCGCTCTCCCTCTCTCTCTCTTCTCGGGACGGGTCGGGACGGGACGGGGGGAGCGAACAGACGGACTCCCCCCGCGCACCGTCTCCGGCAGGTTCGCGAGCAGGTTCGCGAGAACGTTCGTCGTCCGTTCGCGTGTTGTTCGCGCGAACGTTCTCAGCAGGTTCGCGCGAACTGTCGTCCTTGTTCGCGCGAACACTCCCACCTTGTGCGCGTCGCGTCGCCATCCGGGCCTGCGCCGCCGCCCGCTTCGCCCGCACCTGCTCGGCCGAGGGGTTGTAGTCCGTGAAGTCGTGGGCGCTCCATCCCCCGGGCGTCGCGTCCCACAGCCGGGCCTGCACCAACAGGCCCGCGAGGTGTTGCGCGGCCTCGATGCTCCCGGCGAACTGCACCACGACGTGCGACGGCACGAAACCGTCCCGCAGGTGCTTCGCGCTCCACCCGAGAGCGCGTACCCAGAGCCAGCCCGCGGCCGGGTCCAGGTCGCCGACCTTCTCGTGGTCGTAGAAGTCGTCGTCGAGGCGCAGCCAGGTCACGCCCTGCGCTCCGTCCGCCTGGAGCGCGCATCGCAAACCGTCGTCTTGGCGCCGAAGAGGTCGCCCTGCGCGGCCTTCGCGGCGAGCTCCCGATCGAGCGCCCGCATGTTGGCCACCGCCGTCTTGTGGTGGTCCGCCTTCAGGTCGATGCCGAGGGCCCGACGACCGGCCTTGACCGCAACGTAGCTCGTCGAGCCGATGCCGTTGAAGGGGTCCAGGACGAGCTCTCCGGGGTTCGACCACAGGAGCACGCAGCGGCGGATCACCTCCAGCTGCAGCGGGCACACGTGCTTGGTGTCGTCCTCGCCGCCGGCGCCGCGCTGACGCAGCACGTCCCCCTCGGAGATGTCGTCCCAGGTGTCGAAAGGCAGCACCAGGTCCGGGCCCTCCGCAGCGGTCTTCCAGACCCCGCAGGCGTCGCGAATCCACGTCTCGACGCTGAGCTCGTCGGAAATAACGGGGACCTCGTTGGCGCCAGGGGCACCGAAGATCAGCACGTAGTCGTTGCGCGTCGGCCACACCTGCGCGCGGTCCTTGCGGAACGTGGTGAACAGGAGGTTGTGGTCGTGCATCCGCTGCGCGACGGACTGGGGGTTCTTCGCGATGGTGACGTCCCCGCGGTACTCGAAGCCCGCATCGGTCATCACCCGCACGACGTCGCCCACGAAATCCCGCAGGCCCATGAACTCGTGCAGGACCTTGTAGGCCTTGAGCTGCGTGCAGTGGATCGCCACCACGCGCCCCGGCGCCATCGCCCGCACCCACTGCGCCGCGAGGCAGCGGAAGCCGTACCAGAACGCCTCAGGGCGGTTGTTCCCGAGGTCGGCCTGGTCCTTCGTGTACGCGAACAGGTCAGCGAAGGGGATGCTGGTGACGCTCAGCGCTGCACGGGCTCCTGCGTCCGCCAGCGCGGCGAGCGCGTGCACGGAATCGCCGTGGAGCAGGGTATAGAGGGGCGTGACGACCGGGGCGTGTTCGGCGCTCATGCTGCGAGGCTCCAGGGGGTGATGGCGCCGAGGGCGGCGCGGTCCGCGGAAGAGAGGACGTAGGCGGTGCGATCCGAGGCGGGCGCGGTAGCCCCCCGGTGGTGTTCGGTGGCGCGCACGAAGGCCAGCTCCATGGCCTCGGTCTGCGCTTCCCAGTCCGAGCGCTTGCGACGGCAGTTGTCGAGCATCGCGCGCTCGAAGGGCGTCACCACGTAGTAGCAGTGCACCGTCCGCCGTTGGCCGTAGCGGAAGGCACGGCGCAGCGCCTGGTAGTCCTGCTCGAAGGAGTCGCCGACGCCGCTGAACACCACGACGGAGGCACCCTGGAGGTTGATGCCGAAGCCCATCGTCGTCGGCTTCGCGATGAGGGTGTCGAAGGCCCCTCCGTCGTTGATGGACGCCACGGCGGCGACGCGATCGGCCTCGCTCGTCTCGCCGTCGACGATCACCGGGGAGCGCCCGACAGCGGCAAGAGCCTCGGCAATCAGCCGGGCCTCTTCGTCGAAGGTGACCCACACCACCGCGCGCTCGCCGGGGTGCCCCACGACGCATTGGGCCACAGCGCCGGGCTTCGCGCTCGGGATGGAGCGCGCGACGGTGCGGCCCGAGAGGTCCTTCTCGTAGAGAAACCCGCGGCTGATCTGTGCGAGCTTGGAGCGCTTGACCACGCCGACCGAGTCGAGGAACAGGCTCCCCTCCTTTCGGTGGTCGCGAGCGGCCTCGGACTGCTCAGGCGTGGGCTCCACCTCGACGTCGGTGAACATCGGCGTGGGGACGCCGCCGAGGCGCGCCTCGAAGCCGTAGCGCTCCGGGTGGCGCATCCACACGCTCCACGACGCCATGAAGCGAAAGAAGGCCTCGCGCGCATGGGGGCGCAGGTGCCACCCGCCCTCGCCGTCGGCGTCGAAGTAGTCCGCGAAGAACTCCTTGTGCGCGCGGATCGCGCCGACGAAGAGCGCGTGCGACACGTACTCGTCCAGGTCGTTCGGGGCGGGCGTCGCGCTGCACGCGAGGCGGTAGCGGACCGCCTGCACCGCGCGCACGAGGTTGTTGCGGGTGACGCCCGCCATGGCCTTGAGCACGCTCGACTCATCGAGAACGAAGCCACCGAGGCCCGTGAGGTCGACGTCCCGCTTGAAGGCGTCGGTGTTCACGATGCCGACGACGCCTTCTCCGGCGTGCGCGTGGATCCATGCGCGCACGCCGCCCGGCACCTCCCGCACGTTCTCGACCTGTGCCCCCTCGGGCCAGAAGCGGGCGTGCTCGGCGATGGTCTGCGGCAGCACATTCAGCGGCGCGCTGATCAACACGGGCATCTGTGTCCGCCGGGCGACCTCGCGCGCGAAGGCGAGCTGCACCGCGGTCTTGCCCCACCCTGCCTCCGCGAAGACCGCGAAGCCCTCGCGGCCGAGCGCGAGGTCGAGCACCCAGCGCTGGTCGGGAAAGAGCGGCGCGGCGTCGTCGGAAGCGCCTCCGAGGAGCGCGCCGACGTCGAGGCCCAGCGCCGCGAGGTCCGCCACCCCACAGGTCAGCCGCGGGCGCCCCTGGGGCCCCTGCCACGCCCCCCCGCGCTGGAAGGGCGCCTCCATGTCGTAGCGCGGCAGAGCGCCCTTGATGCGCAGGAAGGCCTCGTAGCTCGGCAGCGAGTGGTCCGCGAGGTAGAGCGCCGCGCGACGACCCTCCACGGCAACCTCGACTCCCTCGCAGGACAGGCCGCGCGTCACGTCACCATCAGCGGCCACGGTCCATCTCCTGGTGGTAGGCGCACAGGCCCGACAGCTCCGCGATGCGGTGGCATGGCTGGCAGTCACACCGCGAAGCCGCGGCGCGCTCGCGATCCTGGTGGCGGATCTGCGCTTCGAGCGCGGCGAGCGACGAGCTCTTCACCGCGGTGTGGCGCACGAGTTCGTGCCGCATGGAGGCGAGCGGTGTGCTCGCGGCGGGCGGCGGACGCAGCCGGGGAGCGAGGCTCATCGAGCACCTCGCACGAGCGACAGGGCGAGCAGCACGAGGCGCAGGACGTCCAGGTCTGCGGCGGAGCCGACGAGGGCAACCACGATCCGATCCGGGGGGAGGTCCATCTACGCGCTCCCCTCGGTGCGGGCAGTGGGCACCAGGGCGAGCTGCTCGGGGCTCGCGATCATCGGCTCGCCCCGTGGCCCACGGGCCCGAGGTCCGACACCACCGTCGCCCCCTTCGAGCCGAGAAAATTCAGCACGAGATGGTGCCGCTTTGGCGGCGCGTACTCGCGCTTGCCCGTGCAGTCCGAGGCCCGCTCCAGGTGCTCGACGAGCTCGGGAGCGATCGCCCGGAGCCTGGCGAAGGCCCGCAGCTCGATCTGCCTCACCCGCTCGCGCGTGAGGTTCATGCGGGCCCCGACCTCTTCGAGCGTGAGCCCACCGCGGTCCGCCTCACGGAGCGAACAGGTGTGTGTCAGCTCGCCCACCTCGCGGTCGGGCCAGTTGTGCGTGATGGAACCCGTCTCGGTCGAGACGTCGACGGCCAGGTGGTACGCGCAGCTCACCCATGGGCAGGGGCCGCTCGCGGGGCAGTCGCCGCGCGTCGCGGGCCGGGGGTGCTCCTCGTTGATGGACCGCGGATAGGCCTCGGCGAGCACCGCGAGGTGTCGCTTCCCGACGCGCGCGGGGTGTTCGCTGCGCTTGCGCCCCATCACGCCCCCCTGCGCTGCAGGCCCGTGGCCTTGGCGGTCGTGGTGCGCCTGCCGACGGCGCCGAGACGCACGGAGACGCGCTTGCGGGGGCGGCCCGTGCCGCCGAGCAGCCACCGCCCAGGCGCGCACCGCCGACAGGGCACGGGGCGCCCGTAGATCTCCCGCAGACCCGCGCAGCACTCGCAGCTCATCGCCCCTCCGTGCCGCGAAGCGCCCTGAGGGCCGTGGCGAGCGCCTCGACGGCCTCGAAGCCGCCCAGGGCCTCGACGCGCTGCCGCAGGCCTTCGAGGTCGCGGAGCGACGTGACGAGCTGCTCCAGCTGGGCAACCCCACCCACGCGCTCTGCGCAGGCAAGGGCGCGGTCGGCGTCGCTGCCAACCGGCAGCGTGAACTCCAGCTTGATCTTGCGCGAGATCGACGTGGTGGGCGCCGCGACGGCTGCAGGTGGAGCGGCCGGTGCCGGTGCGGGCGTTGGTGAGGGTGCAGGCACCGGCGCGGGTGGGGGCACCGGCGTCGGTGGGGGCACCAGCGCTGGGGGGAGCGCCGGGGGCGAGGGCTCTCGCTGCGCCAGGTGCTCGCGCGCGGCGTCGCCGTGTTCGACCACCAGCGCGGCCGCGCCTCCTTCGCCGAGGCCCGGGTGTTGCGCGAGGCGACGCACCGCCGCCCGGTGGTTCGGGCACAGCCCCTCGAAGCACTGGCGGGTGTCCGCCCGCACGCCCGCCGCGTCCCGGTCGCAGCCCTTCGCCCTGCATTGGGAGGGTGCCGCCGACGGTGGCGACGGCGCCGTCGCCGCGGGGCGACCACAGAGCTCGGCGATGATGTCCGCGCGTGGCACCCCTCGGGAGCGCGCGCGGTCCCGGGCCAGCTTGCGGTGTGCGGGGCAGAGCGGGGCGAGGTCCTCGCCGGTGTTCGAGCGCGCCTCGCCCGCCCGAGCACGGCACCCCTTCGCCGCGCAGCGCTCCCTGCGCGGAGCCTCCTCCGAGGTCTCCGAGGTCGGCGGAATGGGCTTGGAAGGGCTCTCGTGCACGGTGGACTCCTGCGCGGGCGGTGAAGGCTCGGGGGCGACGGGGTTGAGAGACGGAAGCGCCGCAGGGGGCTCCAGCGGCGCGGGGACCTCGGGGACAGACGCGCCCTGCGGGGGCTCGAGGCCTGCGCGGCGCTGCTTGAAGAGCTGGTTGCGCTCGCGGTTGCGGTGCACGGCGCAGTACGTGTCGAGCGGCGCCTCGATGCCGCGCGCCGGCTTCTGGAGGCGCTCGCACCCCGACACCGCGCACGGGGCCGTAGGCTGTGGCGTCTGCACGGCCCGCTTCTCGGCGCCGGCGTGACGCCCGCACAGCCCGCCCCTCGTCGCCACGCGCGTACAGCCCTCACGGGTGCAGGAGGGCGACGAAGCGGCCGGGGCGGCGGACGAGACCACCGAGACCGGTGACGGCGTCTTCGGCGTGAGGATCGGTGCCAGCGCCCGCTGCAGGTGCGTCTCGCAGCGGTCGTGCCCCGGCTCCGCGGGGCGCTGGCAGCGTGGCACCTGGCACCGCGGCGCCGACGCCCGCAGGTCGAGCCACGCGTCGAGGGCGTCGAGGTCTACGCCGAAGGCCTCGACGCGCCCACGTCGCTCGGTGCTCCCGGCCGCGGTGCCGTGCAGCTCCACACGGTGGTCGCTGCAGAGCGCCAGCAGCAGGGGGTCGATCTGTCGGCCGAAGTCTTCGACCCCCCGCAGGGAGGAGCACCCCGGGACCGCGCACAGCCCCGCGGCCAGACGAGCGCGGAAGCGCTCCCCCGGACTCGCGTCCTCTCCCCAGGTCGCCCGCTGTGACCGTCGAACGGTGACGCTCGCGCCGATGTTCGCCGCGACCACGGGTCCGTCGGCGCACTCGTCGGCGCAGAAGGAGTCGACGGGGTCGTTGCCGCGTCTCGCGTTCTGCCGACCCACGCACCCCGACGCGCGGAGCTTGCAGCCGTACCAACGGCACCAGCCGGTGTCCTCAGCCCGCGTGACTGCGGTGAGCAGTTGCACGCCCTCGGGGGCTGGCTGCGCGACCCGCACGCGGTCCTCGACGGGACGCGCCCGGGTGTGCCCTGTGGTCTTCGGCGTCGGCAGCTCGTCGGCCTCGCAGGTGCCCTCCGCGTCGTCGATCGACAGCCCTTCGCGCTCCGTGCGCCTCGGCAGCCGCGCCAGGGCTTTGGACTCGATCTGCCGGATGCGCTCGCGTGTCACGCCAAAGAGCTGCCCGACCTCGTCCAGAGTGAGCCCCTCGGGGTGGGCGTCGACGACGTCGATCACGCAGCTCGGGCGCTCGGCGGAGAGATCTCTGACGGCGAGGTCCAGCTCGGCCTCTTGCACCTCCGCAGGGCCCCGCGAGACGGCCATCCACGCCAGATGCTCCGTGCAGCTCACCCATGGGCACGGTCGCGGCCCCCCGGCGCACTCCTCTCGGGTGCGAGGGCGCCTGTGCACGTCGCGGTGCTCAACGGCGCGGTCGGTGCCGTCGTCGTAGACCGGCAGGTGCACGCGGGGGCCGTCCTGGCTCACCGGGGGCCTCCCTCCACCAGGCGCAGCGTGCGCGGGCTCTGCGGGACGTAGGTCAGGGCCCCTTTGGCCGCGAGCCCCCGCAGGGACTCGAAGACCGCGGTCTTGGTGACCCCGAGCGCCGTAGCGAGTTCGCTGTACGTCGGGGCGTAGCCCGCCGAGGCGGTGAGCCGCGCGATGGTCGCGACCACCTCGCGCTGGCGGGGCGTGAGCGGGCGCTTTGCCTGGGGGATGCCGCGGTTCACCGAGGCGCCCCCTTGCGTCCCCCGAGCTCGCTGCGGGCCCTGGCGCACTCGGCCAGCACCGCCACCGCGTCGGCCTGCAGGCGAAGCGCGGCCGCTTCAATCTGCGTGATCTCGTCGGCCTCGAGGCGCTCGTCGGCAAAGGCCTTGCGGACCTCGTTCGCGAGCTGCCCCGAGCTGGACACCGCCCCGAGCGCCAGGTGCCGCAGGTCGCAGGCCACACGCTCGATGCGAGCCCGGAGCTTCGCGGCGAGCAGCTCGCAGAAGGTGATCCCGATGCGGGGACCGAGCTCGACCAGGTGCGCGATCTTCGCCTCGCGGCCCGACAGCGGCTGCGTCCACTCGTGAATGTGCTGTTTTTTGTAGCCGGAGCGCTCCTCCAGTCCGCCGAAGGTCGCCCCACCGTCGCCCGCGAGATGCGCAGCGACGATCGCTTCGCCAAGGGTCTCCGCAGAGAGATGGACCGCCACCGCGTGTACGGCCGGGTCCCTTGGTGACGATCTCGTCACGGCGTCACCTGTCCCTTGCGGCCCGGCGGGACGACGGTGCGTCCGTGGCGATCGCACGACGTCCCCGGCCCGAACACGCTCCGAACGAGCCAGCGGGCAGCGAGGCCCAGGCCCCAGTAGAGCCCGCAGGCCCCAAGGACGAGCAGCGCGAGGCGCAGCATCAGCGCCCCTCCGTCGACGACGGGGCCAGGGTGGCGGCTGCGGGTGTTGCGGGCGTTGCGCGGGGCAGCAGGCCCTCGCAGCCGTACAAGCGCACCAGGGCCAGCCGGAGTCGCTCGACGACCTCGCGGTGCTCATCAAGAAGGTGCTCCACGGCGCCTTCGCACTCGGCGTACGGCGCCGGGATGCGCTCCTCGGCGGGGAGGTCCTGGCCCACCTGCGCGGCGACCAGCGCTGCGCGGGCCTCGATGGTCCGGCGCGCGTGTAGCTCGAACTGCGCCGCGTCGGCGTCGAGGGCTGCGATGCCGAGCACAAGCTCGCCCCGGAGCTTCTGGAGGGCGCGCATATCAGCCCTCCTCAAGGTCGAAGAGCTTCGCCAGGGCGTCGGCCTCGGATCGCACCTCCGCGGCGCGGAGCTGAAGAACGCGTTGCGACTCGCGCAGGCGGGCGAGCTCTTGTGCCGCTTCTTGCCGTGCGGCGCTGGCGTAGTGCTGCACGGTCTGACCGGGCGCCCCGCCGTCGGGCGCGAGAACCAGATGGGCGTCGGGGAGCGCGTCCGCAGAGACGACCGGCGTCGTCGCCAGGATGTGGGTGACGCCGTGCTTCCCCATGTACGGCAGCGCGCGACGGGCGTGCTCCGGCGAGTCGGCGAGCACGTAGCTCACCCCCTCGAACTTCACCGCGTAGAGGCGCATCGCTCAGCCTCCCGCCCAGCGAGCGTGCTCGTGCTCGACGAAGATGCGGCCGTAGCCCTTGCAGACCCCGCAGGGCCTGAGCTGCGGAGCCCCGGGGCCCTGCCGGTCTCGGAGGCGGTACTGCTGCGCCCCGGGCGCGCAGAGCGCGATGGGCCTGCCACCGCACAGACAAGGCGCCGAGAAGTCCGTAGCGAGGTGAGCGGCCACCGCTCAGCCCTCCGTTCCGGTGGCCGCCATGTGGGAGTCGCGTGCGGCCCGAGCGCGCTCGACGGCGGCACGAACGTCAGCAGGGGTGGGCTCGGCCCCCTCGCCCTCGAGGAGCCAACCCACCGTGCAACCCAGAACGCGAGCGAGCGCTCGGACCGTGTCAGTTCGAGGGGACTCGATCGTGCCGGTGAGCAGGGCTTGCGTGTGCCCTTCTGTCTTGTCGGCGAGGCGATCGATCTGACGGAGCGAGACCTCGCTCTGCTCGTGAAGCCGCCGAAGACGCGATCGGAACGAGGAGGACTGTTCCATGACGAGCACACTAGCCGCGACGAGTGAGCTAGTCAATCCCCTCGCTTCACCTCCGTCTCTCGTAGGACTACCACCCCAAGGGCTTCAGCCAGCTCGTCAGCCGTCGGGAACCACAGAGGCAAATTCGCTCGCTCGTGGGCCTCCAGCGCGACTCCCTCCCGTACCGCGGGGTCCATCACAGGGGGGTGCGAATCGAGGTCTTCGAGCACCTGGCGCTCGAAGTTCGTGCGCTCGCGTGGCCTGTCTCGCACCCCTTCGAAGGGCGCGAGGTCCGATCCCCATAGCAGCCGCGAGGTGGTCCCCGGCAACACCGGGGCACTGTGCGCACGTTCAGTGTCTCGGCGCAAATGGCCCCTTTTTGCTGGCGAACGGGAAAGTGTTCGGAGGTATTGACTAGTACACTTGTCGCGGCTAGATTGCTAGCCGACCTCGCCGGAACAGACCACCACGGCGGGTTCGGAGGTCCCGTGTCCCACGCGCTCTACAGCATCATTTCGATGGCCCTCGCGTTCTGCGTCCGGGGCCCGCACGCTCTCGCCCTCGTCACCCCCTCGCCCCGCGCGAGCGATCTCCTGGACCTTCGGGAGTGTTCGGGCTGCGAGACCACCCACGAGGGGCACGAGCTCGACCCGAAGGGGCGCTGCGGCACCTGCGCGGACCACCGCCTCTGCGACGAGTGCGGCGAGCACTACACCGCCGCCGACGGGCCGTGTCCCTGCCACGCTGAGCGATCCGCGCTCGCGGAAGCCCGACGCGACGACGACCGACAAGCCTTCGATGCAGCGTGCTGCGCCCTCTGCGGTGCGCCGGGCGCCGAGCCTATCCCGGAGCCCAAGATCGTCGACCCGTACCTGCGCGAGCACCTCACGCAAGGGACGACGCGACACCAGCGCCGGGTGCTCGCGGCGGGCACGCTCGTGTGCTCGGACTGCGGCGCGGGCGTCTTCTTCCTGCCGTCGGAGGCCGCGTGAGCCCGGCGGAGAGCCACGAGGTGGCGATGCTCCGCCACGCGCTGAAGGGTCCGGTGCAGGTTGCGGTGCGGCTCTGGCAGGAGCAGGCGCCGGCGATCCTGCAGCGTCGCCCTGCTCTCGCGGAGATCGTCGTTGTCCTCGGTGCGTCGGCGGACGTCGCCAAGGTGCCTGGCGTGGACGTGTCCGGGGGGCGCCCCCGAGCCGGCGTGGTGCTCCTCCGGACAGGTCTGAGCGCCGCCCTGGGCAAGCAGATCCGGGACCTCGACGGGCTGCACAAGGCCCAGGAGCTTGAGGAGCTGCTGAAGACCATCCCCGAGGACCACCTGGCGCTGCTCGTCGTCGGCGCCGAGCTCCTGCTCGTCTCGACGCCCTGGGAGGAGCTGCCCTTCCCCATGCCTCCCGCCTCGAAGGGGCGTCCGTCGTGAGCACCCGGATCGAATGCGATGCCTGTGCTGGCGAGGGGACGTCCAAGGGCGGCCTGTGCCGGGTCTGCAAGGGGGATGGCGTCCTCGACGTGGAGGACCCGACCGACATGCTCGGGCCGGTGGCGCGCCACCTCTCGCGCCTGCTGGAGGCGCGGGGGGCGCACGTCGCCGCCCGATGCGTCGGCATCGGGGACGCGTTCCTGGAGCCCTGGACCCGCGCCCCCGCGGTCATCGGGGACCTGCTCCGCTCGCTGCCCCCGAGCGAGGCGCGCGTAGCCCTGCTGTTGATCGACGAGCTGCGAAAGTTCGGAGAGGCCCGTGCAGCGACGGCGCTCGCGGTGTGGCGCCGCGGGCTGGTCGACCTGGCCATCGCGATCCTGGAGGCCCCGTGAACGCCCCGCTCGATACGATGGAGACGCTTGCACGGCAGGCCCTGGGGCCACGGGCCCGCGTGGTTGTCACCGTGACGCTCGGCGCGGAGCGTCGGTGCAGCGTGGTCGCGGGCGTCGCCTTCGACGACGTGCACGTCGAGGCGGCGAGCCTGGACGAAGCCGTGGACCGTGCCCGAACGGTCCTGCGCGAGCTGGCCGTCAAGCGCCTCGGCGACGCTGCGCTGTGGGGCGACCGATGAGCGGTGCCGCGGATGCGCAGGGCGCCATGGCGTCCTTGCTCGCGCGCCTGCCTCGCCGGGCGCTGCTGCTCTTGGCCTCGCAGGCGCTCGACGAGGCCGCCCGACGCCCCGCGGTGCTCGACGACACCGCTGACACCTGGACCCTCGCGCGCTCGGCAGAGCGCCTCGCACGGAGAGCACGATGACCGAACAAGCGACGCCTCTGACCTCCATCGTGGTGCACGGAGACACCTCGAAGCTCACCCCGCAGGAACGCGCTGACTACTACATGCAGATGTGCGAGCAGCTCGGGCTCAACCCGCACTCGCAGCCCTTCGCGTACCTGCGCCTCAACGGCAAAGAGATCCTGTACGCGACGCGCGGGGCGACCGACCAGCTCGCCGCGATCCACCGGCTCAACCGCGAGATCGTGGACGGCCCGAAGCTGATCGACCTCGCGGGCACGAAGCTCGTGTTCGCGGTGTGCCGCGCCACGCACCCCAACGGGCGCGTCGAGACCTCGACGGCGACGGTGCCTCCGAGCGACCTCGTCAACGCCCTGATGAAGTGCGAAACGAAGGCGAAGCGGCGCGCGACGCTGTCGATCCTCGGCCTCGGGCTGCTCGACGAGATGGAGCTCGAAACCATCCCGGCGCACGCGCAGGAGCCCGGCAGCCAGGTCGATCTCGGCGCGGCGACGAAGAGCACGACGCCCGAGGCCGGTGCCGAGCCGCCGAAGGGCGACATGCAGCCGGAGGCGAAGAGGGACGAGCAGCCTGAGGCCGAGGTGCCTCCGGCGCTCGATGCCTTCTACAGCCGCGTCCGCGAGATCGAGCTCCCCGGCGAGGGCGTCGCGGTCTGGTTGAAGCACCGCTCCGAGCTCGGCCCGCTCCCGCCCGACCAGCGCGAGGCTGCGTGGAAGGCCCTCCACGGGCAGGTCGGGCGCGTCGGGAAGATGGCGCGTGCCGACGAGTGGCTGAAGAAGGCCATCGCCGAGGAGGAGGCTCGTCGCGGTGCTGCGGGGGAGCCCTCGGTCGGCACGCACGACACGGCGCCGCCGTCGCGCGCCTGGGCGTTTTTCTGCGCTGCGCTGCCTCAGCTCACCTCGGTGCGCGCCGTCGCAGACCTCTACTCGGCGCTGCAGTGGGACCTCCAGGAGGAGGGCATCGAGCCCGCGGAGTACGTACAGGACACCGCGCAGGGCGCTGGCGGGGGCACCCTCGCCCGCCAGCACATCGCGGCTCTCGGCCACCGGTGCAGCTCGGCCGAGCTGCAGGAGCTTCTCGTCAACCCCGAGATGGGGGCGTTTCTCGACGGCCAGACGGAGGTCAGCACGCTGCCCCAGGCGGCCCTCTGGTGGCGCAAGCACCGAGCCGCCGCGAAGGCGCTCGGAGCCACCGTCGGGCAGGGTGTCTTCTACGCCCTCGCGCGACGCCTCGCGGCCGACCTGACCCCGGCCAGCACGAAGAAAGCGGTCACGGCCCTGAAGGATGCGGTCGCCGCCGCCGATCGCGCCGACGGCCCGAAGCCCCCCGGCGGGGGCGGAGGTGCACCTGCGCCGTCGGCGCCGTCGAACACCAGCACCGTGGGCGCCTCGACGCCGACCGCTCCTGCGGGCTCGCCGGCGGTCGCCGCGTTCAAAGAGCACCTGCGAACCCACAAGAGCCCCGGCGGCGTCGCGGGCTCGTTCTGGGCCCACCGCGACGAGTTCGAGGACTGCGAAGCCGAGGCGCGCGGCGCGGTGATCGACGAGCTTGAGCGCCGCAACGTGCGCCAGCCGCACACGTACCTGGACGCGATCGGCGAGAAGAACGGCTACCTGCGCCGCGAGCTCGAGGCCGCGTGATCCCCCTGCGCTGCCTCGGCCCCGACCGCCACGCCGTCGCTCCGGAGCGATGGCGCCGTCTCCGGTGGCGGGGCGTGCAGCGCTCGTTGTTCGGCCCCGACCACGCGGTCCGGGCCTGTCCCTACTGCGGTGCCGACGTGCGACGAGCGGTTCCCGCTCGTCGCACCCGTGCACGCGTCGCCACCTGAGGAGCAGCACATGGACGAGTACGCGATCATCGAGCAGATGGGTCACCGACGTTTCGGGGCCCGCATCCGGGAGGTCGACTTTTGCGGCGTGAAGCTGTTGGAGGCCACCACCCTCACCGAGCCCCCGCTCACGCAGCGGATCCACCCGCAGAGCCTCTACGCGCTCACAGGGTGCACCGAGGAGCAGGCCCGCTCGGCCTGCGGGCGGTGGTCGCTGCCCTCGGACCTGCAGAGGATGCTCCCCGAGCCCGTCGCCGAGCAACCGCCGCCGGAGCCCGCCGAGGAGCGCAACACCATCGAGCTGGTCTTCGCTCCGGAGGTCCAGGACGACGACCTGCAGGAGGCCGTGAGCCTTCTCTCGGACCTTCTGAGCGACGAACGGGACAAGCCCGCCTACACGCTCGCCGCCGCGATCGTTCAGCAGCTGCGCGACGCCCTCGGCACGCCCGCGCGCTCCCTCAACGACGACGACGACAGCACCGACATGGAGATCTTCTGATGGACGGCGCCGCCCGACAGATCCTGGTGCTCCCGCTCGACCGGATCGACGAGAGCCCCTCGAACCCGCGCAAGCACTTCGACCCGAAGTACCTGCAGGACCTCGCCGAGGACCTCAAGGCCCAGGGGCAGCTGCAACCGATTCGCGTGCGCCCGAAGGGCGACCGCTACGAGCTGGTGTTCGGCGCGTGCCGCCTGCGGGCTTCGCGCATCGCAGACCTCGCGACGATCGACGCGACGGTGCACGAGTACTCCGACCGCGAGGCCCTCGAAGCGCAGCTCCGCGAGAACGCGAAGCGCCTCGACGTGCACCCGCTCGAAGAGGCCGACGGCTACCGGGAGCTGCGCGACGTGCACCACGTCTCCGTCGAGGAGATCGCCGCGAGGGTCACGAAGGAGCCGGGCTACATCCGGCACCGGCTGCAGTTCTGCGCCCTCGGTCCCAAGGCCCGTGAGCACTTCCTCACGGGCAAGCTCACGCCGGCGACGGCGCTCCTCGTCGCGCGCATCCCCGTCGAGGCCCTGCGCGAGCAGGCGGCCGAGGAGATCGTCAAGGGCCAGTGGGGGGACGGCCCCATGAGCGCACACCAGGCCGGGAACCTCGTGCGCGGTCGCTACATGCTGCGCCTGGCCAACGCCCCCTTCGACCGCGGGGCGGAAGACCTGGTGGCCGGGGTGGGCCCGTGCAGCACCTGCCCGAAGCGCACCGGGGCGCAGCCCGAGCTTTTCGCCGACGTCGACAGCCCGGATACCTGCACCGACCCGGAGTGCTTCAGCGCGAAGAAGGACGCCGCCTGGCAGCAGCGCGTCGAGGCCGCGAAGGCCGAGGGCCACAAGGTGCTCTCGAAGAAGGCCGCGGCAGAGGTGTTCACCTATGGAAACCGCGTCGACCGGGGCTCGGCGTACGCGGACCTCGGCGCCGAGCTGGAGGGCTTCGGCGGCAAGAGCGCAGCGGAGCTGCTCAAGAAGGCCAAGGCGGCGCTGCCCCCGGTGACCCTGGCGCGCGACGAGGCTGGCGGCGTCCACGAGCTCGTCGACAAGGTCGCGCTGAAGAAGAGCCTGAAGGCCGCCGGGATCGCGAAGCCCAAAACTGAGCGCGTTAGTGGCGACGACGACTGGAAGGCGAAGCAGCGCGAGCGCACCGCGGCCTCGAAGGCCGTCGTGGACCGAGTGCTCGGGGCGCTCATCCCGGCTGCAGAGAAGGCGAAGATCACCCTCGCCATCTGGCAGTTCCTGGTGGCGTCGCTGATCGAGTCCTCCTACGCGAGCTCGGATCTCGTGGTGAAGCGCCGTGGCCTCGCGGCCGAGGGCAAGCGCCACACGAACCCGCAAGAGCGGCTGGAGAAGCTGGCCTCGACGATGAAGGAGGGGCAGCTGCTTGGCCTGGCCGTGGAGCTGCTCGTCACCACCGAGTGTGGGTACGGCCACGTCGGGCCCCGGGTGGGCGAGGCCTGCAAGGCCTTCGCCGTCGACCTGAAGAAGATTGAGACCGAGGTGGCCTCGGAGCGGAAGGCCGCGGCCAAGGCGAAGGCGGCGAAGGCCACCCCGAAGAAGCCCGCAGCCTCCAAGAGCAGCTCGGCGCCGAAGCCGACAGCGAAGGTCGCGAAGGCTCCCGCGGCGAAGGCCACCCCGAAGAAGCCCGCAGCCTCCAAGAGCAGCTCGGCGCCGAAGCCGACAGCGAAGGTCGCGAAGGCTCCCGCGGCGAAGGCCGCGCCGAGCTCGACGAAGAGCAGCTCGGCGCCGAAACCCTCGAAGTCCTCGGAAGAGGCGCCGGAGCCCCCAGGGCCCTCGAAGCTCCGGGTGGTGATCGTCGAGGAGGACCTCGATTTCAGCAAGCTGCAGCGGGGCCTGTCCGCGTGGGATCCCGAGGTGACTCGCGGCGCCGTGTGGCATTCGGGCGGGGCCCTCCGCCCCCTCCGGGCCTGCTACACGCCCGCGGTGAGCTCACCCGACGTGCCGAGCCTCCTCGGGCGCCTCACGAAGGCGAAGGCCCGCTTCCTCGACCTCGGGGTGGTCTCCGCCGCCTCGCTCCCGAAGAGCCTCCCCGACGAGGCGTCGATCCGCGAGCGCTGGAACGCGGCGCACCCCGAGCACCGCGTGTGGATCGCGGACAGCAAGAAGGTGTTCGTCATGCCCAAGGCGGTGTGGAAGCAGCTCGACGCCGCGACCCGCGGGAAGCTCTCGCGCCCCTTCGGCAACGACGTGCCGATCAGCGTGCAGCGCACCGCGGTGACGATCGGCGACGGGATGGCCGTTGGGAGCCCCCTGCACGACCACCTGACGGAGGTCGCCCGCTCCAACCCCGAGCTGCACCTGGTGGAGGTGCCCGCGAACGAGCGCCAGTGCCGCGACTGCGGCTGCGTCGAGGCGCTGGCCTGCGAGAAGGGGTGTGCCTGGGTGGGCGAGAACCTCTGCAGCGTCTGCGAGAAGCTCGCAGCGAAGGCAGCGGGCAAGGCGGCGAAGGCCTCCGACCCCGCGCAACCGCTCCCCCTCGCCCAGCAACCCGACGTCCGTGTGTGGATCGGCGAGGGCGTGTGGAACGCGCTCGTGCCGATGGTGCAGGCGAAGCTCACGGAGCCCAGCGAAGGCTCCTCGATCGAGTGGGAGCAGCGCACGCCCTGGCTCACCGCGCTGCTGCCGGCCGAGGTGGCCTTCGACCTGCGAGAGCACGCGACCAACCACCAGGTCCCGGTGTTCGAGGGCCCCGAGGCACCCACCACACCCACAGGGCTGCGCTGCGAAGACCTGCACCCGGCCACCGCCAAGAAGGCCTCCAAGCCGTTCCACAAGCAACCGTTCCCCGCGGCCGACGAACTGGCGCTGCAGGGCGCCGCGACGGCAGCCTGGCTCGACGGCGAGGGGTGGCACGGGCTCGGGCGACTGCCCGGTGAGGGTGCGGAGACCTGGGAGGTCCGCTGGAAGGCGGTCACCACCGAGGAGAAGGCGACGCACGTCCGGCTCTACGACGCGGCGAAGCGGTGCACCTTCGACAGCAGGGACACGTCGACGGCGCCGTCGGGTACCGAGGTGACACCGTGAGCGCCCCGCTCTTCGGCCCGCGACGCGTGCTGGTGCGGCAGCGCGCGGACGTCGAGGCCGCGATCCGGGCAGCGGGACACCACGTGCTGGAGCCTCCGCTGCCCGAGGCCTTCGAGCGGGCCGACACCGTCGTGGTCGTCGCCCCGCCGTCGGCCAGCGCCTTCTTCTACGCCGGCGCCGCCCGTGCGAAGCACAAGCTCCTGCTGGCGCTGCGCGAGGAGGGCACCGACCTCGGGGCGATCACCGACGTCGCCACGGCGATCGCCGCGAACGTCCACGAGCTCGTGGACGTTCTGGGCCGGTGGGACCCGGTGGCGCGGACCGTCGCGCGCCGCCCCGGGGACCCGCTCCCGGTGGTGTTCTATCGCCACCGGGGGACCGGCGAGGTCCGGGAGCTGCGCCACTGCAACCACGCCATCCTCCCGGCGCTGGACCTCCTCGGCGCCGACGGCGCGATCCTCACCGTCCGACCGAGCCGCGGCCTCGAGGACTGGGAGCGTGTGTCATGAACGGTCTCCCTCCCAGCGGCTTCGGGCCGGGCCGCAGCGTCGAGCCGAGTGTGCTCGCCGACGCTGAGCCCCCTCCCCGCCCCCACGCCGTCAAGGCCCCAGCACCGCGACCGAACGCCTTCGAGGCCGACGTGCGCCAGGTCCTCGATGAGGTCCGCCGGATGCTCGTCGAGAAGAACTGCGCCTACGGAGACAGCGTCCTCAACCCCGTGCGCGTGTTCTCGCGGGCGCCCGCCGTCGAGCAGCTGCTGGTGCGCATCGACGACAAGCTCTCGCGCCTCGCCGCAGCGCTTTCCCCCGTGCCCTCGGCCCTTTCGGTGTCGTGGTGGCAGGGGGTGGGTCACCTGCCGGAATACGCGGGGTGGTATGATTTCGGTTCCGTGCCAGCGGGGTGGTGTGGTTCGGGGTGAATCACGCCACTACCCGAGGCCCCCGAGCGTCCCCATCCGGGACCTCAACCCCGCGAACGTGACCCATCGAAAAAACCTAGGCGGGGCCTGGGTTTTGTCGAATTCCACCGAGAATCTTCACCGCGCCTCTTGCGGCGCGTCTCTAGAGGCACTAGTCTCTGATCACCGGGGCACGAGACGCCCCGAGAGGAGTTCCACCATGATCGCCCTGAACAGCCTGCACCTCGTCGTCCCCTCCGATCGCGTCGCCGTGTCGGCCGCGACCTTCGCCCGCCTCGCCACGGAGCACCTCGGGGCCCTGCGGGTCCCGGCGACGGAGCTCGAGGTGGACGCGGACACGGACGCCCTGGACGACGACCTCCGCGCTGCGGGCCGTGCGGCCATCGACGTGCTCGGGTCCGGTGACGGCTGGGTGCTCCTGAGCGGCAAGAGCACCACGACCCCCGGCGCGGACCGCTGGGTGCGCGTCGAGGCCGGCGAGTGGTCGGAGGAGCCCGACGCGGCCTGACCCACGCGGACGGGGGCGTATCCCCCGGCACCGGTCGCCCACGGAGGGCGTCGGTGCACCCCCGCGGAGAGCGATCCCGGTGCGATTCCGGGCGCGGGGGCTGGACGGCCGGGAGAGACCGGCGAGGAGGACGACGATGATCCCAAGCGACTACGTGTGTGGGAAGTGCGGCGCGGACGGCGTGAAGCTCTGGCGGAAGAGC
>ERZ869929.492-NODE-492-length-23524-cov-5.661724_pt1 | contig 23524 bp, 35 predicted proteins | sample MGYA00579312_ERZ869929 | MGnify/ENA primary metagenome ERZ869929 (study PRJEB32216, sample SAMN09231818) | wastewater metagenome | place: USA: Maryland | collected 2016-08-09 | study: EMG produced TPA metagenomics assembly of the PRJNA472060 data set (Reclaimed... | reverse complement strand
GTTCCGAGAAATGATGGCGCAGCAGGAAGCCCGCCAGAAGGAACACGCCCAAGTCGTTCAGTCCGCGATTCAGGCCGACCAGGAGTCCCGTAAGGACGTCATTGCGAAGATGACCGAACTTCGCAAATCGTTGGCCGAGACTCAGGCTCAGGAAAAAGCGGATTCCACGAAGATCATCCTTCAAGGTGTCGTTGATTCGCTGATCTCCCATCAAGAGCACCAACATCAGAAGATGGAAGACGTACTCAAGACGGTAGTTGCTGCATCTCTTCAGCCTAAAGAGTTGGTCAAGGAAGGCGGTAAGAAAATCGTGAGGCCGGTTCAATAATGGCCGTCTACAACAAAGTCGCAGGGGCGATTGATAACCTTCTGGAAGGCAACAACGCCGGAACGGATCAGTGGGCGTTTGCCCTTGCGCTCTCCGCCCCGGCTTCGCCTACGTTTGTCGCCGGTACTACTGATCTGGCTACGGGGAACGGGTACACGCAAGGAGGGAATAACGTCTCCACAACCTCGTCGGCTGAGACTGCTGGTACTTACACGCTGAAACTCGCCGCCCCGACTGCGTGGACGGCTTCAGGGGCTGGTTTCTCGTTCCTTCATGTGCTGTTGGTGGACAAGACTACGAATATCGTTCCGGGGTACTGGAGCGCAGCTTCTACGGTGGTAATGAACGGCGGTAACGCTGACACGTTCACCTTCACCCCTGATGGCACTAACGGCGTGTTCCAGATCACCTGATGCCGTATGTAGCGGATAGGGTCCAAGAGACCACCTCTACAACCGGAACTGGAACGGTAACCCTAGCGGGGGCCGTTTCAGGCTTCCAGACCTTCGCCAGCGCGTTTGGAAGCGATTCAAAGGTAGTCCAGTACCTCCTTGTAAGCGGTACAAGCTGGGAGGTCGGGAAGGGCGCTTTCAACGGGCTTACTTCACTTAGCCGGGACACCGTGAGGTCTTCCAGTTCTGGTGGTTCTCTTATCACGCTTTCAGGTACTTCAAACGTCTATTGCACGGCCAGCGCCGAACTTCTGGATAACGCGAATATTGGGATGGGCGTTGCACAGATTCGCGGCCTTGCGATGCCGTAACAGGAAAACATGGCAGCCAATAACGACCCGATCTACACGAAGGTAGCGGATATTCAGTGGAACGCGACTTCCGCGCTTCTTACCTCTGCCATGACCGCAGGTAACGTCTCTTCCTACAACGGGACGGATGCTAACGTGGCCCTGTTGTTCACAGCTGACGCGACCAACGGCGGGTATGTGCAACGTGTTCGTGCGAAGTGCTGTGCGCTTACTGGAACTTCTGCGGCTTCGGTTCTTCGTTTGTTCCTGAACAACGGATCTACTAACGGCACCGCTGCTAACAACGTCCTGATTGGCGAGGTCGCTCTGCCAGCGGTGGCTAATACGGTCGTTGCTGCCACTCCGGATATTGAGTACACGCTGAACATGCCCATTCCTCCTGGGTACAAGATTTACGGTGGGTTAGGGACGGCTGTTACTACTGGATGGGCGGTTAGCGTCATCGGCGGAAAGTATTAATGCTCGATGTATCCCATATCCCCGTATCCACCGGAATCGCTGATGTACAGACCTTCACCGGGGATGCGATAGCCGTAGGCACAGCTTGGAAGACGTGGACTAAGCCTAGAGGCAAGTCCATGCTGCACATCAGCCTTGTGGGGGCTGGTGGTAACGGCGGCACTGGTGTTGTGGGCGCGAACTCTACTGCCGGCGGTGGTGCTGGCGGGCAGTCTGGTGCGATCACCAGTCTTATCGTTCCGCTGTGGTTTCTGCCTGATACTCTTTTTCTGTCGCTGTCTGGTAGGAAACCAACAGCAACAGCGAACTTTGCCAGCCTGATAGCAATTGCACCTGTAAACACGGCAAACAACATCCTTGCGTTTGCCAACGGTGGATTGCACGGCGGTAACGCTTCGGCTGGTACTGGCGGAACTGTTGGAACCGCTGCCGCGATTGCTACCGCTGCAAACATGCCTTTGGGGTGGCCGTTTATCACCTCGGTCTGTTTTGCGTCTCAAGTAGGTACTGCTGGCGGTGCTGCTGTGACTGCGGCGAACTTGACGCTCCCTACCACGGGGGCTTTCGTCACCGGAGGAACTGGTGGCGGTGGACTTCCTGCCGCTGCCGCTACTGGTACTAACGGCGGGAACATCACAGGGGCGGGTATCTTCCCCACCCTGGTCGGCGGGACTGGATCAGCCACCGCCACCGTCCCTGCTGATTGGGGCAAAGCCGGTATGCAACCAATTGCCAGGCTCGGGTACTCCTTCGGTGGTACTGGTGGGGCATCTACTCACGGCACCGCGACTGGCGCTGGTCTGGTGCAGTCTAACGGTGGTGACGGCGCCTTGGGTTGCGGTGGCGGTGGCAGGGGCGGTGCGTTGACCGGCTCGACGGTTGGAACTGTTGGCTGGGGTGGAGCGGCGTTCGCGGTTCTTACCTGCTGGTAAGCCATGCTCGGTTACGGTGCGATTGCAGATGGATCAATCGCAGGTAACCAACCGACTGGCGGTGGATCGACTGCCTACACGCTTTCAGGAAGTGCCGGGAGTTACACGCTCACCGGAAAAGCAGCTACGTTCGCTGTTGCAAGGAGCCTTTCAGGTTCCAGCGGTTCGTATGCTCTAACCGGGAAGGCTGGAACTCTTTCCGTAGCCAGAAGCCTCTCAGGTGCTAGTGGGTCGTACAGCCTCATCGGTAAGGCGGCGACTCTCTCGGTCAGCAGGGCTTTGTCCGGTGCCAGCGGTTCGTATTCCATCACCGGACGGGATGGAACGCTCACCTACACGCCGGGTAGTGGGTCTATTGCCTACTCGCTGTCTGGTGAATTCGGTTCGTATGTCTTGGTTGGTCAATCAGCCACGCTTGATTACGTCAGCGGGCAGAGGGTCTATGTCCAAGTTGGTGGCGGTGGTGAGTTCACTTGGAAAGACCATCTAGAGGCTCTTCGTGAGAAGCGGAACCTAGAGAAGCTTCTCGCCAAGAATGAAAAAGAAGAGAAGTCGCTAGAGTCCAAGATCGAGAAGGACGAGGCGAAGCCTGTAAAGCCAGAGGGTGTCTTAAACGCCCTAGTTTCCAACTACATCAAAGTCCAAGAAGTCCGCTCCGAGATTCAGCGAATCGAGTTCCAGCTAACTGGTCTGGATAGCTTCATTGAAGCCTTAGAGGACGAAGAGGACGACGATGATTTTCTGATGATGGCATGACACCTGAAGAAGAACTCCAACGCGCCGAACGCGCAAGACAGATCCTCGACGATCCCCTCCTATCCACAGCAGTGAGGGAATTGGACACCGCGCTTCTGGAAGCGCTTCGACGTACCGCGTTTCAGGAAACTAAGCTGCGGGACAAGATCCAGGATCGTTATGCAGCCCTGCATGACGTTCTAGATCTTCTCCGGACTCACATCGAGACCGGAAAACTTGCTAGGGCGATGATCGAACAGAAGTCGTTTATGCAGAAGATGAAAGAGCGCGTTTACTCCTAAAAGGAAGCCATGAGCGAAGAACAAGAGGACGTCCAAGTCCCCGCAGGAATGACAGAAATGGATCTGGCCCGCCAAGCGGCAGGGCGGATTCTTGATAGTGAAGATCCGAAACCGAACTCTGTTCCTGAGGGCGATACGCCTCCGGTAGAGACTGCGACGGAAGAGATTACAGAGACTCCGATTGAAGCGGAGTGGAAGCACAAGCTGAAGCTTGATGATGAGGAGGTCGAAATTGACCTCCCGAAGATCAAGGGATGGCGCGAACTCGAAAAGAAGTACGGCGAAGAAACCGCCAGACTTCTACAAGAGGTTCAATCCTCCAAGGAAAAAGCCGCGGCTGAACTAGAGCCTGTCCGCCGTGACTATGCAGTCAAACTTCAGACGATGGAACAACTGCTACTGAAAGCGGTTGCTCCTGAACTCCAGAACATCGACTGGAACAAACTCGCTCAGGAAAACCCCGCTGAGTGGGCCGCGAAGATGCAACGCGCTCAGTCTGTTGGAAATCTTATCAACGCAGCTCGCGCAGAAATGCAGCGGGTGGAGTCTGAGACTCAGGCACAGACGCAAGCCAAGACGCAGAAGGAGGTCACCGAAAACCTCCAGAAGATCAAGAAAGCAATTCCGAACTGGAACGATGACGTTTACGCCAAGGTGATTGGTCAAGCCCAAAAAGAAGGGTTTAGCGAGACCGAGGCTAAGCAACTCTATGACGCACGCACCATCATTGCGCTCCACAAAGCAGCGCAATTCGATGAGTTGAAGTCGAAACCCATCCAACCTAAAGCACCTGTGCCGAAGGTCGTAAGGCCCGGAAACACCGCTGAAAGCCCCGCAAAGGGTGAGTCGCGTGAGGAACTGAACAAAGCTATGGCCCAGCTTCGGAAATCCGGAGGCCGTACCGACGATGCAGTCAGGGTAGCTAGGTTGATGCTCGGCTGATCGTCCCTCACACACAAGAATAAGAATAAGAGGTACTAGAAATGACTGTTCCTACCGCAACTTTCCAAGCGTTCCAGGCTATCGGTAACCGTGAAGACCTGGAGGACATGATTTACAACATCGCCCCGACTGGAGTTTCGGTCCTTTAACTGGCGACAGTTATCGAACATCGGGTGAACTGCTGGGAAGTCCAGACCGGACAATCAGCATCCAAGCGCATCAGGGATGGTGCGAAGGTTCAGAGACTAGGCGCATACAGCTAGAACAGCGATGAAGCGCCCACGAGTGCCCGACACCCCTAGAGGGTGAAGATATAGTCCGACCTCGCTAGGAATAGCGAGAAGCACGGGATAAAGAGCCTGTGCGATAACAGGGGTGGAAACCCCGTTCATGACGAACGCCGGTCGCGCTACTGCCAAGGCGGTGTTTCACGAGTGGCAAACGGACACGATTCAAGCGGCTTCGGCTACCAACAAGGCTGTTGAAGGCGATTCGCCGAACAACACCTCGGTTGTGCCGACTGTTCGTCTTGGTAACTACTGCCAGATTTCGACCTATGCGTTCCAGATTTCCGGCACGCAACAGGCCGTTGTCACGGCCGGCCGCAAGGATGAGCTTGCTTACCAGATGGTTCTTTACGGTAAGCGCCTGAAGCGTGACATGGAAGCGGTGCTGACGCAGAACCAAGCGTCGAACGCCGGTTCGTCTGCTTCGGCTCGTCAATCGGCTGGTCTTGAGGCGTGGCTGTCGTCGAACTGGACTTCGCAGGGTTCCGGTGGTTCGCCGTCCTCGTCTGGTTTCCAATCGGGCATCGTTCAGGCTCCGGTGGACAACACGTTGCAGGGTACCGTGTCGGAGGCCAACGTGAAGGCGATCATCCGTGCTTGCTGGACTGCCGGTGGTTCGCCGGACACGGTGATGGTTGGTCCGTTCAACAAAACGAAAGTCTCCGGCTTCTCGGGGATTCTGACCAACAACATCTTCCAGAAGGCTGGTGGTCAGGCGACGATCATCGCTGCGGCGGATACCTACGTTTCGGACTTCGGTTCGCTGCGTGTGATCCCGAACCGCTTCCAGCGTGATCGGACTGCGTTCGTTCTGGACTTTGAGTATTGGTCGGTGGCTTACCTGCGTCCGTTCATGCAGTTCCCGCTTGCGAAAGTGGGCGACTCGGACCAGCGCCAGATCCTTGCTGAGTACACGCTTGTCAGCAAGAACCAGGCGGCCAGTGGCAAGGTTGCTGACCTGACCACGGTCTAACCGCAGTCAACTGATGGAAGTGGGGAGAGGGACGCCTCTCCTCACGACCTGACCTATGAAAAGACTCATTGATTACGACCCTCTGACGAAGGTTTCTACCTTCTTCGACTATGTTCCTGAGACGGATACGACGATTGTCTCTAGGGAGCAAGACATCGCCTCGATTCTTGAGGCAAACAAGCGCCTCCAGAACGATGAGCAGTACACGAGGGACGGCATCAAGGAAGAGTTCTGGCACTACGCCACTATTCCAAACATCGTGATTGAGAAGTGGAAGAACGAAGAAGGCATTGACGTATTCAACAAGAACCACGAACGACGGGTATTCCAGAAGCTGAACAGCCCCGAGTATCGGTATCTGAAAACAACTACAAAAATCCATTTGCCGAAGGGTGCCTAATGTCCAAGCAATCTGATTGGCTGCTCGCTGAATCCCTCGCTCGTCGTTGGTCGTTTCAATCGAACCCCGCTGCTGGTACTACCTGCGCCGGTTCGGTTTCCCTTTCCTCCGGTTCTCCTACCGGGATGATGCATGTTTCCTCGTTTGCGTATTCGGTGGTGAACCAGACCGCTGCGGCGGTGTTCCCGAAGTTCACCGTGCGTAACGCAAGCGTTGCCGGGACCGTTCTCGCACAAATCGCGCTCGCTGTTCCGGTGAATGGTTCCACGCAGTTCAACGGTGCTCTGGAACTTAACAGCAAGAGGGGTTCTGGTCTGTATGCGGACTTTTCCGGCCCCGCTTCGTCCGTGACGCAGACCGCTGCGGTTTGTGGTTGGGAGGAGGAATACCGTTAAGCCAGAAGACTACGAACGCATCGGGAGGATTTCAGCCTCCCAAGATGCCGGTAACAAGGAACTCGCGGCGAAACTTCTCTGCGACGAGCTGGACAAGGACCCGAACGACCCTCAAGCACTGTATCTGCTCGGGTATGTCCTAAGCACCACCGACAAGCACGGGTTGGCCTACAGCCTCTCAAAGAGGGCTACTGAGCTACACCCGAACGAGGCTGCTATCTGGCACAACCTCGGGAAGCATTGTTGGGACATGCAGAGGTATGAAGAAGCCGAGGGGTATTGGCGGCGGGCTTTGAAGATCAATCCCAACTTCGTCAACTCGCTTGATGGGCTTGGTCTAGCCAACCTCAATAAGTGCGAATACGGGATGGCAATCGAGTACGCATCCAGAGCGTTGATGGTCGCTCCTGGGATGATGGACTCGACTGTAAACCGTGCAATGGCATACCTGGCCCTGAAGAAATGGAAAGAGGGCTGGGAGGGCTACAACGCCAATGTAGGGAACAACAAAGACCGCAAGGTCATCATCTACGGGGATGAAACTCCGTGGAAGGGCGAGAAGAATAAAGACGTAGTGGTCATCGGAGAGCAGGGAATCGGGGATGAAATCTCCTTCGGTTCGTGTTTGCCTGACCTGATCCGTGATTCCAAGAGCGTCACGATTGAATGCGACAAGCGTCTGGAAGGTGTCTTTAGGCGGTCGTTTCCTACCTGCTCGGTGTACGGTACGAGGTACGACGAGACAACTAGGTCGTGGGCTGAAGGTCGAGACTTTGACCACAGAGTCCTGATCGGCGAACTGCCTCAGTTCTACCGGAACAATGACGCTGATTTCCACGGCGAGCCGTATCTAGTTGCCGATCCGCACATGCGGATTCAGTGGAAGGCCCTTCTGGAGTCTCTTGGGGATAAGCCGAAGATCGGGATTGCTTGGACTGGTGGTCGGAATCACACCGGCAAATCCCGTAGGTCGGTGACTCTAGAAACCTATCTCCCGCTCATGAAAGCGGTAGACGCGACTTGGGTAAGTCTCCAGTACCACACGCCCACTGAGTTAGAGGCTTTCGAGGAGCGTCACGGAATAAAGGTGTGGCACTGGCCGCACGGTGTCCAGTCCTACGACTACGACCAGACGCTAGCTCTCATTTCCGAACTCGATCTCGTGATTTCCGTGACTACGACGGTGATTCACGCTGCCGGGGCTTTGGGGAAAGAGTGCTGGTGTCTCGTTCCCAAAAAGGTCATGTGGCGCTACCTGACAGAAGGAGAGTGGTTCCCTTGGGCCAAGTCCGTGACGATGTACCGGCAAAAGGGTAACGAGTGGCCGATTCACTTACTAGCTGCGAAGCTAAGAGAGAGGTATGCACAACGTCATAACGAGCTTCAACAAAGCCGGGTTTGATCGGTACGGAAAGGAGTGTGTTGAATCCTTCCTCCGTTTCTGGCCGACGAACGTCCGTTTAACGGTGTTTTACGAGGGGGAAGAGACTGACTTCCCCATGACTCACGGTGTCTCATGGCACCCGATTGAGTCTATTCCGCACCTGATGGACTACATGGAAAACCTCCGCTTCCCGATCATGCATGGGATCGTAGGTAACGACTTCAACATGCACCTAGACGCACGACAGGCTCGGAAGGTGTTCATGGAAGTACACGCCGCCCAAAAGTACGGAGGCAAGGTCTTCTGGCTTGACGCGGACACGATCACTCACGCGCCGGTTCCTGAGGGGCTGCTGGATCAAGTCCTGCCGGATGACAAGATGAACTGCTTCCTAGGTCGGGATGGGTGGTATCACACCGAGTCCGGATTCATCGGGTTCAACATGAAACACCCCCTGTGTGGGCGGTTCATGAAGAACTACCGGAACGTCTTCATTTCTGGTTCGCACTTCACGCAACCAGGTTGGAACGACTGCTACGGCTTCGACGCCATGCGGCAGCTTTACTACCAGCAGGGCTACCAAGATGCCTTCCACAACCTCGCCGAAGGTGTTCCCGAGGGGACGATGCATCCCTTCGTGAACACGATCCTCGGTAAGTACATGGATCACCGAAAGGGGCCGAGGAAAGATAGTTCCAGCACCTCCAAGGATCTCGTTGAACCTCGGGAGGAGGCATATTGGAACGGCAAGTAGGTTCCATCCCTCGGGATCATCTGGCCCGATACGAATTCGCAGCGAAGTATGTCTATGGCCCGACCCTAGACGCAGCTTGTGGGAGTGGGTACGGGACGGACATTCTGAGGAAAGCTACGGGCAGGGCTACGGGTGTTGATATTCACGCTCCGACGATTGAATACGCCAAGGAACACTTTCCCGATTGCGAGTTCATTTGTGGAGACCTCCTGACCGCCCCTTGGGTGAAGGGCTATATGTCTGTGGTGAGTTTTGAGACTCTGGAGCATATCCATGCTCCGCAGGCAGTTTTGAGGTACTTCAGGAAGTCGTGCGCGGACGTTTTGATCTGCTCCGTCCCTAACGAAAACCTGTATCCGTTCGACCCGAAGGTTTTCGAGAACGACGAATTCCCCCATTTGAGGCACTACACGCCGGAAGCGTTTACAGGGCTTCTGGAGGGCGCAGGGTGGGAAGTGGCCCGGATGTATTGCCAAGTCTCCAAGAACGCGCCAGAGGTCGTTGAGGGCGTTTCTGGGCGGTATCTGATTGCCGTATGTCAGTGAAGACCAAAGAACTACCACACCACCCTGCGGAACTGGAAAAACTCCTAGAGCTGGCTGGCAAAGCCAACTCCATTTTGGAGATCGGTTCTAGGTACGGGGTTTGTCTCGGGATGATGGCCCGCAGGATGCCTACTAAGGGTCGGGTGGTTTCTGTAGACCTCCCGAACGTCTTTCCGTGGGGGTACGACTCCAAGGCCGCTCTCCTGACCGAGATCGGCGACCTTCAGGAAGAGGGCTATTGGGCGAGCGTGATTTTTGACGACTCCACAAAACCGTCAGTAGTCGAAGCGGTGTCGAAACTCGGTCCCTTTGACCTAGTTTTCATTGACGGCGACCACCGCTACGAAGGGGTCAAGAAGGATTGGGAGAACTACGGGCCGATGGGGTCAGTAGTTGTTTTCCACGACATCGTTAAACCCGCCGAGTACGAAACCCACAAGACGGAAGTCTGGAAGTTGTGGGAAGAGATCGAAGGAAAGAAAGAGTCCTTCATCGGCGAGGACTCAAAGATGGGGTTGGGCATTGTCTATCGCTAGGTTCTACCTCTCCGGTAATCCGGTGCATGACGCTTGTATGTTGGCAATGCATCAAGGATACGAAGGTCCGAAAGTCATCACTACCCTAGACGATTACGAACCGTCCGACATAGCCGTAGTTTTCGGCGTCTACAAGTCAAAAGTCCCTGCGTCGTTTGCGCGGGGCGAGATCATCCGGCAGCAGAGGCAAAAAAAGCTTGATGTCCTAGTCCTAGAGACCGGGTATATCAACCGGGGTGACGGTCCTAATCACCACTACGCTGCCGGATGGAATGGTCTTAACGGAAGGGCGGACTTCAAGAACAACAACAGCCCTCCGGATCGTTTCAGGAAACTAAAGGTTGAAGTGAAGCCTTGGCGAAGGGACGGGGAGCATATCGTCCTCTGCGCCCAAGTTCCTTGGGATGCCTCTGTAGACCATGTGAATCACCTTGAATGGCTCACTCAAGCTGTGAGGAAGATTCAAGGCAATAGCACTCGGCAGATCAGGTTCCGTCCTCACCCTCTAGCCAAGTTGCCGCCGATTCCTGGTTGCCAGTATTCGACCGACCCGCTTGCAGATGACCTTCGGAATGCATGGGCGGTAGTGACGTTCAACAGCAACGCCGCTGTAGAGAGTGCGATTCAAGGTATCCCGGTATTCGCCTTCGATCAAGGCTCGATGGCTTCGAAGATTGCGAATAGCGAATGGCTCAGGCTTGAAAACCCCATTACTCCTGACAGGTGTCAATGGCTGAACGACCTTGCATACACGCAATGGACCATCGAAGAGATGAGGAAAGGGATTGCATGGAAACACCTATTATCAAAATCTGTTTCCGCTGCAACTCTTCCGACCTGAATGTTGAAAGCGAAGTCGTAAGTTGCCTCAACTGCAAGACCTCACTTCCTCTGAAAACGTGGAACGACAAACCCAGCGAGAACGCGATTGAATATCCCACTGGCCGAACCGTCCCTCAGTGGTAACGAGAGGGAATACCTCCTCAAAGCATTTGACTCCGGATACCTGACCCACAACGGAGAATGGGAGGATCGCTTTGAAGAGCAGTTTGGAAAATGGATTGGGCGCCCCGCGCTTGCAACCTCTAGCGGGACTGGTGCGCTACACGTTGCGCTCCTCTCACTTGGGGTTGGGCATGGGGACGAGGTTATATGCCCCGCTCTTACATTCGGAGCTAGCGCGTCTGTCATCGTTGCTTGCGGCGCAAAACCAGTATTCGTGGACGTTCAAGAGAACGGTTGCATAGACTGGTCGCACGCTCACCGAAGGGTCAACAAGCGGACCAAAGCAATTCTCTCGGTCCACCTGTACGGGGTGGATGCCTGTACCGAAGATTCCTATGTTCCTGTTATCGAGGACGCTTGCGAGTCTCTAGGGATGGTCGAGCCTAAAGGCCACTGCTCCGCGTACTCGTTCTACGGGAACAAACCAATCACCACCGGAGAGGGTGGGATGCTGGTGGGGAACTTGGGGAACGCGAGGAAGTACCGGGATGGCGGGTTTACCAATACCTACGACATGGAAGTCCCCGGACTGAACTACCGGATGACCAACCTGCAAGCCGCTGTCGGATGCGCTCAACTCGAACGCATTGACGATCTTGTGGGTAAACGACTTGCGAACGCGGCGTTCTATCAGAAGCACTTGAAGGGGTTTGGTCGGTGGCTGTTTGTCGCCGAAGTCGATAACCCCGTAGTGGTAGCTAATCATCTGAAAGAGCATGGGATAGACACTCGACCCGTGTTCAGACCTCTACACCTCACCAAAGCTTTTCGGACGGATGGGAAGTTCAAGCGTTCCGAGAAGATTTGGGAAACCGGGATCTGTCTCCCGACTGGCCCTCACGTCACACAAGAACAACAAGAAAAAATCGTGGAGCTAGTCAATGAGTCTCGCAAGCTACAGTGATCTTCAGACGGCGGTCGCAAACTGGACGCACCGTGCGGACCTGACCTCTGTTATTCCGGACCTGATTACGCTTGCCGAAACGAAGCTTCTTCGTGATCTTCGGACCCGTGAGATGGAAACCGCCTTCAGTTTGACGATGGCGGCGGATGGGACTCTTGCCATTTGGTCGAACTACATCGACCTTAAAGAAGCCTACATCAGCGCTTCCCCGATCCGCTTCCTTGAGCGGAAGTCGCCTCGGTGGATTCGTGAGCGGTATCAATCTGCCTCGGTAGTCTCGACGCCTCGTTTCATTGCTAGAGAGGGGTCTAGCTTCATCTTCGGGCCTTACCCTGACTCTCAGTACACGGTCAACGGCATCTTCTACAAGAACCGTGGACCTCTCAGCACGAACACCACGCATACCATCTTCACGACTAACCCTGATGTGTATCTCTTTGGGACGCTATTGGAGTGCGTGCCATACCTGAAAGACGAGAAACGGATCCCGATTTGGGAGCAGAAGTATCAATCCTCTCTTGAACACGCGAACCGCAAATCGGCCCGTGAGGAATATTCCGGTAGTGACCTTCGTATGGTGTCTGCGTGAAGCTGCTAGGTTTCGCTCCGGACGCAGATCCGACGATCCTCGGGGTACTGACCAACTGCTCGGCGGTCATTCCTACCCTGAAGGGGTTCAAGTCCGCACCCACGGCGGCTAGTACCGGGTTCAGTGCAGCTGGGACGGTTCAAGGTGCTGCGACTCTCTACAAACTCGACCTGACCACACGCTTCTTTGTCGGGACTGGAAAGAGTCTCTACGAATTCAACTCGTCCGGCTCTACCAATATCGGCAGGGCTTCGACCTACACCCCGACCGCTGTCATGCGGTGGAGGTTCGCACAATTTGGAAACGTGTCTCTGGCTTCAAACGCTAACGACACGATTCAAGCGTCTACCGGGGCTTCGTTCGCTGACATCAGCGGCGCTCCCAAGGCGGACATTATCGAGACGGTTGGGCAGTTCGTCCTAGCCTTCAACACGACGGACGCCACGAACGGGAATCAACAGGACAGGTGGTATTGCTGCGGTATCGGTGACTACACCAACTGGACGCCTTCGATTGCTGCTCAGTGTGCTACTGGACGGCTTACCTCTGCTCCTGGCCCGATTGTCGCGGCGAAGAAATTCGGATCTGCCTGTGTAGCGTTCAAGAGGAACGCGGCTTTCTTGGGGCAGTACGTCGGTCCCCCGGTGGTTTGGGATTGGCAGCAGATCAACGGAATCGCCGGGTGTATGTCTCAGGAGTCCGTGGTTGACGTAGGCACTCCAGAAAACCCGAAGCTGGTATGGATGGGACCGGATAATTTCTGGTCGTATGACGGATCTAAACCTGTTCCTATCGGTACTAACCGGGTTAAGGAAACCGTCTTTAACCAGTTGATCCAGAGCAGGGCTTATACCTGCCTTGCACATCACGACCGCATCAACTCAATCGTTCGTTTCTGGTATCCGTCCTCGGATGCGTTGTGGCCGGATAAATGTGTTGTCTACAACTACCGGACGGACACTTGGGGGCAGGACGATAGGCAGATTCAGTTCGTGTTCGATTATGTCAGTCCCGGCATATCGTATGACGCCATAGGGACGTACTACACGACCTACGACAGCCTGACCTCGAACCCATACGACTTGGCTTTCCTGTCGAGTTCGCTCGCTGTTCCGGGGGTGATTGATACCTCCAACAACATTTCAACCCTGACTGGCGGCCCGACTACTTCGTCCATTACTACTGGCGATTTGGGCGACGATGAGACTGTCACGACGATTCACCGTCTGCGCCCTCGATGGCTCACCGCTCCGACTGCGGCGACCATGACCAATTACTACAAGATGAACGAGGGCGATTCGCTAACTCAGGACGTAACCACTACTCAAGCGAGTGGGAAGTTCGACCTTCTCAGGTCTGCGCGTTGGCACCGTCTGCAACTGAACATGACGGGTAGTTGGGAGGTCGCTGAGTTGCCGTTCGTGATCGACAAGGACGGCAATGAGTAGGTTGGACAACATCGGGTCGCAGATCCCGCCAAAGTACGACCGCAACACCATTGCCGACATCATCCGGGCGATTTGCACTCAGTCGAACCTTCACGCAGAGGGCCGATTGGCGGGTCGTTACACGGCGAATTCCGTGGTTCCTAGCGGGTCGGCTGTGTCCTATGCCGTGGGTGATTTCTCTTGGAACTCAAATCCCACCGTCATCAGCGGGACGATCACAGGAAGTCTTGTTGGTAGTTATCTAGTCCTCGGATGGGTTTGTACTGTCGCTGGTAGTCCGGGGACGCAAAAGGAGCTTCGGATTCCGACCGTATGAGAACTGAACACGACTACCGCAGGCTGATTGAGTCAGGTCTGCGCGGAGATACTCGATACACCCCTGACGACATTATCAAGGGGATCATGGAGAGAAACTTTTTCCTCTTTGAAGAGACTGAGGGGATTGTTATCTGCCAGATCATCAGGACGAGGGATGTACGTCTTTTCGTGTTTCTCGTGTCTGGTAGGGATTTCAACAAGTGGGGGGAGAGAGTCCTTCCCAAGCTGAATCAGTTCGCCACCGATCAGGGCTGCTCCTGCATCGAGTTCTACGCCAGGCCAGGTTTGGCTCGGCTTCTAAAGAACATGGGTGCAAACGTGGAGCATGTCATTTTGAGGATGCGCGATGGCTTGGACCGCTCTAGGGCTTGACGAGAACACCGGCCAAGTCCGGTGGGTGAATAACGGGCAGGAGCAATTCCTTCCTCAAGGCCAAGACCCGAACGGATCTCCCAATCTGTACGGTTGGAATCCGAACATGGCTGTTCCTGAAGGCGGGTTCACGGTTGGTCAGCTACTGGCGCCTAACTACCTGTCCCAAGGTTCTGATATTTCCGACCCGGCAAAGCTTGCGGCTGCTGTTCGTGATGTAGCCCCGTACTACAACGGGCCGTTGGACATGAACGCGCAAGTTCCGATTTCGCAGATGAGACCTGAGTCTGCCGGAGAGTTTCCTGCGTTCTTGGCGATGCTCGCGCCTCCCATCATGGGAATGGCTGGTCTTGCTGCTGGCGCAGCGGGTGGTGCTGGTGCTGGTTCTTCTGGAGGTGGTATGTGGGATTGGCTTGGTAACTTGTTCGGTGGAGACGTTTCTCCTGTCTCTGGATGGGAAAACTCTTGGGGCGATATCGGCGGACTTCCCGGCGCTTCATCTGGTGGCCCGCTCATGCCTCCCGCTGTTCCTGAGACCGCGCAGCAACTCACTGAGTGGGGGCCTACGGATTGGCTCAAGTACGGGTCGCAATTGCTCGGTAACAGTGGCTCCATGTTTGGGCAAGGCGGCCTGTTCGGCGGTCTTGCCGGTGCCGGTATCGGTGCGCTCCTCGGTGGTCTAGGTGAGTCGAAGCAAATCGGTACTGCTACGAACACCACCACCAGCGGAGTCAACTCGACCCTCACCGGCCCCTCGGTGAATCAACTCCTCTCCACCATCCGAGGCGACTACCTCAACCCCGCCTCCAATCCGTATCTCCAAGACACCTACAACATGGGCGCGAAGTCGCTGACGGATAACTACAACCTCACGACCCGCCCGCAGACGGATCAAATGTTCGGGGCAGGTGGTCAAGCATTCGGAGGGAACTCCGGCTATCAGGAAATGGTGGCTCGGAATCAGTGGGGCTTGGGGAATCAACTCAACAACCTCGCCACCAATATCTACGGGCAGAACTACCAGACCGAGAGGGGTCGGCAACTCGCCGCAGCCACTCCGTTCTCTGGTACGTCGCAGGTACAGACCACCCCGATCTACGCCAACAAACTCGGCGGGATGCTGTCGGGAGCTATGGGCGGTGGAATCCTCGGCTCCAAACTCTTCGGGTGAAAAATGGCCGGTATCTTTTCTGACGCAAGCGGTGGAATTCTCGGTGGTGCCGACCCGATGACCTTGGGTCTACTGGCGGCCGCCTTCAAGGGAATGGACGCCTCGGGGCCTTCTGTGGGGGTTCCGGTTTCTCTCGGTCAAGTCATCGGGCGAGCTGGAGGGGCGGGGGTGGGGACGTATTCCTCGGCTCTGGAGGCACAAAGGAAAGCCGCACAAACCCAAGCCATGATCGACATGGAGCGGCAGCGGTCGCTTTTGATGGAGCAGCAGATCAAGCAGGCGCAACAAAAAGACGCCATGCTGCAAAGCCTCCTGACCGGCCAACCCATGCCGGGGCCGTCTGGAAGCGTTCCTAGCGCCCCTAGCGGTCAGGGTATGCCTATGGGCCAACCGGGGCCGCAAAACGCTCCTATGCCGCCTCAAGCCCCCCCTGCTGGCGCTCCCGGCGTTCCGGGCTTTTTGATGAACCCGTCAAGTGCTCTGGCGGCTCAAGCCTTGGGCCTTCCGGGTTCTGTTGATCTGTATAAGCACCTTTCAGACCCCGGCAAGCGAGAACCCGGCACGACCTATATCGACAGGGTCACGGGACAAGAGCGGTACTTCCCGAAACTGGACACCGGCATGGCCCCCGGCCCCAACGGAAGCATTGCTCTGGCTCCGGGTGCCTTGGACGCCATCAACGCTATCGAGGGGGCCAAGGAAGCAGCCAAAGCCAAACTCGACCCCTACAAGATTGAAGGCACTACCCCCGGTCAGAACCCGACGATCACCAACCGTCTTGCTGTCACTCAGGGCGGTTCTACCCCTCCCGTTCCTCCGGCGATGGTTTCGTCCAAGACTCAAGCCGCTCTCACCATGCTTGCGGATGAGGTTCAGGCTCAACTCAAGGTAGCCAACGATCCGAAAGAAGATCATGGGCGACGACAACTTGCCGAGAACCTTGCGAACCGCGCCGCCATTGAGTATCAGAAACTCGGCGGGTCTCCGACCAACTTCGGCGGCATTCCCTCTGGTCTGAGCGAGAACCAAAAAGCCACTGTTGAGGGGTCGAAGCAAGCGGCCACGCAGTTCATTAGCGAAATGAAGGACAACTACACGCGCCTTCGTGACGTTCCCGCGCAGATTTCCACCTTGGATAAAGTGAAGGGCCTCATTCCAGAAGCTAAGGGCTTCATGGGGCCGCTTGGCGAGACCAAGATGGAAGTTGCCAAGTTCCTCAAGTCCAACGTGCCGGGTTTCGAGAACTTCCAAGTTTCCAAGATCGAGAGTGCTGAACAGGTCCGCACTGGCATCTTTACTCAGATCATGGACAACCTGAAGAAGATGGACGCCTCGCCGTCGCAGATGCAGCAGAAGATGATGATGGACGCACTCGGCAAACTCGGTACCGACCCTGATGCTCTGCCGAAGGTCTTGGACATCATGCAAGAGGTCATGGTTAACAAGGTGACTTTGCATAACCAGACCGTGAAGGATGCCGAGACTCGTGGGACTCAATTCCCCTACAACGTCTCTATTGACGTCAACGCATTCCGCAACCAACCGACTACGCAAAGCACTGGCGGGCTTCCCAAGACTCCGGCTGCTCCAAAGGCCCGCAAGTACAACCCAGCCACGGGGAAGATTGAATAATGGGCGCGCCACAAGTCATTGACGTTCCCGGCCACGGCCCGGTTGAGTTTCCGGGGGACATGACGGACGAGCAGATCGTCGCCGCCATCAAGAAGAATTCGATGGTTCCAAAACCCGCCAGTAAATTCGGTGCTGCCGATGCTTTGGCCGGTCAGGAGGCGATGTTCAACCAAGCCACCGGAGCGGTTGCCACTCCGCTGTCTGGCATCGTTGGTCTTGCTGGTTCGATGATTCCGGGTCCGCAAGGTCAGGGGGCAGATTGGGCCTCGCGCATTCAGAATGCTTTGACCTATCAGCCGAGGACGGAACTAGGGAAAAAAGCGGTAGAGGTTGCAAGCCTTCCGGGACAGGCTATTGGATGGCTCGGGAACAAGGTCGGCGAACCGATTGCTGATGCTGGCTTCCCTTTGCTCGGGGCCTATGCAAATGGGGCCATCAACGCCGCCCCTACTGCGATGGCGCTTCGTTCCTCGACGCCTACCGGACGGCTTGCTGCTGAACAGGCGCAAAACGTGTTGCGCGATTCGGCACTAAGTGCGGCGCAAGATGCGGGGGCCGTTGTTCCGCCTTCAGCCGTCAAGGGTGGTTTCCTGACCAACATCCTTGAAAGCGCGGCTGGTAAGGCTGCGATGAATCAAGAATCGTCGGCCATCAACCAGAAGGTATGGAATCGGTTGGCTAGGGAAACTGCCGGTCTGCCTGATAACCAAGCCATTTCCACGACGGCTCTTGAGTCTCGCAGAGGTGTTCTTTCTGGCCCGTATCGTGAAGCCGCTGCAATTGATCCTGCGGTGGCATCTGACATCCGCGCACTGTCGGATATTCGTGCTGACGCCAGGGACGCTTGGAGAGCCTACAACGGCCCCACAGGGCGGTCTGCTGACCGGCGATTGGCGCAGCAGTTGGACACGCAAGCAACCTCTATTGAGGGACAAATTGAGGCCGCAGCAAACAATGCAGGCATTCCTGGACTTGTAGATAGGCTTAGTGATGCTCGCCGGTCAATCGCTCAGACCCACGAGATTGAGCGTGCGCTGAATGTGGCTACTGGCGATGTATCTGCTCCGATTCTAGGTAGGTCTCTGGACAAGGGATCACCGCTTTCTGGAAACCTCGAGACCATTGCGCGCTTCCAACAGGCGTTCCCGAAGTACGCAGCTGATGGTGCCGCCATTCCTACGCCTGGAGTTTCCAAGCTGAACGCCCTTGCCAGCATCGCACTTGGTCTAGGCGGGAATGCTGCTATGCCTGGTGTTGGTATGGCCGCTGCGGTTCTGCCGTTCCTCAGCGAACCGATCAGGAAGGGTCTTCTTTCTCAAGCAGGACAGAGAATGTTGGCTACTCCGGACTACGCACCGTTCGCGTCAGATCCTTACCTGCGTGGCATCTTGGCTACGTCAGCGGCTCAACCGCGTCAGTAGCACTACCAGCAAGAGAACAACGCCGATCTGTAGGTAACAGAGTATCTGGAGCATGTTGCAAATGCTTCGGAGGGCTTCGTTTGTCTCTTTCATATGAACCTCAAGCCACTGGAGTTAAAACAAGATGGCCGACATTGCCGTAGATCCGTTCACTTGGAGTTCCACCGCAGGTAACAACAGCCCCGCAGGTTCTACGGTAATCGGTACGGGTCTGGATGACAACCTCCGGGCTATCCAAGCCGGGGTTAAGTCCTTCGTTGAGCCGCTGTCGGGTGTGGCGGGTACTAATACCGTCACCGCTACCCACGCGACCATTGCGACCCTGACCACGGGGGCCAGGTTTGCGTTCACCCCTGCGGCCACGAACACCGGGGCTACTACCCTGAACATCAACTCCATTGGCGCGAAGAATATCTTCTTCAATGGGGCGGCGTTGATCGGCGGGGAAATGCTTATCAGCGTCCCCGTTACGGTTCAATACGACGGCACTCAGTTCAACCTAGTCGGCGGTGCTTACCCGGCCAACACCTCGACCTCGACCACGTTCTCGGACAACGGTACGGGGCCGGGGACTTCTGGAAGTGTCTCGATTTCCACGCAGATTGTCGGTGGGTATGTGTTCTTCAACATTCCCTCTTTCAGTCTTACCAGTGGGACTGGTTCTGCTTCGATCAACTCCAACACCGCGCTTCCTGCTTCATTCCGTCCGGCCAATGACGTATGGCTTCCGTGCAACACGGTACGAAACAGCGGGGCTGCTGTCGGTGGTGGCGTGGTCCGAATTATCTCCACCGGAACAATCATTATCTATAGGGATGGAAACCTCACTGCTTACACGAACGCCTCTTCCTGCGGGCTGAACAACAACTTCGCCGGTTGCTACAAGCTGTGAAAATCACTCTCGCGTTCCTTTTGTTTCTTGCCACCGTCGCCCACGCTCGCACTGAGCTTACGGGCGACATCACCATCAACGTACCAGCCGACAAGTCCACCCCACAGGCTGCTATTGACTATGTGCATCAAAGCCTCGACCTTCAATGCAAAGTAGTCACCATTCAGGTAGCGAATGGTAGTTATGGAAGTGTGACGGTAAACGGACCATTCACTGGTGGTTGTGGTCCGGAGAGTGTCGTTCTACAGGGAAATATGTCGAACGCGCTCTCGGTGACGATGGGGAACGTCAGCGCATCAAGTGGGGCGCAGTTGACCGTGAAGAAGGTCAGGACACCTCAACTCACGGCGTCAGGGGCGGGTTCGAGGATCATTGCCTACGGGCTGGATTTTCTAGGCAACCCCGGAAACTCACATGTCAATTCCACGCTGGGCGGATACATCGGCTTCATTGGTAGCTACACGATCTCCGGCAGCGCGAATACGCACTACTCCGCTAGTGCGTTCGGGGTCATCGACATGGAGCAGCCCGGATCGACCATCCTGATTCGGTGGGACGAGAACGGCCCCGATCAATCCGTAGTTTCGTTCCTCCGGTTCGCGTACCCGCGATACATGGGCTTCATCGACCATAAAGGCGTGTCCGTGATCTTCAACAGCGGAACCTCGATGGCGATCTACGACTACTGCTGGCTAACGACGTTCTCCTCGATCCACACCGAGACCGGCAACCTGAATACCTACTTCAGTTGCCCCACTAACAAGCCCGGAAACGGCGCAAGCGGATATGTGGACTAGACATGACTGAACTCTTCCAACTGTTTGGTTCCGTCATTGGCAAGACCGAGAACATCGCTGTCTTGGTCTGCCTTGCAATGTCTATTTTCCTCGGCTGGATGCTGGTTAACGAGAGGAAGGAAAACCGCGAGGACCGCAAAGCATTCGTTGAAGCCCTAGAGAAGAACACCGGGGCTATCACTGATCTGCGGATTGCCCTCGCCGCGCTCTCCGGGAAGATCCAATGAACTTCGCATCATGGGTGTTGGATCGAGTTTTCCCCGAAAGACTGAACGAGCGCTAGCAGATGCGAGAGGCGCTAATCCGTAACTCTCAGGAGACAGAGAAACTTACCGTTGTTGTTCAGCAGGCTTTTTACAGGCCGGATCAGACGATGAGGCTTCGCATCAATGGCGGATCTGGACACCGACCAATTCGTTAGCAACCTCACCGGGTTGACGATTCTCGGTGGGGAAATGCACGAAGGAGAAGGCTTCCATTTCCATCTGAGCGACGGTCGAACCCTAGTCATCGTGGGTTCGTTCGTCTTGGGGCTGACGAGACTAGAGGACATAACGATCCAATGAAGCGCCCCGAACGAATCAGGATCTTGGGTAAGCGGTTCTCTATCTCCTTCGTTCCTGAAGGCGATGCTGGTCTCCGGGATTCGCCAGAGGACAAGGAACCCGGTGTAGGTCGGTGCGATCCCGACAAACAGAAAATCTGGATCGAGGACGGCCAGCCTATCGAGTCGGAGCAGGATTCAGTTCTGCACGAAATCCTGCACTGTGTAGAGCATTCGATGGGCTTGGATGCAACGGAAGAAACGGTGAGGGGGTTTGCAACCGGCCTCCTTGCGGTGCTGAAAGACAATCCTAGGTTGATTACCTATCTGAGGTCGAATGCCAACCCCTGAGCTGGAGCAGGAGGCGCTTCAGGAGGCGGTAAATCTAATAGAGCAGTACGGCAGCTTTTACAAGGCAGGTTTGGCTGTCGGGATGGATCGGGGGACGCTGAAGAATCGCTACCTCCGAGGAATTGCATCAGGTCTCAAGCCGACTTTTCGCAGAGAGTATGTCGATGTGCATCAGCGCGAGAAGTTGGGAAAGTCGCACATGGTCATCCCTGATCTTCAGGTGAAACCCCATGTCCCGGTTGATCATTTACGCTGGATTGCGAACTACGCGATTGAGAAACGACCTGACGTAATCATCCAGATAGGTGATTGGGCGGACATGCCCTCCTTGAGTCTGTACGACAAGGGAAAGCGTTGTTATGAGGGTCGGCGGTACGTCAAAGATATTGACTCGGTGAACGACTCGCTAGACCTCTTTGAGAAAACCATTGAGGACTACAACCGGGCGCATCCGAATGAACCGTTCAACCCTCGCAAGGTCTTAACGAGAGGGAACCACGAACACCGGATCATTCGTGCGACAGACCTTGACGCAGCACTTGACGGAAAGTTGACTCTCAGAGACCTGCATTTCGGGGATCGAGGTTGGGAGTGCCACGACTTCCTCGAGGTCGTTGAGATAGACGGCATCCAGTATTCGCACTACTTCATATCAGGTGCGATGGGGCGTCCTGTCTCAAGCGCCGCCGCCCTCCTGAAGGCTAGAGGTGGTTCGGCAACGATGGGGCACGTTCAGAGAATGGATGTGAACTACCACCCACAGACGCAGCAGATAGGTCTTTTCTGCGGAACCTGCTACCTGCACGACGAAGAGTATCTAGGCCCGCAAGGTAACTGCGCCCCTAGACAAATCATCATGAAGCACGAAGTAGACGAGGGGAGATACGACCTGATGGCGGTCTCTCTCAACTTCCTTAGAAAGAGGTATTCGTGAGTGCAGAACTTGTCGTGGGGCGATTGGTTCCTGCTGGTGGTGTCGGTGGAGTATGTCGTGATTGCGGTGGCCTACTGGATACAAGGGAACAACGGCTATGCAATTGCCTTCCTCGCTTACGCCTTGGCGAACCTTGGCCTAGCAATAGCGAGTTGACGCGCCTGTGGACGAAGTACCGCGCCCGTGTGTGGGGTGCCGAGTACATGGGACCGGATGAATTTCGTATGGCCGTGAGGGAAGCATGCTCCCTAAAGACGAGTTCGACCAAATGATCCAGAACACCGAGACGGTTAAACGCATCGTTCTCATTTTGGGAGCGGTTGTTCTCGTTCTGGGAACGTGCTCAGTTCTGGCACAGACCTACCAATTCCAAGCACGGGACGCGACTGTCACCCTTCATAACGAAGCCTGTAGCAAGGGCTGGTTGAAGGGCTGGAAGAAAGCCTCCATGACCTACAAGGGGCAGGACTACGACGCCTGCTGGATGCACAACGAGGGAGTTGTTTTCATCCTCGATAGTGCGGGCGACCTGACCCCGCTACCCGTCAACGCTTTCAAGAAAATGGCCGAGGGATGATTACCCAAGACGTACTCAAGAAACTCTGCCCGCAGACTCCTGGCGGGAAGCTGGCGATGTTCGTCGAGCCTCTCAACTACGCGATTGCCGAGTTCAAGATTGGTCAGGTCGCGGAGTTCCTAGCCCAAGTCGCGCACGAAAGCGGGGGATTCATCTACACCACTGAACTGTGGGGGCCTACGGGACCGCAGATCAGGTATGACGCTAGGACTGACTTGGGGAACACGGACCCCGAGGCTATTCGGATTGCCAAGCAGCACGGGGACTCTCCGGGGCATTTCTGGCGTGGGAGGGGATTGATCCAGACCACGGGATATTCCAACTTCTGCCGGGTGCGTGATCGCTTAGGGATTGATTGCGTGAGCCATCCCGATTTCCTGTCCGCTCCGCTTCATGCCGCGCAAAGTGCTGGCGTGTTCTGGTCGGACAACGGCTGCGACGATATCGAGGATTTCGAGCAGTTGACACGGAAGATCAATGGAGGGGTGAACGGGCTGGCGGATAGGTATGCGTACCTCGGACGGGCGAGGGAAGCACTTGCGTAGCCGAGGCTTCATAGCCCTGCCCATAGGTGCCTACGCCGCGATAGGAGCCGCTGTAGCCATCGCAGTGCTTGGGATAGCGGTGAAGGTACAGACCTCCAGGCTAGACGCCTGCAAAGCCGATCATGCCGCGTTTGTGGCGATGGTGAAGCTAGATGGCGAGCGGGCCGAGAAGCTAGCCAAGGAACGGGAACTAGCCGACAAGAAGAAGAAGGAGACCGCAGATGCCGACCTCAACCGTGCGCGTAGCGACCTTGCTGGCGTTGTCGATGCTTACCGCAGCCTGCGCGAG